>Ga0209759_1001099_pt1 | contig 17509 bp, 15 predicted proteins | sample AraplaCL_Col_mMS_FD_184261 | JGI IMG/M metagenome (GOLD analysis project Ga0209759, IMG submission 184261) | Arabidopsis root microbial communities from the University of North Carolina, USA - plate scrape CL_Col_mMS (SPAdes) (version 2) | ecosystem: Host-associated > Plants > Roots >...
CGTTGCGCGGCGGGCCGGAGATTGGCGGTTTTGCCCTGGTCCGCGGGCCGGGGAGTTGGGGAAATCCGGCTGATTGACTTAACCGCATGAAAATTCTGAAAAAAACCTTTGCCATCGGAAAAGCTTTCGACTACATTAGCGCGCCTCGACAGACTGAATCGGTTTGACGAGATACGGTGAAGTGTCCGAGTGGCTTAAGGAGCACGCCTGGAAAGTGTGTATACAGGAAACTGTATCGAGAGTTCGAATCTCTCCTTCACCGCCACATTCTGAAAAGCCCTGTAATTCAATGAGTTACGGGGCTTTTTCTTTTTCAGTTGTACTACTCGATTGTACTACTCATCACGCCCCGTCTTCAGCCACTCCGATCCAATCGCTTCGCCGTCCCGTTTTCCTCGTTCCGCTCGCAAATCCTTTTGACATCTACCGTTAGTCAGATTGAACTGTGCTGATATGCAAAGGCATGTCGAAATCTGGGTGTAGGACGTAGGCGCGCCCCTTGGCTGTCAACGTAACGTACCGACCAGAGTTGTAGTACTGGAGGGAAATCAATTTCCTTGCCTCCAGCACGTCCATTGCCCCATCTGCTTGCAAAAGCGTAAGACCAATGCGGCTGGGAAACTCCTTCGTGGAACAATCCTCGCCGTAGCTGTCGTAGGCTGCGATCGCTGCAATCACCTTATCCTGCTCTTCAGTTAGAGGCGGTAATGCCGGAATTTGAAGCTCTGCAATTTTCGCGTAGGCGGCACTCAATTCCAAACCCGCAGTGTCCAAGTCCTTGCGTACGGCTTTCAGTTCTAGCTTGGTACCGTCCAACTCCGCACTGACTATTTCTAGCTTCGCAATAACCTCTCTTGCTTTTGCATATGCTTTGCCCTGCTCCTCCTTAGCAACACCGATTTCTAGACGTTTATCCAAGAGCGTCCAGATTCCAAATGTGGTCGCCAGTGCAGTACTGGCAGTCACTACCCCAAACAACCACAATTGCATTGGAACTGTTTGGCCTAGCCAACTACCCACGCTCGCCACCCCAGTACCAACCGCTGCAAATAGGGATCCGAAAAGCGAAACATCGTAATAGCTATCAAAAATTTTCGTGATGACCCAAGCCGCGATAGTGGCAAGCGCCCACAAGGAAACCTTCTTCAACCCGGAATCCTGCTTTGCGTTTTCCGTCTGCATTTCTTCACCCTGTACCTACCTGTTGTCGCGGATGTTAGCAGAGTCATTCGCCCAGCCACCAACCCCGGTCCGGCGCCAGAGAGCACCTTGCACCAGGTCATCAACTGGGCTGTCTGGTGGGGAAAATAAGGCCGGGCACGGGGTCATCCGCACAGGTGCTGAGCGCGGTGCGAGCAGGCCAACTGGGACGCCGAGCTTTTCTGAAATAAGCTCTGAGGTCGTCTGAAGCTTCCTGAGAAGAGATTGTCTGCTAATGGTCTCAGTCCACACAGAATCTGAAAGTGGGTTACACAGGGAACGACAGATCCAGAGTGTTCATCACTCGACTCACCTGCATTGGCGACCAAGAACCGCCACGACTTGTGGTAATGCCCTTATCGTTCAGACAATCAGCAACCTGCTTCAATGTCTTGCCGTTGTCATGCAAGCATTCGGTGATGTGGGGGCGTACTGTAGTGGTCAACTAATCCCGGACACGGTTTTGAGTTTTTCTTCAGTTTTCGCCTGGGCCAACCCATCGTTAAATTGATGGGGTCGGATCCAGTTGTAGTGATGCATCAGGGACTGGCTGATGTCTCGCTGAGCTTGCTGGCCGGTCATGTAGCCAGTGGTCGTCCCATAAACACCTTGATCAAAGGTGTTGCGACGACCGGTTGAATCCGCCCTTCCCAATGGCCCAACACGATCAGCACAGCAGTGGGGGCATCGGCAAGCTCGGCGCGTATGCGGACGAGCGAGTGCTCCAGTTCGTCGAACAGGCTACGGAACGAACCCTCCATGTACGGCCAGGGCCCGCCGCCGTGGTTCACATAGTAGGTAGGAAGGCGAAACTCTTTCATGACGATGTCCTTGGCGGATGTCCGAGCAGGTGGAGTTTGGCATCACACTCCATGCGATCTACCCAAGCCGCAGGTATCTGTCCGCCAAGGTAAGGACGTTCATCGATTTTATTAACGAGCGATGCGCTGAATATCAGTGACCCGGTCCGCCGGGAAGGGCGCTGGAGCTTCCAGCGCCCGGAAAGGCTCAGTGCACCAGCGCGCCGGTGAACACATAGGCCTGGGACAAGGTGATCAGGCCTATGATGGCAGCGAAGATCAGACTATGTTTCAAGGTGAAGCGGAACAGGTCCGACTCCTTGCCGACAATATTGGTGGCGGCGCAGGCCACGGCAATGGACTGCGGTGAGATCATCTTGCCGGTCACGCCACCGCTGGTGTTGGCGGCTACCAGCAGGGTGTCGCTGACACCGATCTGGTGCGCGGTGGTGGCTTGCAGTGAGCCGAACAAGGCGTTGGACGAGGTGTCCGAGCCGGTGAGGAAGACCCCGAGCCAGCCGAGCAAGGGTGAAAAAAACGGGAAGGCCGCACCGGTGCCGGCCAGTACCAGCGCCAGGGTGGTGGACATACCGGAGTAGTTGGTCACGAAAGCGAAGGCCAGCACCATGCCGATGGAGAGGATCGACAACTTCAGCTCGACCAGAGTTTCCTTGAAACTGGATAGACCGGTCTTCCAGTCCACGCGCAGAACGAACATTGAGATGAGTGCCGAGAGCAGGATGGCGCTGCCGCCTGCGGAGACTAAATCGAACTTGTACGCAGCCGCCATAGCGGTAGGCTGGGCGACAATCGGCGCGGTCTTGATCACCAGTTGATCCAGATGCGGAATGGCGAAGACCAGCACCCACTGTTCCAGCAGGCCGCCATGCGCGAACAGGGCCTTGAACGGTTTGAGCGTCCAGACAGTCACCAGTACGGTGAGGATCAGGAACGGCGACCAAGCCTTGAGGATCTGCGCGAAGCTGTACTGCGACGGGGTTCTGGCGCGGCCATCGGAGAACCCTCCCAGTACTGCTACGCCACCGGACACGCCAACTACTTCGCGGCCCTCCGCACGGCTGGGTTGCCAAACCTTGAGGAAAAGGGTCAGGGAAACGATGCTGACCAGCGCTGACGTGATATCGGGTAATTCCGGGCCAATGAAGTTAGAGGTGAAGTACTGGGTAATGGCAAAGCTTGCGCCGGCCACCAGGGCGGCGGGCCAGGTTTCCTTGATCCCGCGCCAGCCATCCATGATCGCAACCAGCCAGAACGGCACAATGATCGACAGCAGGGGCAACTGGCGACCGGCCATAGCACCGATTTTGAAAGCATCGATGCCGGTCACCTGGCCGGCGACGATGATCGGCACACCCAAGGCGCCAAAGGCCACCGGGGCGGTATTGGCCATCAGGCACAGGCCAGCGGCGTACAGCGGGTTGAAGCCCAGGCCGACAAGCAACGCGCCGGTAATCGCCACAGGGGCGCCAAAGCCTGCCGCGCCTTCGAGGAAGGCACCGAAGGAGAAGCCGATCAGCAGCACTTGCAGGCGTTGGTCGTCGGTGATCGACAGCACCGAGCTACGGATCACTTCGAACTGGCCGCTCTTGACCGTGAGTTTGTAGAGGAATACCGCTGCAACGATGATCCAGGCGATCGGCCACAGGCCATAGGCGAAGCCGTAGCCGGCAGCCGCGAAGGCCATATCCAGGGGCATGTCGTAGACCAGGGTGGCGATAGCGATGGACAGCACCAGGGTGATTGTGCCGGCGATATAGCCCTTCATGCGAAAGACGGCGAGGGCCAGGAAGAAAAAGATGATCGGAATCAGCGCAACCAGTGCCGATAGCCACAAGCTGCCAAGGGGCGTGTAGATCTGTTGCCAGGTTTGCATATCAGGAACCTCTAATTATTGTTGGTATACGAGTGGTCGGTGCGGTTTGGTCACTCGCGGGGAGCGACGCATTGGCATGGGGGTCGAGGGTTGGGCGGAGTCTCCGTGGTGAGGGACGAGAGGTGGGGGAGCGAGCACAAGGCGTCTGGAAAAAGGGCGGCGTGGCGGGATCGGGTAGGCACTTTCCCACTCCCGCCAGCCGGATTCAGCGCTCCTGCTTGAAGCGCAGGCGCCAGGCATGCAGCATCGGTTCGGTGTAGCCGCTGGGTTGTTCGCGACCCTTGAACACCAGGTCGCAGGCAGCACGGAAGGCATGCGAGCCGTCGAAGACCTGATCCATTGCCCGGTAGGCCGGATCCCCGGTGTTCTGTTGGTCGACTACCCGCGCCATGCGTTCAAGGGTCTCGCGAACCTGCTCGGCGCTGACCACACCGTGGTGCAACCAGTTGGCGATGTGCTGGGCGGAGATGCGCAGGGTGGCGCGATCTTCCATCAGGCCGACGTTGTGGATGTCCGGCACCTTGGAGCAACCGACGCCCTGCTCGACCCAGCGCACCACGTAGCCGAGGATGCCCTGGCAGTTGTTGTCCAACTCTGCCTGGATGTCAGCGTCGCTCCAGTCCCGAGCGACGCTGACCGGTACGCTGAGCAGATCGTGTAGCAGGTTGGCGCGCTGGCCGTTCAGATCAATATTCTCCAGTTCGCGTTGTACCTGTCGCACCTCCACCTGGTGGTAGTGCAAGGCATGCAGGGTTGCCGCGGTCGGGGACGGTACCCAGGCAGTGTTGGCGCCGGCCCGGGGGTGGTTGATCTTCTCCTTGAGCATGCTTGCCATCAGGTCGGGCATGGCCCACATACCCTTGCCGATCTGCGCGCGACCGCGCAGGCCACTGGCGAGTCCCACCAGCACGTTGTTGCGTTCGTAAGCCTGGATCCAGGCCGTGGACTTCATGTCACCCTTGCGCAACATGGCGCCCGCTTCCATGGTCGAGTGCATCTCGTCGCCCGTGCGGTCGAGAAAGCCCGTGTTGATGAACACCACTCGCTTTGACACCGCAGCGATGCAGGCCCTGAGGTTGACGCTGGTCCGCCGCTCCTCGTCCATGATGCCTATCTTCAGTGTGTGTCGCGCCAACCCAAGCAGTTCTTCGATGCGGCTGAACAACTCGTCGGCGAAAGCGACCTCCGCAGGCCCGTGCATCTTCGGTTTGACGATATAAACGCTGCCCGTGCGTGAATTGCCTTTGCGGCGCAGGTCGTGCAGGGCCGCGAGGCTGGTGACCACCGAATCGAGGATGCCTTCGGGGATCTCCTGGCCGTGCTGGTCGAGGATCGTCGGGTTGCTCATCAAGTGGCCGACGTTGCGTACGAACAGCAAGGAACGGCCATGCAGGGTCAGCGCCCGGCCGTCGCGACCGTGGTAGGTCCGGTCCGGATTCAGCGTACGGGTAAAGGTCTGGCCACCCTTGTTCATGCTTTCGGACAGGTCGCCCTTCATCAGGCCCAGCCAGTTGCGATAGACCGCCACCTTGTCGTCGGAATCGACCGCCGCCACTGAATCCTCGCAATCCATGATGGTGGTCAGCGCCGCCTCCATCAGCAGGTCCTTCACGCCGGCGGCATCGGTGCGGCCGATCACGCTGTTAGGATCGATCTGAATCTCGACATGCAGGTCGTGGTTCTTCAGCAGTATCGCGGTCGGTGCCGACTCCTGCCCACGATGGCCGACGAACTTCTCTGGCTGGGCCAACCCGGTCGAACGGCCGCCCGAGAGTGTGACCTGCAGTTGACCCTTTACGACTTGATAGGCGCTGGCGTCGGCATGCGAGGCGTTGTCGAGGCTGAACGCCTGGTCGAGGAACGCGCGGGCAAAGGCGATGACCCTGGCCCCGCGTACCGGGTTGTAATCCGGCCCCTGGTCGGCGCCGCCATCCGTGGCGATCGCGTCGGTGCCATACAGGGCGTCATACAGCGAGCCCCAGCGGGCATTGGCGGCGTTCAGCGCGTAACGCGCATTCATCACCGGCACGACCAACTGCGGGCCAGCCTGCAGGGCGACCTCGCTGTCGACGTTGTCAGTGCCAACCGCCAACTGCTCGGGCTGCGGCAGCAGGTAACCGATGGACTCAAGGAAACGCTGGTAGGCAGCCATGTCCGTCACCGGGCCTGGATGGGAGCGATGCCAGGCATCCAGTTCGGCCTGCAGGCGTTCGCGCTCGGCCAGCAGGGCACGGTTGCGTGGCGCCAGGTCATGTACCAGTGCATCAAGGCCGTTCCAGAAATGTTCGGCTGAAACACCCGTTCCCGGCAGTACTTCATCCTCGATGAAGTACTTGAAGTTCTTGGCCACTTGCAAACGCTGGCAAGGCACGCGCTCAGTCATTCTGGTTTTCTCCTATTCGATTGGGCCCCATGGGGAGGGGCCTGGACCCTGTCGCGTTCAGAGCGCGGCGATGCCGGCGGTCGCCACCTGGGCGTCCTGTTCGGCCTTGACCCCGGATACGCCCACGGCTGCCACGACCTGACCATCCACCAGCAGTGGTATCCCACCTTCCAACGAGGTCAGCAGTGGGGCGCTGATGAAGGCGGTGCGCCCGCCATTGACCATTTCTTCGTAGCCCTTGGTCTCACGACGGCCGAGGGCTGCGCTGCGGGCTTTCTCGGCGGCGATGTAGGCGGCGATGGGCGCGCAGCCGTCCAGACGCTCCAGGGCCAGCAGGTGCCCACCGTCATCCACCACGGCGATGGTCACCACCCATTGGTTGCGTTGTGCCTCATCACGGGCGGCGGCGAGGATGCGAGTGACTTCGGTGTGTTCAAGTACAGCTTTGCGTTGCATGGTTTTCTCCTAGACGAGGGCTTCTTCCACGAGCTCGATCCAATGGCGGACCGGTGTGCGTCCGGCGCCGTCGAGGTGGGTCTGGCAGCCGATATTGGCCGTTACGATGACTTCAGGATTCCCGCTTTCCAGGGCGTTGAGCTTGTTGTCGCGCAACTGCCGGGACAGCTCGGGTTGGGTCAACGAGTAGGTGCCGGCCGAGCCGCAGCACAGGTGGCTGTCGGGAACTGCGGTGAGACTGAAGCCGAGTCGACCGAGTACGTCCTCAACGGCGCCCCCCAGCTTCTGGGCGTGCTGCAGGGTGCAGGGGCAATGGAAGGCCAGGCGTCGCTCGCCATTGATGCCGAGGGTTTCCAGGGGTTCCGCGCGCAGGACCTCCACTAGGTCCCGGGCCAGGGCGCTGACCCGTGCGGCCTTGGCGGCATAAGCGTGATCGCCCTCGAGCAGATGACCATAGTCACGGACGAATGCGCCGCAGCCGCTGGCCGTCTGCACGATGGCTTCGGCTCCCGCCTCGATGGCCGGCCACCATGCATCGATGTTGCGTTTGGCGCGCTCCAGCCCTTTGTCCTGAGCATTGAGGTGGTAGTCGACCGCTCCGCAACAACCCGCCTCGCGAGCAGCCACTACGGAAAGTCCCAGGCGATCCAGTACTCGGGCGGCGGCGGCATTGGTGTTGGGCGACAGGGTGGGTTGCACGCAGCCTTCGAGCATCAGTACGCGACGTGAATGGAGCAATTGCGGGCGCGGCTTGGCTGGATATGGTCGACGAGGCAACTTGGCTTGCAGGGCGGACGGCAGCAGCGGCCGGAACACCTTCGCTGTCTGGGTCAGGGCCTTGAACACTGCGGGTCGCGGGACGATAGCGCGTAGACCTTCGCGCAATATTCGCGCACCCAGGGGCCGGGGTACCTGTTGCTCGACTACGGCGCGGCCGATGTCCAGCAGGTTGTGGTACTGCACACCTGAGGGGCAGGTGGTCTCGCAGTTGCGGCAAGTCAGGCAACGATCCAGGTGTATCTGGGTCTTGGTGGTGACTTCCTGGCCTTCGAGCACCTGTTTGATCAGGTAGATACGTCCTCGCGGCCCGTCCAGCTCATCGCCCAGCAACTGATAGGTGGGGCAGGTAGCCGTGCAGAATCCGCAGTGCACGCACGAACGCAGGATACGTTCGGCCTCCTCGGCGCGCGGCAGTCGTTTGGCTTGTTCGCTCAGATTGGTTTGCATGGCTCGTTCTCAGATTTCGGCGTACAGACGACCCGGATTGAAAATGCCCTGGGGGTCGAGTTGCTGCTTGAGGTTTTGGTGGTACCGCAGCAAGGGCGTGGCCAGTGGCTGGAAGGACCTGTCGTCCTGCTCATGGAGGGTCGCGTGGCCACCGACGCAGGACACGGCCTGGCGAATCACCTGGGGAGCGGCGTCTGATTTCAACCAGCGCTGAGCACCACCCCAATCCAGCAACTGTTGGCCGGGCAGCTCGAGGGGGCCAGTGTTGTACGGCAGAGACAACCGCCACAGTGGGGCGGGGCGGGTAAAGAAAGCCAGGCGCTGCTCCCGCAGGTCGGTCCAGTAGCCGCTGTCAAGGACAGCTCCACCGAGGCGTTCCACGGCGGACGCCACTGAGCCTTCGCCGCCTTCGAGGCGCAGATGGAGGGCCGCACCGTCGTGGCTGGCGGCACTGATCGGAATGGGTTGCTGGCCCCACTCGGCGAGCTTGCTCAGGGCCTGCTGGACATCCATATCCAGGCGCACGCTGACGCATTTTCGCGGTTTTGGCAGTACCTTCAGGGAGACCTCGGTGAGCACGCCCAGGCAGCCAAAACTACCCGCCATCAGGCGCGACACGTCGTAGCCGGCGACGTTCTTCATGACTTCGCCACCGAAGCGCAGCAGTTTGCCGTGGCCGGTGATAACCCGGGTGCCCAGGACGAAGTCGCGCACCGAGCCGGCCCAGGGGCGCCGTGGCCCCGAGAGGCCGGCGGCGACCATGCCGCCGAGTGTGGCGCCCGGTCCCAGGTGCGGGGGTTCGCACGGCAGCATCTGCCCGGCTGCGTCAAGCGCGGCCTCGATTTCCGCCAACGCTGTTCCCGCACGGGCGGTCAGCACCAGTTCCGTTGGATCGTAGCTGACGATGCCCCGATGGCTACGCGTGTCGAGTACCTCACCGGCCACCGGGCGACCGAGCATGGCCTTGCTGTTGCTGCCCTGAATGCGCAAGGCTATACGTTCGTTCAGCGCGTGGTTGACCTGTTCCAGCAGTGCGTTGCTGGCATCGTGATCGTGTCGCATCAGAAACGCTCCAGTTCCGGGAACGGCAGCTTGCCGTGGTGGACGTGCATCGATCCAAACTCCGCGCAACGGTGCAGGGTCGGTATGTTCTTGCCGGGATTGAGCAGGCCCTGCGGGTCGAAGGTTTTCTTCACCGCATGGAACAAGGTCAGTTCGTCGCTATTGAACTGTGCGCACATCTGGTTGATCTTCTCGCGCCCCACGCCGTGTTCTCCGGTGATACTGCCTCCGAGCACCACGCAGAGTTCGAGGATCTGTGCGCCAAGGGCCTCAGCACGCTCCAGTTCGCCCGGCTGGTTGGCATCAAAAAGGATCAGCGGGTGCATGTTGCCGTCGCCGGCATGGAACACATTCGCTACACGCAGGCCGTACTTCTCCGACAACTCGGTGATGCCATTGAGTACCTGGGGCAGTTCACGGCGAGGAATGGTGCCGTCCATGCAGTAGTAGTCCGGCGAGATACGGCCCACCGCCGGAAACGCATTCTTGCGGCCCGCCCAGAAGCGGGCTCTCTCGGCCTCGTCGCGAGCCAGGCGCACGTGGGTGGCGCCAGCGGCCTTGAGTACCGCGTCGACCCGCTCGCAATCATCCTGCACGTCAGCTTCGACCCCATCGAGCTCGCACAGCAGGATGGCCGCGGCCTCCACCGGGTAGCCGGCGTGGATGAAGTCCTCGGTGGCACGGATCGACAGGTTGTCCATCATCTCCAGGCCACCGGGGATGATGCCGGCAGCAATGATGTCGCCCACGGCGCGGCCGGCCTTTTCCACCGAGTCGAAACTGGCCAGGAGGACTCGCGCCACTTGGGGTTTGGGCAGCAGCTTGACGGTCACCTCGGTAACAACGCCGAGCATGCCCTCCGAGCCTGTGAACAGCGCTAGCAGGTCGAAGCCGGGGGCATCCAGGGCATCGCTGCCGAGCGTCATGCTCTGACCATCGATCGTGAGTATCTCGATCTTGAGCAGGTTGTGTACGGTCAGGCCATACTTCAGGCAATGGACGCCACCGGCGTTCTCCGCCACATTGCCGCCGATCGAGCAAGCGATCTGCGAGGAAGGATCCGGCGCGTAGTACAGGCCATGGGGAGCCGCAGCCTGAGAGATGGCCAGATTGCGCACACCCGGCTGGACCCTTGCAAAGCGGCCCTCGTGGTTCACTTCGAGGATCCGGTTGAAGCGCGCCATCACCAGCAGGATGCCCTGCTCCAGGGGCAGCGCGCCCCCCGACAGCCCGGTGCCCGCGCCCCGCGGCACCACCGGTACCTGGAGGGCATGGCAGATTTTGAGCAAGGCCTGCACCTGCTCGATACGCTCGGGCAAGACCACCAGCATCGGCACCACACGGTAGGCGGAGAGGCCATCGCACTCATAGGGTCTGAGGTCTTCCTGGCTGTGCAGGATTTCCAGGTCGGGGAGGGCTTCGAACAGTTCCGAAAGTAGAGCGGCCTTGTCGACTCGAGGTAGTGCGCCATCGACGCGCTCGTCGTAGAGAATATTCATAAGGCTCACATAAGGGTTTTTGTTGTTCTTGGAAGTGATCGGTGTGCCCAGGCGCGGTCGTTGGGACCGAAGGGGCTCACCAGATCGAAGTCGAGATCAGGCTGCTCGTTCCCCTGTCTGGAGTCGATGAGGATTGAAACTGGTAGGACCAGTTTTTTTGGGTAAGTTGCATTTGTTCGTAGTAACACACGGGTTCCTGCGGCAAAATTACTCCTGAGTTACGGGCTGATTGCAAACTGGTCCTACCAGTTTTTGAAGGTGGCGATGGAAGTTTCCGGATCAAGCAAACCAGGCAAGATTCAAGTGGCTGACCAGGTGGCCGAGCGCATCGAAAAGCTCATCGTCGATGGCGTCCTCAAGGTCGGCCAGGCGCTGCCCTCCGAACGGCGCCTGGTGGAGAAACTGGGCTGCTCCCGGTCGGCGTTACGTGAGGGCCTGCGGGTGTTACGAGGGCGCGGTATCGTTGATACCGAGCAAGGTCGCGGTTCGTTTGTTGCGGACCTGAGTCGGACGGGCAATGCGACACCCTTGATGCATTTGTTCAGCTCTCAGCCACGAACATTGTTCGACCTGCTGGAAGTACGGGCTTTGCTGGAGGCAGAGTCAGCGCGGTTGGCTGCATTACGGGCCACTGATGTCGATCGTCTATTGATCAAGCGTCGTTACGACGAAATGGTTGAGGCCCACGAAGATTCGCAATCACATGATCCGCGTGAACATGCCAGGCGTGACCATGCCTTTCATCTGGCCATCTGCGAGGCTTCGCACAACCCTGTGCTGGTCCATACGTTGCAGTCGCTCAGCGAACTAACGCTGAGTACCGTTTTTGCTTCGGTCAACAATCTCTATTGCCGGCCGACGCAGAAGCGGCAGATCGATCGTCAGCATACGCGGCTCTATCACGCAGTTATGGAGCAACTGCCCGAGCAAGCCCAGCGAGCCGCCCGCGAGCATATCAACAGCGTTCGTGACAATCTGCGCGAGATCGAGCAAGAGGAGCAGCGGCTGGTGCGCGCCACGATGCGGCTGGAAGGTTGGGCCTAAAAAGCCAGGCGCCAACAGGCGCCTGGAAACCGACGCAATGCGCCGGGTGGAGGGTGATCTTTCGACGTTGCGCAAGCGTTCGTTAACGCTCGAACGGACGCCCCTGGGCCTGCCTCCGTGCAGGCTGACCCAGGGGCGGTGTTGCTCCGGGTTTACTGGTCGTCGCGGATCGAGAAATTGGCCATGTGCTCAAGGCCCTTGATCAGTGCCGAATGGTCCCAGTTGGCGCCACCGATGGCCGCGCAGGTGCTGAACATTTGCTGGGCGTTGGCGGTATTGGGCAGGTTGATGTTCAGTTCCTTGGCGCCTTGCAGGGCCAGGTTCAGGTCCTTCTGGTGCAGGCTGATGCGGAAACCTGGATCGAAGGTACCCTTGATCATTCGCTCGCCGTGCACTTCGAGAATCTTCGAGGAGGCGAAGCCGCCCATCAATGCTTCGCGTACCTTGGCCGGGTCCGCGCCGTTCCTGGCCGCAAACAGCAGAGCTTCGGCGACAGCCTGGATGTTCAGGGCGACGATGATCTGATTGGCAACCTTGGCGGTCTGGCCGTCGCCACTGCCACCGACGCGGGTGATGTTCTTGCCCATGGCCTGGAACAGTGGCAGGGCGCGTTCGAAGGCATCGGCATCGCCGCCGACCATGATGCTCAGGGTCGCGGCCTTGGCACCCACTTCACCACCGGATACCGGTGCGTCCAGGTACGTGGCGCCAGTGGCCTTGATTTTCTCGGCGAAGGCCTTGGTGGCGGTAGGGGAGATCGAACTCATGTCGATCACTACTTTTCCGTCACACACACCCTCTACCACGCCATCCTTGCGGAACAGCACATCTTCGACATGGGGGGTGTCGGGGACCATGACGATGATGAATTCGGCTTCCTGGGCCACCTCACTCGGGGTGGCCAGAGCGACGGCGCCAGCGGCGATCAGGTCGGCCGGCGCCGGGTCGTGGTGGGTGGACAGGAACAGGCTGTGACCTGCCTTTTGCAGGTTGGTGGCCATGGGGTTACCCATGATTCCGGTGCCGATAAAACCGATTTTAGCCATGAGAATCTACCTCTTTAATGGTCAGTCCAGCGCGTGTTCATTTCGTGTTATGGGTCTTCAGCCAGCCCAGGCCCGCCTTGGTGTTGGTCAGGGGCTTGTACTCCGCGCCGACCCAGCCCTGGTAGCCGATGCGGTCCAAGTGCTCGAAAAGAAAGCGGTAGTTGATTTCGCCGGTGCCTGGTTCGTTGCGTCCCGGGTTATCGGCTAGCTGAACGTGGTTGATCGCGGCCAGGTTGCTTTCCAGGGTGCGGGCAAGGTCCCCTTCCATGATCTGCATGTGGTAAATGTCGTACTGCAGGAACAGGTTGGCGCTGCCGACCTTTTCGCGGATGTCCAGGGCCTGCCGGGTGTTATTAAGGTAGAACCCGGGGATGTCGCGAGTATTGATCATCTCCATCACCAGCTTGATACCCGTGGCCTCGAGCTTGTTCGCCGCGTACTCGAGATTGTCGAGCAGGGTATTTTCCACCACGAAGGGGTCGACGCCTGGTGGGGTGATACCGGCCAGGCAGTTGACCTGGGTGTTACCCAGAACCTTGGCGTATTCGATCGCCTTGTCGACACCGGCGCGGAACTCCTCGACCCGGTCCGGGTGACAGGCAATGCCACGCTCACCCTTGGCCCAATCACCGGCCGGTAGGTTGAACAACACCTGTTGCAGTCGGTTGCCGTCCAGGCGTGCACGGATTTCCTCGACGGCGTAGTCGTAGGGAAAAAGATATTCGACACCACGGAATCCGGCTTGGGCGGCGGCATTAAAGCGATCCAGGAAGTCCACTTCGGTGAACAGCATGGATAGATTGGCGGCAAAACGGGGCATGGTTGACTCCTGTATTCTGCGTCCTTGAAAAAGGGCGATTGGATCAGTCCAGCGGCATGATCGAGGTGGGCGCATCGGCGCCGGTGACGGCCAGGTCCTCGAACTCGTTGATCGCATTGATCTCGGTGCCCATGGCGATGTTGGTGACGCGCTCCAGGATGACTTCGATCACCACAGGTACGCGGAACGTTTCCATCAACTGATTGGCCTCGGCAAAGGCGGCTTGCAGGTGATCGGCGTCGAACACGCGGATCGCCTTACAACCCAATCCCTCGACCACTGTCACGTGATCTACGCCATAGGAGCCGAGCTCCGGGGCATTGACGTTTTCGAACGACAATTGCACGCAGAAGTCGATGTCGAAGCCACGCTGGGCCTGACGGATCAGGCCCAGGTAGGCGTTGTTCACCAGTACATGGATATAGGGCAGGTTGAACTGCGCGCCGACTGCCAGCTCTTCAATCATGAACTGGAAGTCATAGTCGCCGGACAGCGCGACCACCGAGCGCGAGGGGTCGGCCTTGACTACCCCCAGTGCCGCCGGGATGGTCCAGCCCAACGGGCCGGCCTGGCCGCAGTTGATCCAATGGCGTGGCTTGTAGACATGCAGAAACTGCGCACCGGCGATCTGTGAAAGACCGATGGTGCTGACGTAGCAGGTGTCTTTGCCGAAGAACTTGTTCATCTCCTCGTAGACGCGCTGCGGCTTGACTGGCACGTTGTCGAAGTGGGTCTTGCGCTGCAGGGTCCGCTTGCGTTCGCGACAGGCCTCGACCCAGGCGCCACGGTCCTTGAGCAGGCCTTGGGCACTCCATTCTCGGGCCACTTCCAGGAACATGTCCAGGGCGGCACCCGCGTCGGAGACAATGCCCAGGTCTGGCGTGAATACCCGGCCGATCTGGGTCGGTTCGATGTCGACGTGGATGAACCTGCGGCCTTCGGTGTAGACGTCGACGGAGCCGGTGTGGCGATTGGCCCAACGGTTGCCGATGCCGAATACCAGATCGGATGCCAGCACCGTGGCGTTGCCATAGCGGTGCGAGGTCTGCAGGCCACACATGCCCGCCATCAAAGGGTGATCGTCAGGAATGCTGCCCCAGCCCATCAGGGTCGGGATCACCGGCACGCCGATCAACTCGGCGAATTCCACCAGCTTGTCACTGGCGTCGGCGTTGATGATGCCGCCGCCAGCAACCAGCAGCGGACGCTCAGCGGCGTTGAGCATGGCCAGGGCCTTCTCGGCTTGCACGCGGCTGGCCGCTGGCTTGTGCACCAACAGCGGTTGGTAGGCGTCGATGTCGAATTCGATTTCGGCCATCTGCACGTCGAACGGCAGGTCGATCAGCACCGGGCCCGGGCGGCCGCTACGCATTTCATAAAAGGCCTTCTGGAAGGCGTAGGGCACTTGGCCTGGCTCCAGAACAGTGGTGGCCCATTTGGTCACCGGCTTGACGATGCTGGTGATGTCGACGGCCTGGAAGTCTTCCTTGTGCAGGCGAGCGCGTGGCGCCTGGCCGGTGATGCACAGGATGGGGATGGAGTCGGCGGAGGCGCTGTACAAGCCGGTGACCATATCGGTGCCAGCAGGGCCGGAAGTACCGATGCACAAACCGATGTTGCCGGCATGGGTGCGGGTGTAGCCCTCCGCCATGTGCGAGGCACCCTCGACGTGGCGGGCCAGCACATGGTCAATACCGCCGATTTTCTTCAGGGCAGCGTAGAACGGGTTGATAGCGGCGCCGGGAATACCGAACGCGGTGTCTATGCCTTCACGACGCAGCACCAGGACGGCAGCCTCGATTGCTCTCATTTTAGTCATGATGTACTCCTTCGAGCTGATCGATATTTTTGTAGTGGAGTCCAGTCTGAATTAGGCTCTAACGTTGTAGAACACCTGAAAACTAGTTTCTGTCGATATAGAAGGTATCGAATGGGCCGTTATACTGAACTGCATAGCTTCGTCCAGGTCGCCCAGAAGGGCAGTTTCGCTTCCGCTGCCTTGAGCGAGGGGGTGACGCCGGTGATACTTGGTCGGCGCCTGGATTCGCTGGAAAGGCGTCTGGGTGTGAAGCTGATGCACCGATCGACCCGGGGCTTGCGCCTGACTGAGCTGGGAGAACAACTGCTGGAGCGCGCCAAGCAATTGCTAAGGGATTTCGATGATGTGGAGGCGGACATCAGCGCCAGTGGCTCGATGGTCAAAGGTAACCTGCTGGTCTCGGCTCCGGCCTCCTTCGGCCGGCATCATGTGGCGCCCCACGCCTTGGGATTTCATCAACAGTTTCCCCACCTGAAACTGTCCTTCAACCTCACCGACAGCCTCGTCGACCTGGTGAGCGAGGGCTACGACCTGAGCATCCGCATCGGCGGGGTGATCGATCCGAACTACGTCGCGGTGAAGCTCTTCGGCAATCGCCGGGTAGTCTGCGGCACGCCGGAGTACTTCGCCAGGCACGGCAGGCCGACCACGCTGGAGTCGTTGGCGAACCACAACTGCCTGGCATTTACCCTGCAGGGCGGACAGCAACGGGGCTGGACGTTCCAGCGAGACGGGCGTCAGGTAGCCGTGAGGGTCGGCGGCAACTTGGCCTGCAACGATGGTGAGTTGCTGTTCTCCTGGATGCGCCAGGGGCTAGGCATCGGTTGGCGTTCGACGTGGGAAATCCATAACGAGTTGATGGCTGGCGAACTCGTCACGGTCCTGGATGAGTTCGCCCTGCCTGACTATGACATCCAGGCCGTGTATCCCCAGCAACGGTTTCTCCCGGCAAAGGTGCGCTACTTCATTGAACACCTGAAGGCGGTTTACCAATCTCCTGGATACTGGGAAAAGTAGGATAGACATCACCACAAAGCTTTTCCCAGTTCTGATAGGCAAATTTGGCCTTGTCCGTCGTATTGAGGGCCAGATCGTTCACGAAGCGTTTTGCATCCCCTCCTGGCCGATACTGGTAAGGGTAATCGGTCGAGAACAGGATGCGGTCTGGTCCGACAGCGTCGATGGCACGCTGCAGGTAATCCGTACTGAACATGCCGCTGGCCGTCAGATAGAGGTTGTTGCGTACGTAATCTATGAACGGCTTCTGCAGCTTCGATACCCGATCCAGCATGACCAGGCGCTCCAGATAGAAGATCACCACCTCGCCCCAGTGTCCGAGGATGACCTGCAGGTTGGGATAACGATCAAAGACGCCGCCCAGCACCATTCGAATGAACTCGAGGCCTGCCTCGAAGTGCCAGCCGAGGCCGAAGGTCGATAGGGCCAGATCGACTGGCGGAGAAAAGCCGCTGTAGTACGCCTCGCGCACCGTCGCTTGGGGGATTTGCGGATGGATCAGCAACGGGACATTGAGATGGTCCGCGCAGGCAAAGGTCGCTTCGAACAGTTCATTGTCCAGATGCTTGTCACCCACTCTGCCATACAGAATGGCACCCCTGGCGCCCAGTTCCGTCACTGCCCGCTGCAGCTCGCTCGCGGCCGCCTCGGCGCTCGCGAAAGGCAGCGTGGCGAGGGCCTGGAAGCGGGAAGGGTTGCGGCGCGTGGTTTGCGCCAGCAGATCATTGACGCGCCGGGCCAGGTCGATCCCCGGCTCTCCGAGATTGTTCAGGCCCGGCGTCGTCAACGACAGGACCTGCACGTCAACGCCCGTCTCATCCATCAGGCTCAGTCGCTTTTCGCCGAGATCGGCGAGGCGTTCATCGATAATCGGGAGATTGAGGGCCAGTGTGCCATCGTCAGCGCCAGGTAGGGTCATCCAGGCGTGCTTGATTTCACCTGGAAGAACATGTTCTTCGATCGCCACGAGCTTCATGGTCAAATTCCTCTTGTGCCGTTGAAGGGCTTTGCGCAGGCTTGGGCTGCGTGGGTCCTGTTCTTTCTTCTGCAAGGTCTGCAAATACGGGGTCGTCCGGAACGAGTGGGGTTGCTGCGGCCGCGATCAAGCTACAACCCGGATCGACGCAACATGGTTTCCGGATAACGGGCGCCCTGGATGGCGATGTTCGCTTGCTCGATCTCGGCTAGATCAGCCTTGTCCAACGTGAGGTTCAGTGCGCCGATGTTCTCCTCGAAGCGCTC
>Ga0209759_1001100_pt1 | contig 17506 bp, 16 predicted proteins | sample AraplaCL_Col_mMS_FD_184261 | JGI IMG/M metagenome (GOLD analysis project Ga0209759, IMG submission 184261) | Arabidopsis root microbial communities from the University of North Carolina, USA - plate scrape CL_Col_mMS (SPAdes) (version 2) | ecosystem: Host-associated > Plants > Roots >...
CAGGCTCAGCTGGAACAGCATCGCCAGATGCAGCAGGCCGGTGGGCGAGGGCGCGAAGCGGCCGACATAGGGGCCGCCCGGCGCGCCGCTGCCGTTCATTTCTCGGCCGGGGGACACGGCCCGCCGCGCAGCAGCAAGGCCGAGCGCGTGGTGGCGCTCTCGAGCTGCTGCAGCCACCATTGCAGCGCCAGGCCTTGCGGTGCCTTCTGCGGTTGCGGCGCGGCGGCGCTGCGCCAGCCGTAGGACAGCGTGGCCGACATGCGCTGGCGCGCCACTTCCTTGATCACCAGGCGCCCGGCGGCCACGTGCTCGCGCACCAGCACCTCGGGCAGGAAGCCCACGCCCAGGCCCATCATCTGCGCCTCCAGCTTGGCCTGCATGCTGCTGACGGTGAGGACGTCCTGCCCGGGCTGGATGTTGACCGTCAGCGGCGACATGCGCTGCGCCGAGTCGGCCACGGCGACGCCGCGATGCTGCTTGAGGACGGCGTCGGACAGCGGCTCCTCGGCACTGGCCAGCGGGTGGTGCGGCGCCACGACGTAGACGAACGGCGCATCGCCGAGCGGCCGGATCTCGATGCCCGCGGGGGCCAGCGTGTCGGCGGGCAGGCCGATGGCCAGGTCGGCCGAGCCCAGCATCAGCGCCTCGACGGTGCCCGCCATCACCTCCGTGCGCAGCCGCAGCCGCGTGCCGGGGCCCGCGCCGTCGTGCAGCTCGGGCGGGCGCAGCGCGTAGAAGGCCTCGCACAGCTCGAACAGGGTCTGGCGCGAGACGACGGCGTCGGCGGCGATCGTCAGCTGCGTCTCCCAGCCGGTGGACACGCGGTGCACGCGGTTGGCGACCGCGTCCATCTCGGCCAGCAGCCGCCGGCCCTCGTTGAGCAGTTCGGTGCCGGCGGCGGTCAGCCGGGCCTGGCGCGAGCTGCGGTCGAACAGCAGCACGTCCAGCGCGTCCTCCAGCTGGCGCACGCTGTAGGTGAGCGCGGACGGCACCTTGCCGAGCTCGCGCGCCGCGGCCGCGAAGCTGCCGGTGCGGGCGATGGTGTCCATCATCGTCAGCGCCTCGGGAGTGAGGGCGAATCGGCGGTCGAGGGTCATCGGGTGGTCTCTTCGGTCCGCGCCGCAGGGGAGGCGGCCGCCGCTGCGCCGCTTGCGGCGGGTGCGGACGCCGGGGTCCGCGCGTCCAGGCCGAGGAACGCCAGCACCGGGACGATGCTGGTGCGCGGATCCTCCTCGTGCGGCACATGGGCCAGGTTGGGGAAGATCACCAGCTGGCTGCCCGCGATGTCGCGGTGGAACTGCTGCGCGTTGACGGGCGGCACCAGGCGGTCCTTGGCGCCCCACAGGATCAGGGTGGGCAGCTTGAGCGTCTTGATGCGCTCCGGGACCAGGTCGCGCGCCACTTCTTCCATGCGCATGTTGAGTGCATGGCGGTTCCCCTCGCGGGTGAGCAGCTCGAAGTAGCGATCGACCAGCGCGTCGGTGACGCGCGCGGGGTTGGCGTAGACGTCGCGCACGCTCTGCTGCACCAGCACGCGAGGCGTCAGCCATTCGCCGACGCGGTTGATCACGGGCACGCGGGTCACCCGGAAGCCGAGCGGGACGAGCTCGGGCTTGAATGGGTAACCGGTGGCGTCGACCAGGATCAGGCGGTCGACACGCGCGGGGGCCAGCGCCGCGACGCGCCAGGCCACCTCGCCGCCGAGCGAATTGCCGCCGATCGCGAAGCGCGGCACCTTCAGGGCGTCGAGCAGGTCGAGCGTGAAGCGGGCCAGGGTGTCGACGTGGTAGTCGTCGCGCGGATATTGGCCGGTGAACGGGCCGGTCAGGCCGAAGCCGGGCAGGTCGAACGTGATGACGCGCTTGCGCCCGCGCAGCTCGGCCACCCAGCCCTCCCAGGTGTGCAGGCTGGCCGCGGTGCCGTGGATCAGCACCAGCGGCGCCGGGTCGCCGCGCGGGCCCTCGTCGCGATAGTGGACGAACTGGCCCTTCACGTACATGAAGTCCGACGGCGGCGGCGCCCACATCGTGACGAGGCTGTCGACGCTTCGGTCGGGCGTGTAGGTCAAGGCGACGGCCAGGGCAGTGATCATCATCAGGACGCCCAGGGCGCGAACGAGGGCCTGCATCAGCTCGCCTCCGCGGCGGCCGCGACGCGCTCGCACGGCGGCGGCGCGCCGGGCTCGAGGTCGGCGGCGACGGTGCGGCGCTCGTCGAACACGAAGCACTCGCCGCGCCAGCCCGGGGCGGCGCCGCCGGTGGCCGCGAAGTAGCCGAGGATGCCGCCCTCCAGTTGCAGCACGTCGGGCAGCTCGCGTTCGCGCATGTACAACGCGGCCTTCTCGCAGCGGATGCCGCCGGTGCAGAAGCTCACCACCGTCTTGCCTTCGAGCTCGGCGCGGTGGGCGTCGAACGCGGCGGGAAAGTCGCTGAACTTCTCGATGCGCCAGTCGAGCGCGCCGTCGAAGGTGCCGGCATCGACCTCGAACGCGTTGCGGGTGTCCAGCAGTGCGACTTCGCGCCCCTGGTCGTCGTGTCCCTGCGCGAGCCAGCGCGCCAGCGTGGCCGGATCCACCGCCGCGGCACGGCCCTGCTGCGGCCGGATCGTCGGATGGTTCATGCGGATCAGCTCGTTCTTGATCTTCACCTTCAGGCGCCTGAAAGGCATCGTGTCGCTGTAGCTGTCCTTGGTGGGCAGGCCGGCGAACGGCGGTTCGGCAAGAAGCGCGCCGGCGATCCAGTCGCGCAGCGCGCGCTCCTGTCCGGCCATGAACAGGTTGATGCCCTCGTGGGCGAGCAGCAGCGTGCCCTTGAGGCCGGCGGCGTCGGCGCTCGCCTGGAGGCGGCCGCGCAACGCGGGCAGGTCGTCGAGCTCGACGAAGCGGTAGGTGGAGATGTTGAGAAAGGGCATGGGAGCGGCGGTCTGGACGCTCATTTTCACCCGCGCGCAACCGGCGCGCAGGCCAGGGCCGCCTAGCACAGCTTTCTGGCCGAAAACTGCGCATTCCGCGCCGGGCGGCCGCGGCCCGCCTCCCTACAATCGGCCCATGGCTTTCGTTCACCTGCGCACCCACTCCGAATACTCCGTCGTCGACGGCACGCTCCGCATCGACGACGTGGCGCCGGCGGCCAAGGCGGACGGGCAGGTGGCGCTGGCCATCACCGACCTGTCCAACCTGTTCGGCGCCATCAAGTTCTACAAGGCCTGCCGCGGCAAGGGCGTCAAGCCCATCATCGGCGTCGACGTGTGGATGGACCCGCTGCCCGACGCGGCCGACCGCGTGCCCACGCGCCTGGCGCTGCTGGTGCAGGACAAACAGGGCTACCTGAACCTGTGCGAGCTGCTGGGCCGCAGCTGGACGAAGAACGTGCAGCGCGCCCAGGCCTGGGTGCGCTGGGAGTGGCTCGAGGAGCTGGGCGGCGGCATGATCGCGCTGTCCGGCGCCGATCTGGGCGTCGTCGGCCAGGCCCTGCTGGGCGGGGATGTCGCGCGCGCCGAAGCCGCAGCCCTGGAGCTCGCACGCATTTTCCCGGGCCGCTTCTACCTTGAACTGCAGCGCGCGGGCCTGCCCACGCACGAGGCGCACGTGCGCGCCGCCGTCCCGCTCGCGGCCCGGCTGCAGCTGCCGGTGGTCGCCACGCACCCGGTGCAGTTCCTCGAGCCCGACGACTTCGACGCGCACGAGGCCCGCGTGTGCATCGCCGAAGGCGAGACGCTCGCCAACCCGCGCCGCATCAAACGCTTCACGCGCGAGCAGTACTTCAAGAGCCAGGCCCAGATGGAGGCGCTGTTCGCGGACATCCCGTCGGCCATCGCCAACTCGGTGGAGATCGCGCGGCGCTGCAACCTCACGCTGGCGATGGGCAAGAACTACCTGCCCAACTTCCCCACGCCCATCCTGGCCGACGGCAGCGCGATGCCCATGGGCGACTACTTCCGCGAGCTCAGTTTCAAGGGCCTGGAAGAACGCCTGGTGCACCTGTTCCCCGATGCCGCCAAGCGCGACGCCAGGCGTCCCGAATACGTCGAGCGCCTCGAGTTCGAGATCAAGACGATCCTGAACATGGGCTTCCCCGGCTACTTCCTGATCGTGTCGGACTTCATCCTGTGGGCCAAGACGCATGGCTGCCCGGTGGGCCCGGGCCGGGGCTCCGGCGCCGGTTCGCTGGTGGCCTACGCGCTCAAGATCACCGACCTCGACCCGCTCGAATACAAGCTGCTGTTCGAACGCTTCCTGAACCCGGAACGCGTCTCGATGCCCGACTTCGACATCGACTTCTGCCAGGGCAACCGCGACCGCGTCATCGACTACGTCAAGGACAAGTACGGCCGCGAGGCCGTCAGCCAGATCGCCACCTTCGGCACGATGGCGGCCAAGGCGGCGCTGCGCGACATCGGCCGCGTGCTGGGCATGGGCTACGGCCACGTCGATTCCATCGCCAAGCTGATCGTGGCGCCGCCGGGCAAGACCGTCACCCTGGCCAAGGTGCCGGCCGATCCGGATCCGGGCATCGTCTACGCGCGCAAGGAAGCCCCCGAGATCGACCAGCGCGAGGCCGCCGAAGAAGAGGTCGCCGAGCTGTTGGCACTGGCCACGCGCGTCGAAGGCATCGTGCGCAACATCGGCATGCATGCCGGCGGCGTGCTGATCGCCCCCGGCAAGATCACCGACTTCTGCCCGCTGTACCAGCAGCCGGGCAGCGACTCCGCGGTGAGCCAGTTCGACAAGGACGACGTCGAGGCCATCGGCCTGGTCAAGTTCGACTTCCTGGGCCTGGCCACGCTCACGATCCTGGAGCTCGCCAAGGACTTCATCCTCGCGCGCCGCCCCGATCGTGCCGGCTTCAACTTCGAGTCGCTGACGCTGGACGACCCGAAGGTCTACCGGCTGTTCTCCGACGGCCTGACCGAATCGGTGTTCCAGTTCGAATCGCGCGGCATGCAGGGCATGCTGCGCGACGCCAAGCCCAGCCGCTTCGGCGATCTGATCGCGCTGGTGGCGCTCTATCGTCCGGGCCCGATGGACCTGATCCCCACCTTCGTCGCGCGCAAGCATGGCAAGGAGACCGTGGAGTACCCGCACCCGCTGGTCGAGCCGGTGCTGTCCGAGACCTACGGGATCATGGTCTACCAGGAACAGGTGATGCAGACGGCCCAGGTGCTGGGCGGCTACTCGCTGGGCGGCGCCGACATGCTGCGCCGCGCGATGGGCAAGAAGAAGGCCGAGGAGATGGCCAAGCATCGCGAGATCTTCCGCGAGGGCGCCTCCAAGAACAACATCGGCCCCGAGCAGGCCGACGAGATCTTCGACCTGATGGAGAAGTTCGCGGGCTACGGCTTCAACAAGTCACACGCCGCCGCCTACGCGCTGCTGTCGTACCACACGGCCTGGCTCAAGGCGCATTGCCCGGCCGAGTTCTACGCGGCCAACATGACCATCGAAATGGGCGACAGCGAGAAGCTCAAGGTGCTGCTCGCCGACGCCAAGCTGTTCGGCATCTCGTTCACGCCGCCCGACGTCAACATCTGCGTCCACCGCTTCGAGCCCGCGCCCGGGCGCGAGGGCGACAAGCTGATCCGCTACGGCCTGGGCGCCGTCAAGGGAACCGGCCAGGGCGCGGTCGAAGCCATCGTCGCCGCGCGCGAGGGCCGCACCGAGCAGAGCAACGTCGCCCGCCCGTTCTCCAGCATCTTCGACTTCGCCAAGCGGGTCGACCGCTCGCGCGTCAACAAGCGCGTGGTCGACGCGCTGGTCAAGGCCGGCGCCTTCGACGCACTGCATCCCGATCGCGCCTGCACGCTGGCCAGCGTGGGCCTGGCCTTCGAATGGGCCGACGCACAGGCCGCGCACGCCCAGCAATCGGGCCTGTTCGACTTCGGCGGCGCCGACGAGCACGGCGCCTCCACGCAGGAGCCCGGGCTGGTGCAGGCCGAGCCGTGGAGCATCCGCGAGCGGCTCACGCTCGAGAAGACGGCCATCGGCTTTTACCTGTCGGGCCACATGTTCGACCAGTACGAGCCCGAGGTGCGCAAGTTCTGCAAGCGCCGCATCGCCGACCTGATCGACTCGCGCGAGCCGCAGGTGCTGTGCGGCATCGTCAGCGACCTGCGCATCATCAACGGCCAGCGCGGGCGCGTCGCCATCTTCAAGGTGGACGACCGCAGCGAGGCGATAGAGGCCGTCGCCAACGAGGATCTGCTCGACGCCAATCGCGACGCCTTGCGCGACGACGAATTGCTGGTGGTGCAGGGCAAGGTGCAGCCCGACCGCTTCTCGGGCGGCCTGCGCCTGAACGTCACGCAGATCTGGGATCTGGCGGCCGCGCGGGCGCGCTTCGGCCGCTACCTGTCCGTGCAGGCCGAGGGCAACATCGGACCGCTGACCGAGCTCGTCAAGCAGTGGCCGGCGCGCCGTTCCAGCACCGAACATGGCGAGTCCGTGCACGGGCTGGGCGTGCGCGTCAAGGTGCGCACATCGGGCGCGGCGGCCGAGCTCGACCTCGGCGACCAGGGCCGTTTCTGGCCCAGCGACGACGCGCTGGCGCGCTGGAAGCAGATCATGCCCACGCAGTCGCCGCAGGTGGTCTACGACTGATCCGGGAGCGCGAGGGCGCCCCGGCGGCGGTTTGCAATTTCTTCCCTTTGTGTTGCTGCGCTTTACGCCGCGCATTGACAACTGTCACGAACCCGAAAGCGTTGAACAACGGCTCCCGTCTAACATAGACACGCCATGAAACGCCCCCTGATCGCCGCTGCCGGATTCGCGCTTGCCGCTGCCTGCGCGGTGGCGAATGCGGCCCCTTGGACGGTGATCGTCCAGCCTGGGGTCTACGGGCGCGTCGCCATCGGCGGCTATGCCGAGCCGCCGCAGGTCTATTCGCCGCAGCCGGTCATGGCGGTCGACAACGGCTACGGCGAGGTGGTCGAGGAGGTCGTCGATCCGGCCTATGCCACCGACCAGCCTCCCGTGTACCTGTGGGTGCCCGAGTACCAGCGCACGCACTGGGCGCAGTACTGTCGCGAATACGGAGCCTACGGCGTGCCGGTCTACTTCGTCGACGACGGCTGGTACCGCGCCAACGTGATGCGCCGCAACTGGACGCCCGAGCAGCGCTCGTGGTCGGCGCAGCAGTGGGCGCAGCAGGATCGCCTCGCGCGCGACCGACTCGAGCGCCAGCGCTTCGAGCAGCAGCGCTACGAACTGCAGCAGCGCTGGAACAGCCAGCGCGCCTGGTATGGCCAGCAACAGCAACGCCAGGCCGCCGACCAGCAGCCGGCCGCCGGCTGGGATCGCGAGCGCGCCCAGCAGGAGGCGCACAACCGCCTGCCGTACGGCTCGGCGCAGGGCTTGGTGGCCCAGCCCGCGCCGCAGGTGCAGCCGGCCGTCAACGGCTGGCGCGCGGGGGGCTATCCCCAGGGCTACGGCGCCAACCCGGGCCAGCAGCCGGGAGCGGCGTCCCAAGCGCGGGGTCCGGGTCAGGTCGTCGAGGAGCGCCGCGTTGACGAGCGGGGCCACGGCCGCGCCGATCACGAGGAGCGGCGCGGCCGCGGCGAAGGCCATGGCGAAGGCCGCGGCGCCTTCGAGCACGGCCGCGGCGGCAACCGCGAACGCTGAGCGTCGGTGAGGCGCGTGGCGCCTGCGCATCGCGCGTGGTGCCTGCGCGTCGTCCCGGCTACCGGCCGCGCGCGGCCTCGCGGATACTGCGCGCCATGCATGCAGCTTCCACCACCGGCCTGATCCTCACGGGCGGCGGCGCTCGCGCCGCCTATCAGGTGGGCGTGCTGCGCGCCGTGCACCGCATCCGCCGCGCGGCCGGCGCACCCCCCGGCAATCCGTATCCGGTGCTGGCCGGCACCTCGGCGGGGGCGCTCAATGCCGCGGCGCTCGCCACCGATGCCGACGACGCCGACGCCGGCATCGCCAAGCTGGTTCGCGTCTGGGAGAACATGCACGTGGAGCAGGTCTATCGCACCGACTCGTTCGGCGTGATCCGCACCGGCGCCAAGTGGCTGACGATGATGTCGATGGGCTGGGCGATCGCGCGCATGCGCCGCCTGCGTCCGCGCTCGATGCTGGACAACCTGCCGCTGCACCGCCTGCTCGCCGAGATGATCGACCTGAGCCGCATCGAGCGCCTGATCGCGGACGGCCACCTCAAGGCGCTGGCGGTGAGCGCGTCCAGCTACACCTCCGGCACCCACGTGACGTTCTACCAGGCGGCCGGGGAGCACCTGCCCTGGATCCGTTCGAACCGGGTGGCCGTGCAAGGCGAACTCACGATGGCGCACCTGCTCGCGTCGGCGGCGATCCCGTTCATGTTTCCCGCGGTCACGCTGCCGCTGCAAGGCTCGTACGAATGGTTCGGCGACGGCTCCATGCGGCAGACGGCGCCGATCTCGCCGGCGATCCACCTGGGTGCCGACCGCATCCTGGTGATCGGTGCCGGACGCATGCGCGAGCCCGCCGGCCCGCGCACGACGGCGCCCTCGGCATATCCGTCGATCGCCCAGATCGGCGGCCACGCGCTGTCCAGCATCTTCCTGGACGCATTGGCCGTCGACGCGGAGCGCCTGCAGCGCATCAATGCCACGTTGTCGCTGATCCCGCCGGAGATCCGCAACCAGGCCGCCCTCAAGCCGGTACGGCTGCTGCTGATCTCGCCGTCGGAGCGCCTGGACGACATCGCCGCACGCCACCTCGACGCGCTGCCCAGCTCGATCCGCGCGCTGCTGGGCGGCATCGGCGTGTCCAAGGCCGGCCCCGGCAGCAATGGCGCCGCGCTCGCCAGCTACCTGCTGTTCGAGGACGCCTACACGCGCGAGCTGATGGCGCTGGGCGAGAAGGACACCGACGCGCGGCGGGCAGAAGTCCTACAGTTCTTCGATCTCCCGGAACGCTGACCGCGTCGCCCTGGACGACCGCGAATGCCTCGCCGAGGTGCCTGGCACCGCCACGAATCGCGATCGACGTTGTCTCGACGGCTTCATCCTGGCGCGATTCGTGGCGGAGCCAGACACCTGCGGCAGCGGCCCCCTCGGCGCCAGCAAAAGAAAGCGCCCCGCGAAGCGGGGCGCATCGAGTCCAGCGGGCCAGGCGGCCCGCCGTCGCGTCACTTCTTGGCAGCAGACGCCGCCGAAGCCTTGGCGGCCGCCTTCTCGGCCTTCTTCTGCGCCGCGGCGGCCGCCTTGTCCGCCTTGGCTTGCGCGGCGGCGGACGCCTTGTCGGCCTTGGCTTGCGCCGCGGCAGCCTTCTTCAGCTCCTTGGCGCTGCTGGCCGGCGCGGCGGGCGCCGTGGCCGGGGTGGGCTTGGCGTTGGCCGCCGGGGTCGGCACGGCCGCCGGGGTGGTGGCCTTTGCAGGCGCAGCCGCCGGGGCGGTGGTCTTGGCCGGTGCCGGGGCGGCGGCGGGCGCACCGCTCATGGCCGCGCCGTTGACGGTCAGCCCGCCGCTGGACAGCTTGGCGGCGTTCTTGTCGCCGATGCCCTTGACGCGGGCGATGAGGTCGGGCCAGTCCTTGAAGGCGCCGTTCTTGCGCTCGTCGATGATCTTGGTGGCGATCGCGGGGCCAATGCCCTTGACCGCCTCCAGTTCGGCCTGCGAGGCGTTGTTGGCGTCCGCGGCAAACACCGACAAGGCGAAGAAGGCGAGAAGGGCGACGAGAAGGCGTTTGAACATGTGTGCGTCCTGGTTGAAGGCGTGGTGAGCGTCGGGGCATGCCCGCGACCCGGGTGCGGCCAAGCGCGCCGCATGCAGTCTCAACGCGGCACGCGGGCCGTGGTTGACCCGCCTTTCGCGTGGCGTGCACAGGCGCTTCAGGCCTGCTGCACGTCCGCCAGTATGCGTGTGACCAGCGTGTCGCACCAGTGCGCGTTGGTGAAGCGCTGCGCCTCGGCGCTGGCCAGGAACTCGCGGATGCTCTGCTGGTACATCGCGAAATGGCCGGCGTCGATGCGCTCGATGTAGGCCAGCATCTCGTGAGGCGTGCCGAACTGGTCGCCGTCGATGAAGCAGTCCTCGGGAATCGGCGGCCTGGAATGGGAGGTGCCGATGTAGACGGGCACGCAGCCGCTGGTCAGGCAGTCGAAGATCTTCTCGCTCATGTAGCCCGGGCTGCCGCGCGAATTCTCGTAGCAGATCGAGAAGCGGGCGCGATCGAGCACCTCGTGCTTGCGATCGACCGTGCCGCGCCAGCTGGGGAACGCCGCTGGGGCGCCGGGCACCAGGCGGCGGCGCCACTCGTGCAGGCGCTTGACGATGCGGCCCAGGTGGCCGGGGGCGACGGCGGGAATGTCCCAGCCCGGGCCGAACAGCGCGAAGCGGTCCGGCGCGTGTTCCTCGAAGAACCGGATCGCCTCGATGCGTCGATGGTGCAGGTTGCGCGGATGCGGACGCAGCAGCGCCTTGTTGGAGGCGATCAGCACGCAGAACAGGTCGCGCTGCCTGAAGTCGGGTACCTCGCGCAGCGTGAGGTCGTTCGGATACGCCAGCGCGATCACGTGCTCGCCGTCGATCAGGTCCTCGTTGCTGGTGAACAGCTTGCGGTAGCGTGCCAACTGCACCAGGTCGGCATTGATCGGCCGCACGATCGGGTCTTCGTACAGGTAGGCGAAGCTGAGGGGATGATCGACCCGGCGTTGTGCGTTCAGGTGCAGCTCGAACTCCACGTCGCGGCCGGCGTTGACGTCGCGCGTGTTGAGCTCGATGCCCTCGACTGCGAAGCGCTCGCGCAGTTGGCGCCACGGCAGGAAGAAGTCTCCGCCATTGGGGCCCGCGCCGGGCTGGAACGGCGCGTTGGCGCGCAGGCGGTTGACCACCAGCGTCGCGTAACGCATGGGCGCGAGCGTGGCCGTTGCCGGACCGTTCATTCGACCGTACTTTCGCAGGCCCTCAGCAAGCCGCTGTAGATCGAGCTCGCCGCCGGCGAGGTCTGCCAGCCGCCGCGCCAGCGGATCGCCAGGTGGCGTTCGATGGACAGCGCATGCAGGTCGAGCGCCAGGTTGTCGCGCGCGGCGAAGAAGTTGGCGGCGTCGCCGTACAGCAGCGACGTCGGATCCGACAGTGGATCGATCAGGCGCGAAGGATGGATGGTCAGTCCCAGTTCGCCGCAGTGGGCGTCGCTGAGGAGCGCCCAGGGCCGGAACGTCTCGACCTCGTTGGCCTTGCGCACCAGGGCCGCGCTCCAGCTGGCGCTGGGCATGTAGACGATCGCGTTGCTCGCGACGCCCAGGGTCTTCCAGCGAAACACGAAGCCGCTGGCTTCGCAGAGCCGCGTCAGGTCCGACGTGAAGCAGATGTCCAGGTCGCTGCACAGGCTGGCCTGCGGATAGTGCGACAGCGGCACCAGCAGGCGAGCGATGTCGGCGCGGTACGTCGGATCGCCCTCGAAGCCGGGAAACAGCATCGACGAATGCATGTAGGTCAGCCCGAACTGTTCGTGGTCCCAGGCCTTGCGCCGGCTCCACGACGGACGGATCCGGCGATGCACGGCATGGCCGATCCTGCGCAGCCAGTCCAGGCGCCGGCTGCGGCGCGGACGCACGGTCACGTGCTGTTCGATCAGCGCGTCCAGCGAGAAGCGGCGCACGCGGATGCGCGGATGCGACTTGAGCCACTGCAGCTGCGGCGCGTCGATGGCGCTGCCGGCGTCCTCGTCCAGCCACAGCTCGTAGACGGCCTGCGGATGGTGGGCCAGGAAGCTGCGGAAGTGCAGCTCCGTGATGGCCGGCAGCTGGCCCGACCAGTAGCCGAAGAACGTGACGGAGGCGGAGTTCGGGGCCATCAGTGAACCAGGTCGAAGGTCTTCATCAGCAGACGTTCCTTCCACGTCGCCGCGCGGATGGCCGGCGATTCCGTGCCCTCGATCGCCGCGCGCACCTGGTCGTAGAAGCGATCCCACCGATAGTGGCTGTCGATGGCCTCCTGGCCCAGGCGCTGCGTCTCGAGCAGTTGCGCGTCGGGTGCCGCCTGCAACTGCTTGAACACGAGCTCCGCCGCCGCCGGGTCGTTCAGCGGCACGTTGACGATGCCGGCGCGGTTCTCGTAGCCGCTCTGCATCGTGACGGTGGGAATCAAGCCCCAGGCCATGGCTTCGAGGATGGTGGTCGGGTTCGCGTCCATCGCGCCCACGGTGATCATGAAGTCGAACTGCGCGACCTTGGCGCGTGCCTCGGGCCGGGAAAAGTCCATGAAGCCCAGCACGTGCACACCGGGGATCTTCTTGCGGCCGCGGCCCGCCCAGCTGATGTCCACGCTCGGGCACTGCCGCTGCAGTTGCGACAGGTAGCCCACGTTCTTGTTGTGCGCGGTGTGGCCGATGTAGAGGAACTTGCGCTGGCCCGGCGGATTGAAGCGCGTCTTCACGAACGGGAAGAAGGCGCGGTTGACCGCCAGGTCCATGTGCCGCATCTTGGGCTTCCAGCGCCGGATCGCCGCCGCGTCGATGCGGTCGAACCAGTAGTTGCCGGTGATGGCCAGGAACAGGTCGCACTGCGCCATGTGGCGGTCGTAGTAGGCGACCTGGCGCAGGTCGTCGACGTAGGGCGCCATCAGGATGCGGCGCTTCCAGCCGGGCTGGTCGACCGAGCGCTCGAAGACGGAGTCGCGCCGCCAGTGCGGGTGCCCCAGCAGGATGTCGCCCGGCTGCGGGGTGATCTTCACCTTGTCGCGCCAGCCGTAGAAGCGCACGTCGTAGTCGCGCGCGAGGCGGTCGCCCACCTCGTTGCCGATGCAGAACGGCGAGGAGTTGCGGCTGGCGTCACGCGGATAGACGAAATGGACAGTGGTCATGGCGGGGATCGGGGAACGGCAGGCGGTGCTGCCGCGCAGGGTCGGGGCACGCGCGCGTCATGCGCGCGGAAGCGAGGATCTGCGGGCCGGGTCGCGCCCCGGACGCCGTCAACCTATTCCTTCCAGTGGTCGGAGATCCAGGGCGAGGCCTTGGCGTGGCGCCAGTTGCCGTTGCTGCGGCCCGCCAGCGCGTCGGGCGGATTCATCACGCCGTGGAAGACGATGATGCGGGCCCCCTTCGGAATCGACGGGGCGACGAAATAGTTGAGCGGAAAACGCGCGATGCTGTGGTACTTGAAGCTCGCGCACCACTCGGCCGGCCAATACTGCAGCTTGCCCTGCTCGTGCAGCACGCCGGACAAATAGGCCTGCTCGTTGCGATAGCGCGCGCGCATCGCGGCCGATTCGGCGCGGAACTTGGCCAGCACGTCGGCGTGCGCACCGAGCTGGAAGCGATAGACCGACGAATTGCCGGTGACGCGCCAGGGCCGCTTCCAGTCGTGGATGATGAGGAACTCGCCGGGCAGCTCGAAGAAGGGCGTGATGTCGTCGACGATCACGATGTCGATGTCCAGGAACAGCGCGGTGCCGCGCAGGCCGTGCAGGTCGGCCTCGAAGGTGGTCAGCTTCTTCCAGCCGCGTTCGGGCAGGCCGTCGGGCAGCGCGAGGTCGGGGATGGGCAGGCACTCGACCTCCGCGCGCACGCCCTCGGACGAGTCGGTCAGGCAGACGAAACGGAAGGGCCCGCGCAGATGCCGGTGTACCATCGCGTAGAGGCGGTTGACGTACTCCGGACCGTACTTGGTCCCCCACTTCATGCAGAGTACCACCCGGTCTGAAGTGCTCATCGCTGACGTCGTGTCCGTTTTCATGGGACGACTATCGTAACTGAGTGCCCCGTCGACAGGCTGTCGCGACGCGTGCATGCATGTCCGTTCCCCATCCATGCCTTCTCTTTTTCTTCACGAACTCGCCGAACACCAGGCATTGATGACAGCACTTGCGGCGCTGGACGACACCGTCACCCAGGCAGGGCGCCGGCTGGCCGCGCTGCTGGCCGGCGGCGGCAAGCTGATGTTCTGCGGCAATGGCGGCTCGGCCTCCGACGGCCAGCACCTGGCCGCCGAGCTGACCGGGCGCTTCCTCAAGGATCGGCGCCCGCTGGCCGGCCTGGCGCTGAGCACCGACACCTCGGCGCTCACGGCCATCGCCAACGACTACTCGTTCGACGACGTGTTCTCGCGCCAGGTGACGGCGCTGGGCCGGCCCGGCGACGGGCTGATCGCGATCTCGACGTCCGGCAATTCGCGCAACGTCCTGCGCGCCGTCGCCGCGGCCCGCGACGCGGGCGTCTTCACGCTGGGCCTGCTCGGGCGCGACGGCGGGCAACTGCTGCACGCGTGCGATGCCGCCATCGTGGTGCCCAGCCAGGTGACGGCCCGCATCCAGGAGGCCCACATCCTGATCGGGCACACGCTGTGCGGCCTGATCGAGCGCGAGCTGGGCGTGGCCGGATGAGCGCCGCATCGCTGGCCGTCCCCTCCCTGGACGAACTCGCCCGCCGGCGCATCCTGGTCGTCGGCGACGTGATGCTGGATCGCTACTGGCATGGCGCCGTCGACCGGATCTCGCCCGAGGCTCCGGTGCCCGTCGTGCGCGTGGAGCGCGTCGAGGAGCGCCTCGGTGGCGCCGCCAACGTGGCGCTCAACGTCAAGAGCCTGGGCGCGCGCGTCACGCTGCTGACCGTGGTGGGCGAAGACCATGCCGCCGACTCGCTCCGCGGGCTGCTGGCCACGCACGGCATCGAGGCCCAGCTGCGCACCGATCCGCAGCTGTCCACCATCCTCAAGCTGCGCGTGATCGGCCGCGCCCAGCAACTGATCCGCATCGACTTCGAGAACGATCCCGGGCACGAGGTGCTGGCGCAGATGGTCGATGCGTTCGAAGCGAGCCTGCCGCTGCACGACGTCGTCGTGTTTTCGGACTACGGCAAGGGCGGCCTGGCGCACATCCCGCGCATGATCGAGCTCGCGCGCGCGGCGGGCAAGCCGGTGTTCATCGATCCCAAGGGCCACGACTACAGGCGCTATGCCGGCTCGTCCGTCATCACTCCCAACCGCTCGGAGCTGGCGCAGGTGGTCGGCGCCTGGAAGGACGAGGCCGACCTGGCCGCCCGGGTCGCCGCGCTGCGCGAATCCATCGGCGTGGAGTCGGTGCTGTTGACGCGCTCCGAAGAAGGCATGACGTTGTTCGGTGCCGACGGCATCGTGCACGAGCACTCCAAGGCCCGCGAGGTGTTCGATGTCACCGGTGCCGGCGATACCGTCATCGCCGCACTGGCCACGCTGACGGCGGCCGGCCTGCCGTTGGAGGCCGCGATGCGGCTGGCCAACAAGGCAGCCGGCATCGTGGTCGGCAAGTTCGGTACGGCCACCGTGAGCCACGAGGAGCTTTCGGCATGAGCCTCGGGTCGGCAATGGGCTGGTCGCTGGAGGACAAGCTGGTGGACGCCGCAGGCCTGGACGACACGGCCCTGGCCCGCCGCCTGGCCGCGCTGGCGCGGCCGCTGGTGTTCACCAACGGCGTCTTCGACGTTCTGCACCGCGGCCATGTGGCCTACCTGCATGCCGCTCGGCAACGGGGTGCCAGCCTGATCGTGGCGGTCAATTCGGACGCGTCCGCGCGCGGGCTGGGCAAGGGCCCCGATCGTCCGCTCAACCGCGACATCGACCGCGCGCTGGTGCTCGCCGGCCTGGCCGCCGTCGATGCGGTGGCCTTCTTCGACGAGCCGACGCCCTGCGCATTGCTCCAGCGCGTGCGACCCGATCTCTACGTCAAGGGCGGCGACTACGACATGGAGGCGCTCGAGGAGACGCGTCTCGTGCGCTCGTGGGGTGGCCAGTCGCTGGCCATCGCCTTTGTCGACGGCTACTCGACGACCTCGCTGGTGCGACGCATTCGCGGGCAGGCCTCCTGATGAGCCGGCCAGCAGCCTTCCTGGACCGCGACGGGGTCATCAACGAGGATCACGGCTACGTCCACCGTTGGGAGGACTTCACATTCGTCGCCGGCGCGGTGGACGGCCTGCGCCGCCTGCAGGCGGCGGGCTACGCCCTGGTGGTGGTGACCAACCAATCGGGCATCGCGCGCGGCTTCTACGACGAGGCGGCGCTCGAGCGCCTGCACCAGCAGTTGCTCGCCACGCTCGCGGCGCAAGGCGTCGTGCTGGCGGCCATCGAATACTGCCCGCATCTTCCCCAGGCGGACGTCGCGCGCTACGCGATCGAGTGCGACTGTCGCAAGCCGGGTCCCGGCATGATCCTGCGCGCCGCGCGCGCGCTCGACCTGGACCTCGCGCGCTCGCTGCTGTTCGGCGACAAGCCGTCGGACATCGAGGCCGGCCGCAGTGCCGGCGTCGGCCGCTGCGTGCTGCTGGCGGCCAATGGCCGGGCGGGCGCCGAGCCGGTCGATCACCTGGACCTGCCGGCGGCGCTCGACGCGCTGGCCGTGCCCCGCGTCGATTGATCGGCCGCGGCTCTCCCGTCCCATGAACCGCCCGCTGATCGCCATCGAGGCGACCAACCTGACGGACGACCGGGCCACCGGCATCGGCCGCTACACACGCCAGCTGATCGAGGCCATGTCCGCGCTGGCGGTGCCGGCGCAGGACGAATTCGAGCTGCTGCAACTGTGCAAGCGTTCGCGCTGGAAGTTGCGCGAGCGCCTGGCCAAGGGGCCGCGCCTCTCCGCCCGGCCATGGTTCGGGCCGATCTGGCCGCTGCCGCGCCCCGCCTGCTCGCTGCTGCACGTGCCCGACGAGCGCGAGCCGCCTTGGCGCGTGCCGGTGGTCGCCACCGTGCACGACCTGTACGCCGCGCTGGGCATCAACGTGGCCGACGAAGGCAAGCGGCGCCGCAAGCTGCGCCATTACGAACATCTGCGCGACCGCTGCGCGCGCCTGGTGTGCATCAGCGAGAACACGCGCCAGGACTTCCTGCGCCTGGTCGGCGGCGAACCGGCGCGGCTGAAGGTGGTGCCGCTGGGCGTCTCGCCGATGTTCCGCCCGCACTCGGCGGACGAGCTCGCCGCGATGCGTGCCCGACTGTCGCTGGAGGGCCCGTACCTGCTGTTCGTCGGCGCGACGGCCAACAAGAACCTGGCCCGCACGGTCGAGGCGTTCGCTGCGGGCCGTTTCGATCGCGAATTCACGCTGGTGGTCGCGGGCCAGCAGCCGGCCGACGTGCTCACGGCGATGACGCAGCGCCTGGCCACGCTCGGAATCTCGTCGCGCGTGCATTTGGCCGGCCACGTCAGCGATGACGACCTGCCCGCGCTGTACGCCGGCGCCGCGGCCTACCTGTTCCCGTCGCTGTACGAAGGCTATGGCCTGCCCTTGCTGGAAGCCATGGCCAGCGGCACGCCGGTGCTTTCCGGCGACCGGGGCGCCTGTCCGGAGGTGGCTGCCGGGCATGCCGTCCTCGTCGATCCGACGGATGTCGGGGCGCTGGCCGCGGGCATCGCGGCCACGCTGGACATGCCCGCTGAGCGCCGCGCCGCGGCGCTGGCTCATGCGCGTGCGCGCACCTGGGCGGAGACGGCGCGGGGCACGCTCGCGGTCTGGCGCGAGGCGATGGCTGAAGGGTAGACGTCCGCGCTGTTGGCGACGCCTTGGCGAGGGTGGATCCTGCGACTGCGCGCAGGATGACAGGCATTGGGAGAGA
>Ga0209759_1001102_pt1 | contig 17442 bp, 10 predicted proteins | sample AraplaCL_Col_mMS_FD_184261 | JGI IMG/M metagenome (GOLD analysis project Ga0209759, IMG submission 184261) | Arabidopsis root microbial communities from the University of North Carolina, USA - plate scrape CL_Col_mMS (SPAdes) (version 2) | ecosystem: Host-associated > Plants > Roots >...
CAGCGGATCCCAGTAGCTGCCCCACAGCAGCTTGATGACGTTCCAGCCGGCGCCGCGGAACTCGCCCTCGAGCTCCTGGATGATCTTGCCGTTGCCGCGCACCGGGCCATCGAGGCGCTGCAGGTTGCAGTTGACGACGAAGATCAGGTTGTCCAGCTTCTCGCGCGCGGCCAGGCCGATCGCGCCCAGCGATTCGGGCTCGTCCATCTCGCCGTCGCCGCAGAACACCCACACCTTGCGCTTGCTCGTGTCGGCGATGCCGCGCGCGTGCAGGTACTTCAGGAAGCGCGCCTGGTAGATGGCCATCAGCGGGCCCAGGCCCATCGACACCGTCGGGAACTGCCAGAAGTTGGGCATCAGCTTCGGGTGCGGGTAGCTCGACAGCCCCTTGCCGTCGACTTCCTGGCGGAAGTTCAGCAGCTGTTCCTCGGTGATGCGGCCCTCGAGGTAGGCGCGCGCATAGATGCCGGGCGAGGAGTGGCCCTGGATGTACAGCAGGTCGCCGCCATGGTCGCCGTCGGCGCCGTGCCAGAAGTGGTTGAAGCCGCAGCCCAGCATCGTGGCCAGCGAGGCGAACGAGGACAGGTGGCCGCCGAGGTCGCCGCCGTCGGCCGGATGCAGGCGGTTGGCCTTGACCACCATCGCCATCGCGTTCCAGCGCATGTAGGCGCGCAGGCGCTCCTCGATGTCGACGTTGCCGGGGAACTGCGCCTCGTCCTCGGGCGCGATCGTGTTGACGTACGCGGTGTTGGCCGAGAACGGCAGGTCGATGCCTTGCTGGCGCGCGTGATCCAGCAACTGCTCGATCAGGAAGTGGCCGCGCTCGCGGCCTTCGGCGGCGATGACGGCCGACAGGGCGTCCGTCCATTCGCGGGTTTCCTGCGCATCGGCGTCGTTGGCGGCGGCGCCGGGAAGGGAGCTGGGAATCGCGGACATGCCTTGTCTCCTGAAACTTTATAGAGCGACGGGTCTAGATCGAGAACGGGCGCAGTGTCGCACAACTGTCTGGCGATTTCAAATGGCGACAGCGCATTTCACATCATGAACTTTAGGAGGGCAAACGAGCGGTCATATCTCGCAGGCGGACGCCGAAAGCCCGCTGCCCGAATCCGATAATGCCCGCATGCAAACTGCCCACGAGTCCGGCTCGACCCCGTCACCGTCATGGACGCAGCGCGTGTTCGGGCGCTGGTGGCGCAGCCAGTCGCCCTCGCGCCAGGATCGCTTCGCCACGCTGGGCCCGCTCGTGTCGGTGCTGCTGTTCCTGGCGGCGATCGTGGCGGCGTTCTGGACGCTGCGCAACGAGGAGATCGAACGCGCCACCGACGCGGTGCGGCGCGACACCGAGGTGGCCCAGCAGCAGATCCGCTCGCGCCTGTCCGAGGACCAGGAACTGATGGTGCGGCTGACGCGCGACATCGTCACGCACGACGTCGACACCGACAGCTTCTTCACGCAGACCGCCAGCTTCGCGCCCGCCCGGCCCGAGCTGACGCAGGTGATCTGGCTCAATGCCGACCGCACGCCGCGCGCCACCTTCCTGGGCTCGATCTTTCGCGGCGCGGCCAGCCTGCGCAACAGCGCCGAGGATCCGTCGTTGCCGCACCAGGGCGCGGCCACCGCGTCCGAGGCCGCCTTCGCCGCGGCGCGCAACACGCACGTGCCGCAGTTCTCCAAGCCCTTCATCGACGTCGACGGCACCGCGGTGTTCCAGGTGCAGATCCCGCTGATCTCGCACACCGCCTTCGTCGGCACGCTGGTCGCCGAGTATTCCATCGAGGCGCTGCTGCGCCACGCAGTGCCCGAGGAGGTGACCAAGCGGCGCGCGATCGAGGTGCTCGACGAGCACGAGGAGCTGCTGGCCAGCACCATCACCTCGATGCCGGGCCGGCCGTCGGCGGTGCCGTCGATCGCCTTCGAGGCGCCGCTGGCGCCGGCTTCCAACGGCCTGATCCTGCGCGGGCTGGGCTACCGCACGTCGATCGGCCTGATCTCCAACTCGCTGTTCTGGATGGTGCTGGCGTTGTCGGGCCTGACGGTCTGGATGCTGCTGGGCACCTGGCGCCACGTGCGCCGGCGCGCGCAGATCCAGCAGGCGCTGGTGCACGAGACCAACTTCCGGCGCGCGATGGAGAACTCCATGCTCACCGGCATGCGCGCGATGGACATGGAAGGCCGCATCACCTACGTGAACCCGGCCTTCTGCGCGATGACGGGCTTTTCCGACAACGAGCTGGTCGGCAAGCTGCCGCCCTTCCCGCACTGGCCGCACGACCGCATCGAGGAGAACTCGCGCCTGCTGCAACAGGAGCTGCAGGGCCGCAGCCCCGCCGGCGGCATCGAGGTGCGCATCATGCGCAAGGACACCTCCGTGTTCGACGCGCGCATGTACGTCTCGCCGCTGATCGATGCCAAGGGCGTGCAGACCGGCTGGATGACCTCGGTCACCAACATCACCGAGGCCAAGCGCGTGCGCGACCAGCTGTCGGCCTCGCACGAGCGCTTCACCACCGTGCTGGAGGGGCTGGACGCGGCGGTGTCGGTGCTGTCCGTGCAACAGGGCCAGCTGCTGTTCGCCAACCGCTCGTACAGGCTGTGGTTCGGCTCGGACGCCCACATCCACGCGGTGCTGGCCGGGGGCATCGACGCCAACGTGCCGCCGCCCGACCTGGACACCGAGGACGGCGTCGACGGCTACAGCGGCCTGCCGGCCAACGAGCTGACCGAGGCCGGCACGTCGCCGCGCGAGGTGTTCGTCGAATCGCTCGACAAGTGGTTCGACGTCCGCGCGCGCTACCTGCAGTGGACGGACGGCCGGCTGGCGCAGATGCTGATCGCCACCGACATCACCGCGCGCCTGCGCGCCGAGCAGCTCGCGCAGCAACAGGCCGACCGGGCGCACTTCACCAGCCGGCTGATCGCGGTGGGCGAGATGGCCTCGTCGGTCGCGCACGAGCTGAACCAGCCGCTCACCGCGATCTCCAACTACTGCAGCGGCATGGTCTCGCGCGTGCGCAATGAATCCATCGGCCAGGAAGACCTGATCGCCGCGCTGCAAAAGACGGCCAAGCAGGCCGAGCGCGCCGGCCACATCATCCATCGCATCCGCAACTTCGTGAAACGCCGCGAGCCGCAGCGCCAGGTGGCGCAGGCGCGCGAGATGGTGGACGACGCGGTCGAACTGGCCTCGATCGAGCTGCGCCGGCGCAACGTGGGCATCCAGGTGTACGTCGCGCAGCGCCTGCCGCCGCTGCTGGTCGACCCGATCCTGATTGAGCAGGTGCTGCTGAACCTGCTGAAGAACGCGGCCGAGGCCATCGACGGCGCGCAGCTGCCATTGCTGCGCCGCCACATCGAGCTGCGGGTGGTGCCGCGCTACACGCCCGACGAGGGCGGCGTGATCGAATTCAGCGTCAACGACAAGGGGCCCGGCCTGAAGGAAGACGTGCTCAACCGGCTGTACGAAGCATTCTTCTCCACGAAAGTGGAAGGAATGGGCATCGGGCTGTCGCTGTGCCGCTCCATCATCGAGTCGCACCGCGGCCGGATCCGGGCGCAGAACCTCTACAATGGTACGACGGTGGTGGGGTGCAGTTTCTCTTTCACCCTGCCGGTCGAGACAACGCAACGGGTCGATTCCGCGAATGCGCCGGGCGCATTCGAAACGGTGATCGAACCCGATGCGAACGGCAACGAATGAACGCTGGTGCGAAGCACGGAGTTTTGCTGCAATGAGCCTGATCCCCAAGAAAGGTACCGTCTACGTCGTCGACGATGACGAGGCGGTCCGCGATTCACTGCAGTGGTTGCTCGAGGGCAAGGACTACCGCGTCAAGTGTTTCGATTCGGCCGAGTCCTTCCTGTCGCGCTTCGATCCGCGCGAAGTGGCCTGCGTCATCTGCGACATCCGCATGGACGGCATGAACGGCCTGGAGCTGCAGGATCGCCTGATCGAACGCAAGAGCCCGCTGCCCATCGTCTTCGTCACCGGCCACGGCGACGTGCCGATGGCGGTCTCGACGATGAAGAAGGGCGCGATGGACTTCATCGAGAAGCCCTTCAAGGAAGACGACCTGGTCTCGCTGGTGGAACGCATGCTCGACCAGGCCCGCTCGGCCTTCTCGCAGCACCAGGAACAGGCCAGCCGCGACGCGCTGCTGCAGCGCCTGACCACGCGCGAGGCGCAGGTGCTCGAACGCATCGTGGCCGGCCGTCTGAACAAGCAGATCGCCGACGACCTGGGCATCAGCATCAAGACGGTGGAGGCGCACCGCGCCAACATCATGGAGAAGCTCAATGCCAACACGGTGGCCGACCTGCTGAAGATCGCGCTCGGCGCCCCTTCGAACAAGACCGCTTGAGCCTGTCGAACCGGGAAGAGGCCGCTGAGATTTCAGCGGCCTCTTTTCGTTTCGGACAAGCCCCCCCAAATCAGCCCTACCCGAGAGGAACCTTGCCCATGACCGCACAACTGATCGACGGCGTTGCGCTGTCCAGGCAGATCCGCGCCGAGATCGCGCAGCGCGCCGCTGCCCTCACCGCCCGTGGCCACCAGCCCGGGCTGGCCGTGATCCTGGTCGGCGACGACCCGGCCTCGGCCACCTACGTGAAGAACAAGGTCAAGGCCTGCGCCGACGCGGGCGTGCACTCGGTGCTGGAGAAGTACGACGCCACGCTGTCCGAGGCCGACCTGCTGGCGCGCCTCGATGCACTGAACGCCGACCCGACCATCCACGGCATCCTGGTGCAGATGCCGCTGCCCAGGCACATCGACCCGCACAAGGTCATCGAGCGCATCTCCACCGCCAAGGACGTCGACGGCTACTCGGTGCAGAGCGCGGGCGACCTGATGGCCGGCCTGCCGGGTTTCCGCCCCTGCACGCCCTACGGCTGCATGAAGCTGATCGAGAGCACCGGGGTGCCCGTCAAGGGCAAGCACGCGGTCGTGATTGGGCGCAGCAACACCGTCGGCAAGCCGATGGCCCTGCTGCTGCTGCAGGCCAACGCGACGGTCACGATCTGCCACAGCGCGACCGCCGACATCGGCGCCCATGCCCGCCAGGCCGACATCGTCGTCGTGGCCACCGGCCGGCGCGACACGCTGCGCGGCGACATGGTCAAGCCCGGCGCGATCGTCATCGACGTGGGCATCAACCGCAACGACGAAGGCAAGCTGTGCGGCGACGTCGATTTCGCCAGCGTCGCGCCGATCGCCTCGTTCATCACGCCGGTGCCGGGCGGAGTCGGACCGATGACGATCACGATGCTGCTGATGAACACGATCGAGTCGGCCGAACGCGTCGCCGGATGACGTGGCGCGGCGCGCGTGGCAGCGGCCGCTGATCGTGCGTCCAGCGCGCTGGCGCGCAATCAGGCCGGTTTTGGGCCTGCATTCCACCATCGCGCCAGCGCGACGCAGCGTACATTTGTCGAGTGAACTCCGCTGCGTCGGCCACCTCCTTGTCCAAGCCATGACCAATCCCCTGCTGATCAGCCCGGGCCGCGTGCCCGCCTTCGACGAAATCCGCCCCGAACACGTCACCCCGGCCATGGACGTGCTGCTGGCCGAGGCCGACGCGGCGCTCGAGCGCGTCGTCGGCCCCGACGTGCCGCCCGACTTCGACGCCATGGCGGCCGTGCTGACCGTGGCCACCGAGCGCCTGTCGCGCGCCTGGGGTGCCGTCGGTCATCTCACCGGTGTCGCAGACACGCCCGAGCTGCGCGCCGCGCACGCCGGGAACCTGCCGCGCGTCACGGAGTTCTTCACGCGCCAGGGTTCCGACGAGCGCCTGTACGCCAAGTACCGCGCGGTCGCCGCGGGGGCCGACGCCGCGCGCCTGAGCCCGGTGCGGCGCAAGGCGCTGGCCAACTGGCTGCGCGATTTCAAGCTCGGCGGCGCCGACCTGCGGGGAGAGCAGAAGGCCCGCTATGCCGCGATCCAGGAGCGCCTGGCCGAACTGTCACGCCAGTTCTCCGAACACGTGCTCGATGCCACCGACGGCTTCGCGCTGTACGTCACCGAACCGGAGCTCGCGGGCGTGCCTGCCGACGCGATCGCGGCGGCGCGCGCGGCCGCGCAGGCCGACGGCCGCGACGGCTGCAAGCTCACGCTGCACTTCCCGAGCTACTCGCCGGTGATGCAGATGGGGCGCAACCGCGCGCTGCGCGAGCAGCTCTACACCGCCTACGTCACGCGCGCGAGCGAAGCCGGGCCGCCCGAGCGCGACAACACCGCGGTCATGCGCGAGATCCTGCAGCTGCGCCAGGAGGAGGCCGAGCTGCTGGGCTACCGCAGCTTCGCCGAGCTGTCGCTGGTGCCCAAGATGGCAGGCTCGCCGGAGGAGGTCATCGCCTTCCTGCGCGACCTGGGCCACCGCGCGCGGCCCAGCGCGGCCGCCGACCTCGCCGAGCTGCGCGAGTTCGCCGCCAAGGAGCTGGACATCTCCGAGCTGCAGGCCTGGGATGTCGCGTTCGCCAGCGAGCGCCTGAAGGAAGCCCGCTATGCCTTCAGCGACGAGGAGGTGCGCCAGTATTTCGTGCTGCCCAAGGTGCTTGAAGGGCTGTTTCGGATCGTCGAGACGCTGTTCGAAGTCAGGATCGTCTCGTCGCCCTCGGCAGCACGGGGCTGGCACGAGAGCGTCGGCTTCTACCGCATCGAGCGCAACGGCACGCTGGTCGGCGAATTCTTCCTCGATCTGTATGCCCGTTCCGGCAAGCGCCCCGGCGCCTGGATGGACGACGCGCGCCAGCGCTGGCTGCGCGCCGACGGCCAGGGCCTGCAGACGCCGGTCGCGCACCTGGTCTGCAACTTCGCCGCGCCGCTCGAGGGCCGGCCGTCGCTGCTCACGCACGACAACGTCATCACGCTGTTCCACGAGTTCGGCCACGGCCTGCACCACATGCTCACGCAGGTGGAGGAGCTCGGCGTGTCGGGCATCTCGGGTGTCGAATGGGACGCCGTCGAGCTGCCCAGCCAGTTCATGGAGAACTTCTGCTGGGAGTGGGACGTGCTGCAGCAGCTGACCGAACACGTCGACACCGGCGTCCCGCTGCCGCGCCCGCTGTTCGACAAGATGCTGGCCGCCCGCACCTTCCAGAGCGGCATGCAGACGCTGCGCCAGGTGGAATTCGCACTGTTCGACATGCTGATCCACTCTCAGCCCGGCGCGGCCGAACGCGTGCAGGCCACGCTGGATCAGGTGCGGGCCGAGATCGCGGTGCTCGTGCCGCCGGCGTTCAATCGCTTCCAGCACAGCTTTTCACACATTTTCGGCGGTGGTTACGCGGCCGGGTACTACAGCTACACCTGGGCCGAGGTATTGTCGGCAGATGCGTTCAGCGCGTTCGAGGAGTCGGGCGTGCTCGACCTCGACACCGGCCGTCGCTACCGCCGCGAGATCCTCGAGGTGGGCGGCAGCCGCGACGCGCTCGACAGCTTCAAGGCGTTCCGCGGCCGCGCGCCCAGCATCGATGCGATGCTGCGCCATCTGGGCATCGCCAACCGGTCGGCGCCCTGAGATCGCCGACGTCCTCGCTTGCGACACTGCCCTTTCCTTTCGTACCATGCCCACGATGAACATCCTGAAAACCGCAATCGCCCCTTCCGCAGACGCCGCCCGCCCCCCTCGCCTGCTGCGCGTCGGGACGGTCGCCCTGTTGCTGGGCGGCGCGGCCGCCGGCGCGCTGGCGCAATACAAGATCGTCGGCCCGGACGGCAAGGTCACCTACACCGACAAGCCGCCCGCCGCGGCGGACGTGCGCGTGGGCAATGGGACGCCTGCCGCGGGCAACGGCGGCGCGTCGGGCGGCATGCCTTACGAGACGCGCCAGGCGATGGCCAAGTACCCGGTCACCTTGTACGCGTCCAGGAACTGCGCCCCCTGCGACCAGGCCCGCGACGCCTTGCGCGCGCGCGGCGTCCCGTTCAGCGAGTACTCGGTCGTCATGAACGCCGACATCGCCGCGCTGCAGGCGCGCTTCGGCAGCACGTCGCTGCCGGTCATCACGATCGGCAGCCAGTCCATGAAGGGCTACTCGTCGAACGACCTGCAGGGCTATCTCGACGCCGCCGGCTACCCGGCCCAGGCTCGCCTGACCGGCTATCGCTGGCCGCAGGCCGTTGCGCTGGCGCCTCCGGCAGCCGCCCCGGCGGCGACCGACGAGCCCGCGGCCGCGTCGACCCCGGCCACGGTGCTGCCGCCGCCCAGCAAGAGCGGCATCCAGTTCTGAACCCGCCAGCAGCGCGCAGTCGAAACCGGCGCCCGCTGGGGCGGATTCCGGCATGCGTGCGCACGCGCGCCGGCGCCTGACCGGGCCAGCCTGCGCCACCGCGGCCGCCTCGAAGTATCCTTGTGCATGGCGATCCCCTGGCTGCAAGCTGATTCACCGCTGCCACCGACCTCCCGGGCCCTGGACGAGCACTCCGAGGCCCCCGGCCTCCTGGCGGCCGGCGGCGGGCTTTCCGTGGCCCGCCTGCGCAACGCCTACTCCAAGGGCGTGTTCCCGTGGTACAGCCCAGGCCAACCCGTGCTGTGGTGGTCGCCCGACCCGCGCATGCTGCTGCGCACCCGCGACTTCAAGCTGTCGCACTCGCTGCGCAAGACCTTGCGCCGCTTCCTTCGTACCCCCGGCTGCGAACTGCGCATCGACCATGACACCGCGCGTGTGATGGCCTGTTGCGCCCAGACGCCGCGCGAGGGCCAGGACGGCACCTGGATCGTGCCGGAAATGCAGGCCGCTTACGGCGAGTGGGCGCGCGCCGGCGACGTCCACAGCGTCGAGACCTGGATGGACGGCGAACTCGTCGGTGGCCTGTACTGCGTGAACCTGGGCCGGATGGTGTTCGGCGAGTCGATGTTCTCGCACCGCACCGACACCTCCAAGATCGCGCTGGCCGGTCTGGTCGCGTTCTGCCGCCGGCACGACATGCCCGCGATCGACTGCCAGCAGGCCACCGGCCACCTGGCCAGCCTCGGCGCCGCGCCGGTTCCGCGCACCGCCTTCGAGCGCGAGGTGCTGGCCCAGGTGGCGCGCACGCCGCCGCCCGTCTGGGCCTATGATTTCCGCATGTGGGAGACGCTGGAGCTGGGCGTGCCCACCGAGTCCACCCCTGTCCCTTCCCACGACCTTTCGCCGTGACCCACCCGAAGGAAGCGCCTTTCGCCTCGTTGCAGTTCTATGCGACGGCGCCCTACCCGTGCAGCTACCTGCCCGGCCGCATGGCGCGCTCGCAGGTGGCCACGCCCGGGCACCTGATCCACGCCGAGGCCTATTCGGCACTGGTGTCCAGCGGGTTCCGGCGCAGTGGCGTGTTCACCTACCGTCCCTATTGCGACCGCTGCCGCGCCTGCGTGCCCATGCGCGTACCCGTCAACGGCTTCAAGCCCAGCCGCAGCCAGCGACGGGCCTGGCTGGCGCATGCCGGCCTGAAGGTGCGGGTGATGCGGCTCGCCTTCGTCGCTGAGCACTACGAGCTGTACCTGCGCTACCAGGCCGGGCGCCACGCGGGCGGCGGGATGGATCACGACAGCGTCGACCAGTACACCCAGTTCCTGCTGCAAAGCCGCGTCAACACCCGACTGATCGAGTTCCGCGAGGGCGACGAGGGCAGCGAGCCCGGCGCGCTGCGCATGGTGGCGATCGCCGACATCCTCAGCGACGGGCTGTCGGCGGTCTATACGTTCTACGACCCGGACGTCAAGGGCAGCTTCGGCACCTACGCGGTGATGTGGCAGATCGAACAGGCCAAGTCGCTGCGCCTGCCCTATCTGTACCTGGGCTACTGGATCGCCGAGAGCCCGAAGATGGCCTACAAGGTGCAGTTCAAGCCGTACGAGACGCTGGTCGATGGCCGCTGGCAGCCCAGCCACGACACCCCGGCGCCGTAGCGCCGTAGGGCGGGTTAGCCGCAGGCGCAACCCGCCATTCGTTGCCGTTGCCGAGGGCCCGAGTGGCAGATCACGCCGCCGGCCAACCCGCCCGACGCGCCGCAATTCATCGCGCCTGCCGGCGTTTGGTCGTCCCCGCGGCACAACGTGTCGCCTCGACCGCGACGCCGTGCGCCGGCGTCCCTACAGTGCTCTGCATCGCTTCAACAACGAACCAGGAGCCTGCCATGCGCCGCTTGACCTCGCACGCCACCCACCTCGTCGCCGCGCTGGCCGTCACCGCGGCCGCCGTGCTCACCGCCTTCGCGATGCCGCTGCCCGCGCACGCGGTCACGATCAACCTGTTCAGCGGCAACGGCAGCACCATTTCGGGCTCCGGCAAGGAAGTGGTCGTCGCGCGTCCGGTCAGCGCGTTCTCGGTGCTGCGGCTGGACGGTTCCATCGACGTGCGCGCCCACCAGGGCACGACGCCCAGCATCACCGTGCACGCCGACGACAACATCGAGCCGCTGATCGAGACGGTGGTCGAGGGCGACAAGCTGATCGTTCGCCTGCGCAAGGGCAGCGGCTTCAGCACCCGCCACGACGTCTTCGTCGACGTCGTCTTCACCGCGCTGACGGCCGTCCAGCAGCACGGCAGCGGCGACCTGCGCATCGACAAGCTGACCGCCCCGAAGTTCGAATCGAGCATCGCCGGCTCGGGCGACCTGCAGATCGACAACGCGCAGCTGGGCCAGTTCGCGCTGAGCATCGCCGGCTCGGGCGACGTCGTCATCTCCGGCAGTGCCGACGAAGCGCGCTTCGGCGTCGCGGGCTCGGGCGACATCAACGCCCGCAATTTCGCGGCCAGGAAGGTCAGTGTCAGCATCAGCGGCTCCGGCGACGCGCATGTCAACGCCACCGAGATGCTGGAGGCCAAGGTCGCCGGCTCCGGCGACGTCACCTACTCGGGCCATCCGCGCGACGTCTCGCGCCGCGTCTCGGGCTCCGGCTCCGTCGAAGCATCGAACTGATCTCCCCCGACCGGACAGGCTCATCGCTTGAGCCGGTCATCGGGCAGGATAACCGGGCAAGTTGCCGCGGGCGGTGTCCCGCGGTGCCGTCACAATCGGCGTCAACGTCCTCCTGCCCGGCATGCTGCAACTCCATTTCGCCAATCGCTTCGAAGCCCTCGCCGACCAGCTCGTCCGGCGGCTGGGCGGGCAGGCACCCGGGCGTTCGCCCTTCGAGGCCGACGAGGTCATCGTGCCGAGCGCGGCCATCACGCGGCGGCTGATCATCGAGCTTGCGCGCCGCCACGGCGTGTGCGCCAACGTCAGCTTCTCCTACCTCGCCCAGTGGCTCTGGCGGCAGACCGAGCGCCTGCTGCCCGACTGGCCCGAGTCGGCCAGGTTCGACGCCGAGGTCTTCACGTGGCGCATCCTGGCCCAGTTCGAGGACGCGTCGTGGAGCGCGACGCAGCCGCGCCTGGCCGCCTGGCTGGCGCACGCCGACGCGGTGATGCGCCATGAACTCGCGCAGCGCGTGGCCGGCCTGTTCGACCAGTACCTGATCTACCGCCCCGAGTGGCTGGAGGCCTGGTTTCGCAACGAGACCGTCCGCCTGCCCGGCACCGACGACGGTGCCGCGCTGGACCAGCAATGGCAGGCCGACCTGTGGCGCCGCCTCGCCGCCCAGACCGGCAGCGACGGCCGTCATCCGATCCTGGCCCTGCTCGACCTGCTCGATGGGCAGGGCATCAACCTGGCCGGCATGGACAAGCTCTGCGCCGGCGCCCACGTGTTCTGCCTGCCGACGATGCCGCCGGTGCACCTGGAGCTGCTGCAGCGGCTGGGCAAGCACCTCGACCTGCATGTCTACGTGCTGAATCCGAGCCAGGAATTCTGGTTCGACGTCGTCGAACCCCGCCGCCTCGCCTACCTGGCCGCGCGCGGCCAGGCCGACTATCACGAGCAGGGCAACCGGCTGCTCGCCGCCTGGGGCCAGCAGACCAAGTCGGCGCTGAGCCTGCTGGTCGATGCCGCGGCCGAAGGCGTGGTCGAGGACGCGCTCTTCGCCTCCACCGGCGGGGCCAGCGTGCTGGGTGCGCTGCAGGACGCCGTGCTGGAGATGCGCGAACTCGCCCCGGGCTCGCTGGCGGCGCTGGCCGGCGATCGCAGCGTCGAGGTGCATGTCTGCCATTCGCTCACGCGCGAGCTCGAGGTGTTGCACGATCGCCTGCTGTCGCTGATGGCCGGGCCGGATGCGCCGCAGCCGGGCGACATCCTGGTGGTCACGCCCGATCTGGACGCCGCCGCGCCGCTGATCGACGCCGTCTTCGGCACCGCGCCGCGAGAACGCCACCTTCCCTACTCGATCAGCGGCCGCGCCCGCGCGCAGGTCAATGCGCCGGCGCGCGCCCTGCTCGATGCGCTGTCCCTCGTGGCCTCGCGCTTCGCCGTCAACAACGTGTTCGGGCTGTTGCAGCAGCCGGTCGTGGCGCGCCGCTTCGGGCTGGCCGAGGACGACCTCGACCAGATCCGCGACTGGCTGGTCGCTTCCGGCATCCACTGGGCGCTGGATGCGGAGCATCGCGGCGGCTTCGACGTGCCGCCGCAAGCCCGGCACAGCTTCGCCGACGGCCTGGATCGCCTGTTCCTCGGCTACGCGCTGCCCACGCACCTGGGCACGCCCTTCCAGCACCGGTTGCCCGCGGGCGACGCCGAAGGCTCGGGCGCACTCACGCTGGGGGCGTTCTGGCGCTTCGTCGACGCGCTCAAGGCCTTGCGCGCCCGCGTCGCCGCGCCGCGCGCGCCCGCCGAATGGCCCGCCATCCTGGGCGACGCCCTGCGCGAGTTCGTCGCCCCGGCCGACGCCGAGCTCGAGGATCTGCGCGAGGTCGACACCGAGATCGTCAAGCTGCAGGAGCAGTGGCGCAAGAGCGAACTGGCCACGCCGCTGGCGTTCGACGTCGTGCGCGCCGCGCTCGAGCAGCGCTTCGACGACCCGGCGCGCGGCGGCGTGCCCACCGGCATGATCACCTTCGCGGCCATGAGCAGCCTGCGCAACGTGCCGTTCCGCGTCATCTGCGCCGTCGGCCTGGACGACGGCGCCTTCCCCACCACCGCCCGTCCGGCCGAGTTCGACCTGATGAACTTCGCGCCGCGCCGCGGCGACCGCCAGCGCCGCTTCGACGAGCGCAACGTGTTCCTCGACCTGCTGCTGGACGCGCGCGAGCGGGTGCACCTGAGCTACGCCGGACGCAGCGTGCGCGACAACTCGCCGCGTCCGGCGTCGGTGCTGGTGGCCGAACTGCTGGAGACGCTGGTGCCCGCGCTCGCGCGCGAGCCCGCGAGCGCCGCGTCCCGAGCGCAGGCGCGGCGCGCGCTGGTCGTCGAACATCCGCTGCAGCCGTTCGCTGCCCAGGCCTTCGACGTCGCCGCGCCGGACCCGCGCCTGCGCAGCTTCCAGGCCGACTACGCGCAGGCGCTGCGGCAAAGCCTCGCGGCGCCGGCCAGCGTCGCGTGGTCGCAGCACGAAGACGATTGGGCGTCGGACGACGATGCCGCGGCCGCTTCGGCCGCGCCTTTCATCGCCAAGCCATTGCCGCCGCCCGACGACGGCTGGCACGACGTGCCGCTGGCCCGGCTGGCGGCGTTCTTTCGCAACCCCTGCCGCTTCCTGCTGGAGCAGCGCCTGGGCATCGCGCTGCGCCACGAAGACGATCAACTGCAGGACGACGAACCCTTCGTCCCGGACAACAGCGGCCGCGCCCCGCTGACCCAGTTGCTGCTGCCCGCGCTGCTCGAAGGCCTGCCGCCCGAAGCCGCGCGCACGCTGGCGCTGGCCGGCACCGCCGTGCCGGCCGGCGGCTTCGGCCTGCGCTTTCTCGAGCGCGAGCTCAACGCCCTGCGCCACTTCGCCGAGCAGGTGCGCGAGCACACCCAGCAGCCCCTGCTGCCGCCGCACGCCGCGGAGTTGACGTTCACCATCGACGGCGAGCCCTGGCGCCTGCACGGCGAGTTCGCCGACCTGCGACCGCGCGGCCTGCTGCGCCATCGCTACGCGAAGCAATCGGCGCTGGCCTATCTGGACGCCTGGCTGCCGCACCTGCTGCTGTGCGCCAGCGCCCCTGCCGGCGTGCTGCCGGTCACCACGGGCATCGCGCGCGATGGCCGCTTCTTTCTCACGGAGTGCGACGACCCGCAGGCCCGGCTGGAGACGCTGGTTCGCCTGTACGCCCAGGGCCTGCGCGAGCCGCTGGCCTTCTTTCCGCGCGCCGCCTGGGAGTGGATCCAGGGCGACCGCCAGGGGCCGGCGAAGGCCGCCGCGGCATTCCGCACCGGCGGCTTCAACGACTACGCCGAGGGCCACGACGCCGGCTATCGGCTGGCGCTGCGCGGCCGGCCGGACCCGTTCGCGCCCGAGGTGGTCGACGCGTTCTACGCCAACGCCACGGCGGTGTTCGAACCGCTGGTCGCCTGCCTGGAGATCGAATGAACGATCACACGGCCCGTCATTCTGCGCGCAGCGAAGCGGGGTCGCAGAATCCACCGCAGGGCAAGCCCATCCCGATGCGTGGATCCTGCGATTTCGCGCAGGATGACAAGACATGAGCAGCTCGCGCCAGTTCGAACCGCTGGACGTCTTCGACTGCCCGCTCGAAGGCATCCGCCAGATCGAGGCCTCGGCCGGCACCGGCAAGACCTGGAACATCTGCGGCCTGTACCTGCGCCTGCTGCTCGAAGGCCGGCTGGAGGTGCAGCGCATCCTGGTCGTCACCTTCACCAACGCCGCCACCGCCGAACTGCGCGAACGCATCCGCCAGCGCGTCGCCGACACCCTGGCATGGCTGCGCGCCGAACAGGCCGGCGAGCCGCCGGCCAGCGGCGACGACTTCGTCGAGCGGCTGATCCGCACGGCGCGCGACCGGCATGGCCTGCAGAGCGAGGACATGATCGCGCGCCTGGAGCTCGCGCTGGCGACCTTCGACGAAGCCTCCATCTTCACCATCCACGGCTTTTGCCAGCGCGCGCTGGCCGACACGCCCTTCACCGCGCAGATGCCGCTCGCGATGGAGCTGGTGCGCGACGACGCCGACTGGGTGGCCGAGGCCGCCAACGACTTCTGGCGCCGCCGAATCGCCGCCGACGACCTCGATGCCGGCCTGGCCGGCCATCTGGTGGCGAGCAAGGATTCGCCCGAGAGCTTCGCGGCGCTGCTCAAGCGCCACCTTGCCAAGCCGCTTGCGCGCGCCGCCTGGCCCGACGATCTGGACGCCGCACGCAGCTTTCCGACCGAGGAGCTCGCCGCCACGCATGCCGTGGCGTTCCGGCTGTGGCATGCGCAGCGCGACGCGATCGAAGACCTGCTGCAACGCTCCATGAGTGCACTGAGCGCCGTCAGCTACAAGGACGACAGCGTGCACACGGCCTTCGCCGGCTGGGACGAACTGCTGCGCTCCGAGGACGGTCTCGCCGCACTCGACATGGAACCGCCCAAGCTCGAACTGCTGGGGACGGCCAAGCTCGCGGCGGCCACCAAGAAGAAGCAGGCGACGCCGCAGCACGAATTCTTCGACGTCGCCCAGCACCTGCTCGACCTGCGCGCCCGCGCGCTGCAGACGCTGGCCTACGGCCGCCTCGCTCTGCTGAAGGCCATGCTCGAAGAAGGCACCCAGGCCCAGCGCGAGGCCAAGCGCCGCCAGCGCGTGATCGCCTTCGACGACATGCTGTTCAACCTGCACGACCGCCTCACGCGAGGCGACTCGCCCTGGCTCGCCGGCGAGCTCAAGAAGCGCTTTCCGGCCGCGCTGATCGACGAGTTCCAGGACACCGACCCGCTTCAGTTCGCCATCTTCAAGACCATCTACACGACGGCCACCGACGACACGCTGTCGCAGGCGCCGCTGTTCTTCGTCGGCGACCCCAAACAGGCCATCTACAGCTTTCGCAACGCCGACCTGCACACCTACATCGAGGCCGGCGGCCATGCGGTGGCGCGCTACTCGCTCGCCGAGAACCAGCGCTCGTCCGAACCCCTGATCCGCGCCCTCAACCAGCTGTTCACGGCCAACCCGCGCGCCTTCATGATGGACGCGCTGGCCTATCAGGAGGTGCGCTTCGGCAAGAAGCCGCGCGAGCCGCTGACGGACACCAGCGAACCACGCGCGCCTCTTCAGGTCTGGACCTTGCCAACGGCCGACGACGGCGAGCCAATCTTCCAGCGCGACGCGATCGCCGCGGTCGTCGCCGCCACCGCCGACGAAATCGCACGCCTGCTGGCGGCGGCCCAACGCGGCGAGGTCACGCTGGGGGCGGCGCCTAACGAACGTCCGCTGGCCGCGGGCGACATCGCGGTGCTGGTGCGCAGCAATGCGCAGGGCACGCAGATCCGCCAGGCGCTGACGGCGCGCGGCGTCGGCAGCGTCGAGCTGTCGCAGGCCAGCGTGTTTCGCAGCAGCGACGCCGAGGAGCTCGATCGCGTGCTGACGGCCATCCTCGAGCCGGCGCGCGAGCGCACGCTGAAGGCGGCGCTGTCCACCGAGCTGATGGGCTTGGACGCCGCGGCCATCGCCGCGCTCGCCGACGACGAGTCCGCGCTGCTGGCCGCGGTGCAACGCTTTGCCGGCTGGCGCGAGGTCTGGCTGCAGCGCGGCGTCGGCTTCATGCTGCGCCATTGGCTGGCCGCCGAGCACGTGGCAGGCCGCCTGTTGGCGCGTCCGGACGGCGAGCGCCGGCTGACCAACCTGCTGCATCTGATCGAATGCCTGCACGAGGCCGGCGAACGCTACGCCGCCCCCGACACCTTGCTGCGCTGGCTGCAATCGCAGCGCCTGTCGCCGGACGCCGACGACGCCACGCAGCTACGGCTGGAGTCCGACCAGAACCTGGTGCAGATCGTCACGATCCACAAATCCAAGGGGCTGGAGTACCCGATCGTGTTCTGCCCGTTCCTGTGGGCCGCGTCGCGCGGCGGCCGCGCGGACGGTCTCACGGGCCTGGCCTATCACGACGAGGACGGGCAGACCGTGATCGACTATGGCCACGAGTTGCGCGACGAGGCCACCCAGAAGGCGATCAAGCTGCGCCTGAAGCTGGAGGAGTCGGCCGAAACCCTGCGCCTGGTCTACGTGGCCTTGACGCGCGCGGTGCATCGTTGCGTGATCGTCGCAGGCTGCTACCGCACGGCCGGCCGCCACCCGAGCGCCACCGGCAGCACGCGCAGCCTGCTGAACTGGCTGGTCGCAGGCGCCGGCCTGACGCCGCAGGAATGGTTCGAGCACAAGAACGGCCCGGACTCGATCGCGGCCGCCTGGCACGCGTTGGCCGAGCGCTCGGCAGGTGCCATCGCCATCGCCCCGCTGCCCCAGCGCGGGGCGGTGACCTTGAAGGCACCGCGCCCCGCGCCCGAGACGCTGGCCGCGCTGCCGCCGCCGCACACCCTGCCCGCGGGCTGGCGCATCGGCAGCTTCAGCGCCATCGCGCACGGGGCCGCGCACGATCGCTCGGGCGTCGACCATGACCTGCGGGTGCTCGAGACGCCGGCCGCACCGGCGGCCGACGAGCCGCTGCCG
>Ga0209759_1001103_pt1 | contig 17437 bp, 15 predicted proteins | sample AraplaCL_Col_mMS_FD_184261 | JGI IMG/M metagenome (GOLD analysis project Ga0209759, IMG submission 184261) | Arabidopsis root microbial communities from the University of North Carolina, USA - plate scrape CL_Col_mMS (SPAdes) (version 2) | ecosystem: Host-associated > Plants > Roots >...
GGCGGGTTAGCCGTAGGCGTCACCCGCCGTTCGCAGGCGTCGCCGACCGGAAGAGATGGCGGGTTACGCCTGCGGCTAACCCGCCCTACGACAGCCTCGCCGGCGTCGCGTACCAGAGCGCCGCGAAGAAGTGGCACGTCGTGCCCGCCAGCACCAGCAGGTGCCAGACGAAGTGCATGTACTTGGCGCGCGAGTCGAAGATGAAGACGATCGCGCCGAGCGTGTAGGCCACGCCGCCGGCCAGCAGCCACAACAGGCCGGTGGTGGGCATGGCGTGGATCAGCGGCCCGGCCGCCAGCAGCGCCGACCAGCCCATCGCCACGTACAGGCCGGTGGACCACAGCGGGTGCTTGAGCATGTCCATCAGCTTGACCGCGATGCCCGCGGCGGCCATCGCCCACACCGCCCCGAACAGCGTCCACCCCGTGGCGCCATGCAGGACGCCCAGTGCGAACGGCGTGTAGCTGCCGGCGATGAACAGGTAGATCGCCGCGTGGTCGATGCGCGCCAGCACGTCCTTGACCTTGCCCTCGGGCAGCGCGTGATACAGCGTCGACGACAGGTACAGCAGGATCATCGTCACCGAGAAGATGCTCACCGCGACGATGTTCAGCGCCGTGCCGTGGCGCGCCGCCATCACCACCAGGATCGGCAGCGACGCGATAGCCAGCAGGAAGCCCAGGCCGTGGCTGATCGCATTGGCGATCTCCTCGCCCAGGGTCTGGGGGCGTTCCTCGAAGATGATGTCCGTGGCGCTGCTGGTCATGATGCGATGCTACAGGGTTTCGCGATCCTCCCGGCGGGCCGCGGACCCCAAACGGCAAGCACTGTGCCTGGCGGGCACCGGAGCTTCGTCGCCCCGCACACTGCCGGCCGGACCCAGCCGCAGCGCGCATTCCACGGTGCTCCACGCGCGCTGCGCATGGCCGGCCGCGAGCGCCGGCACGAAATGGAAGCGCCGCAAAGCCTCGACGAGCGCGCAATCGAGGATCAGGTGCTCCGGCTCGCGTCCGCTCGGGAGCGTGACGTGCACATCGAGGATGCGTCCGTCCGCGTCGACGAGCACGGCAAAGCGCGCGGTGAGGACTCCCAGCGCGGCCCGGGAGACGAACGGGCTGTGCGGGTCGCCGCTCATCGCGCGCCCACTCAGAACGAGTAGCCCACCGACGCCTGGATCGCGCGCTGGAACAGCGGGCGCGCCATGGCCACGTTGCTGGTGTTCAGGCCGGAACCCGATGCACGCGGGTTGCCTTCGGTCAGGCCCAGCGCGTTGGTCACGTTGGTGATGGACAGGCGCAGGTCCAGCCCGTCGGCCAGGTTGGCCGAGGCCCCCAGGTCCAGCGTTCCGTAACCCGGCAGGAACTGCGTGTTCGGGGCGTCGCTGTAGCGGTGCGCGATACGGCTGTAGGTACCGAACACGCGGAAGGTGCCCAGATCGGTCGGGATGCGGTACGACGGCGTCAGGCGGAACTCGCTGCCCGGCATGCGTGCGACGTTCTTGCCCGTGAGTGCGCCGGACTGGACATACTTGGCCCGCGCGATGTCGCCCGACAACGTGATGTCGAAGTTCTGCACCGGCCGCACGGTCGTCTCGAACTCCAGGCCGGTCGATTGCGACGAGGACGGGAAGGACGTGCTGACCCCGGTCACCGAGAACACCTGCGACTGCGAGTTCTTCAGCTTGTTCGTGTACAGCGACAGGTAGGCGGTGTAGAACGAGGTGACCGCGTTGAAGCCCAGCTCGAACTGCGTGATCTTCTCGACCTGCGCGCAGTTCACGCCGCCGGTGCAGCCGCCCGTGTTGCTGCGCACGTCGTCGAACATCGGCAGGTGAACGCCGCTGTTGGCCCGCACGAAGGCGCTGTACTGCTTGCTCAAGTCGTAGTTCGCGCCCAGCGTCCACGAGTTCTTCGTCGCGTGTTCGGCATAGCTCGTGCTGCCGCCGCTGATGTACGAGCCGCTGTTGTCGTAGAGCGTCGTCGGGTCGCCGTCGAGGTCGCCGGTGGTCGTGTTGGCCTTGGTGCCGGTCAGCGCCTGATGCTCGCGCCTCAGGCCGATGTCCAGGCGCAGGGCGTCCAGCGGCTTCCACTCGTCGGCGATGTACAGCGCGGTGTTGCGGCCGTTCCAGCTGGAACTGTCGATGAACCCGGCGCCCGAGGTCAGGCCGTACTTGGAAACCTTGTCGCCGTTGCTCAGCGCGACGTCGACCAGGCGCGGCCGCGCCGAATACGTCATCAGCTCGGTGTTGCCCAGGTTCCAGAAGTCGGTCACCGAGTAATCCGCGAAGTACGCTCCCAGCGTCAGCGTGTTCGCCTTGAAGATCTCCTTGCTGACGTGGGCCTCCTCGGTGAACGACTGCAGCTTCTTGCGAACCTCCCAGGCGCCGACCTCCATGACCATCTGGCCCGGATCGACCGCCGCGCCGTCGCTCACATAGGTGCCGGCTCCGCCGGCGGCACCGTTGGCGCTGGCCTTGGCCGCGATGTAGCTGGCCAGGGTCTGCGGCGGCGCCCCGTTGACCAGGCCGTCGGACGGTGCGTCGCCCGTGGTGTAGCCGGTCTTGCTGTTGAAGGCCCAGTCGCCGATCTTCTGGTCGAGGACGATGCCCAGGTTGGTCAGCGTCGGGCCGCGGCCCTTGCTGAAGTCGATGGTCGTGGTGCCCGGTTGGCCGCCGGGGTTGGGCGAGGTCTCCACGGTCGCGAAACGGGTCTCGCTGTCGTAGTAGGTGAAGGTGCGCGGGTTCACGCCCAGATACGGCGAGACGTGCTTGCCGTCGGCGCTGAAGGTCACCGGCACGTCGGTGTACCAGGCGGCGCTGGTGTTCATCGAACGCGCGTAGAGCTCGAGCTCGCCGCCGCCGTCGAGCTTGTGGGTCAGGTTGGCGCTCAGCTGGCCGCCGCGATCGGACGTGAACTCGGTGTTGCGCTGCCCGTTGCTGCTCTCGTAGAAGCCGCCCACGGTCATGTACCACTTGTCGGCCAGCTTGCCCGAGTAGTAGCCGTCGACGCGGCGCAGGCCGCCCGTGCCCTTGTCGCCGGCGGTCAGGCGGATGTCGCCCTCGGGCGCTTCGCTGCCCTTGCGTTGCACGAAGTTGACCGAGACGCCCGGCTGGCCCGAACCGTAGATGGGGCTGGTGCCGCCGCGCAGCACTTCCACGCGTTCGATCGTGTCGTCGATGCGAAACAGCGACGAGCCCTCGATGAACGACAGCGTCGGCGCCGCGTAGATCGGCGAGCCGTTCATCTGGATCGTCGCGTAGGGCGAGTCGCCTGCTTCAGGAAAGCCGCGCACGCGGATGTTGGCGCCGGCCTGGCCGCCGGTGGTCTCGACGAACACGCCGGGCACGATCTTGAGCAGGTCGGCGGTGTCGGTCGGCGCGGCATCCTTGATCTGCTCCGCATCGGCGGTGGTGATCGAATAGCCCGCCTCCTTCTTCAAGATGCCCTCGCGGCGCGCGTTGCCGGTGACGACCACCTGCTGCGTCTGCGTCAGGTCCTTCTCGTCCTTGGTGCGGTCGGCGCGTGCATCTCCGCCGGCGGCCGAGGCCGCGGCTGCAGGCGCAGGCGCCTGGGCCAGCGCGCGCTGGGCAGCCAGCGAGGCCGCCAGGGCCGTGATTGCGAGCACCAGCGTGCTCGGTGTCGATCGTGTTCGGGTCATAAGCTTGTCGCCCCACCGTGAGTTGTCTCTATCCGGCCGCTCCGGGAATCGGAGGCGCCGGCTCTGTGGCGGTGCACCAGGTCGTGTGGCGCCTGGTGTCTACCGGGCGCGGCGCATCGATCGCGCCGTGCCGGAATTCAATGTAGGAAGCGAAATGAGCGCCAGGATTTTGTTCTTGAACTGCGCACACAAACTTCGTTTCGAATCGCATGCCGGGCTGAAACGAATGAAACACGGGAAGCAGGCTTCACGCCCGCGCGAGGCCGCGGCGCGGCAAGGCGCGGCCATCGGCGGCGAACACGTGCAGGTGCTGGGCCGGAAGCTGCAAGGCCACGCTGTCGCCCACCTGCAGCGTTTCGCTCGCCACCTTGGCCAGCAAGGACTCGCCATCGGCCAGCCGCAGGTAGACATAGGCGTGCTCGCCCAGCCGCTCCACATGCGTGACGGAGCCGCCCAGCGGCCCCTCGCCCAGGACGACGTGCTCGGGGCGGATGCCCGCCGTGAGGGCCTCGCGCGCCGCCAGCGCGCTCGCGTCGACGTCGGCATGGCACGTCTGGCCTGCGACGCGCAGCGACAAGGCCTGGCCCGACCGCGCCAGCGCGGTCGCCGGCAGGAAGTTCATCGCCGGCGAGCCGATGAAGCCGGCGACGAAGCGGTTGGCCGGCCGATGGTACAGATCCAGCGGCGCCCCCACCTGCGCGATGCTGGGCAGGCCGTCGGCGCCGGCCTGCGGGCGCAGCAGCACGATGCGGTCGGCCAGCGTCATCGCCTCGACCTGGTCATGCGTCACATAGACCATCGCGGCCGTTCCCAGCGAACGATGCAGGCGCGCGATCTCGACGCGCGTCTGCACGCGCAAGGCCGCGTCGAGGTTGGACAGCGGCTCGTCGAACAGGAACACCGAGGGCTCGCGCACCAGCGCGCGCCCGATCGCCACGCGCTGGCGCTGGCCGCCGGACAGGTCGCGCGGACGGCGCCCGAGCAGCGCGCCGAGCTGCAGCATGTCGCTGGCCGCCTTGACGCGCCGCTCGATCTCCGCGGCCGGCAGCTTGCGGTAGCGCAGCCCGAACGCCATGTTCTCGTGCACGCTCATGTGCGGATACAGCGCGTAGCTCTGGAACACCATCGCGACGTCGCGCTCGGCCGGCGGCAGGTCGTTGACGCGGCGACCGTGCATCTCGATGTCGCCCTCGCTGGCATCCTCGAGCCCAGCGATCAGGCGCAGCAGCGTCGACTTGCCGCAGCCCGACGGTCCGACGAAGACGCAGAACTCGCCCGGCTCGATGCGCAGGTCGATATCGGCCAGCACGCGGACTGCGCCGTAGCGCTTGTTGACGGCGCGCAGCTCGATGGCGCTGGGCTGGGTCATGACAGGCTCCTGGTCGAATGCGGGTTGGCGCGGATGCGGCCGAAGAAGGCGCCGTTGGGCGGCAGCACGCAGTCCAGCGTCGCGCCGTCCGGCGACGGCTCGAGGGCGCCGGCAAAGCCGTGGCCGTCCAGCGGCTCGGCCTCGATGCCCTCGAGCGGGTAGCGCGCGTCGCGCGGCGACAGGTTGAACACGCAAAGGATCGCGTCGTCGCCCTGCCCGCGCGTCCAGGCGACGACATCGTCATGCGCCGGCAGCAGGGCCATGGCGCCGTCGACCAGCGCGCGTTGGGTGCGGCGAAACGCGAGGAAGCGGCGGCAGCGCCCGTACACGGAGTGCGGATCGGCCACCTGCACGCCGGCCGCGCGCGCGCGATGCTCCTCGGCGAACGGCAGCCAGGGCCTCGCATCGCTGAACTCGGCATGCGGCCCGTGGGTGGACCAGGGCAGCGGCGTGCGGCAGCCGTCGCGGCCCTTGAACCGCGGCCACATCTCCTTGCCGTACGGATCCTGCAGGTCCGCCAGGCCGATGTCGGCCTCGGTGAGCCCCAGCTCCTCGCCCTGGTACAGGCACACCGAGCCGCGCAGCGAGCCCATGAAGGCGACCAGCTGCGGGGCCAGCTGCTCGGGCTCGCCCAGGGCGCGCCAGCGGCTGGCCACGCGCACGACGTCGTGGTTGCTCAAGGCCCAGCAGGCCCACGCGTGGGTGGTCTCGCGCAGGAATTCGTCGAGCACGGCGTGGATGAAGCGCGGCGTGCAGTCGTGCCCCATCAGGTTGAACGTGTAGGCCATGTGCAGCCGGCCCTCGCGCGTGTACTCGCCCAGCGTGTGGTACTGCTCGTCGTCGCCGATCTCGCCGATCGTGGTGGTGCCCGGCACCGTATCCATCACCGCGCGCAGCTCGTGCAGGAACTGCAGGTTCTCGGGCCGCGTCTTGTCGTACAGGTGGCGCTGGAACGCGTAGGGGTTGCTCAGGGGCACGGCGGCCGCGAAGCGGCCCAGCGGCTGCGGCGGGTTGGACCGCAGCTCCAGATCATGGTGATAGAAGTTCACCACGTCGAGCCGGAAGCCATCGACGCCGCGCGCCAGCCAGAAGCGGGCCACGTCCAGCGCGGCAGCGCGCACCTCGGGGTTGTGGAAGTTCAGGTCGGGTTGCGAGGTCAGGAAGTTGTGCAGGTAGTACTGGCAGCGCTCCGTGTCCCAATGCCAGGCGCTGCCGCCGAAGATCGAGAGCCAGTTGTTGGGCGGCGTGCCGTCGGCCTTCGCGTTGGCCCAGACGTACCAGTCGGCCTTGGCGTTGTCGCGGCTGGAGCGGCTCTCGGCGAACCAGGGATGGTCGGACGAGGTGTGGCTGAGCACCAGGTCGATCAACACCTTCAGGCCCAGCGCGTGCGCCGCGGCCACCAGCGCGTCGAAGTCGGCCAGCGTGCCGAAACGCGGATCGACGCCGCAGTAGTCCGTGATGTCGTAGCCGAAGTCGCGCATCGGCGACGGAAAGAACGGCGAGATCCAGATCGCGTCGGCGCCCAGGTTGGCGATGTAGGGCAGGCGCCGGATGATGCCCGGCAGGTCGCCGATGCCGTCGCCGTTGCTGTCCTGGAAGCTGCGCGGGTAGATCTGGTAGATGGCGGCACCGCGCCACCAGTCGGCGCCGGCGTGAAGAGGCTGGGAATTCATCGGGGGGCAAGCGGAGGATGGAGCGTGGTGACAAGGAGGAAAGGCAGCGGCTCATCCCTTGACGGCGCCCTGGGTCAGGCCCGAGACGATGTGGCGCTGCAGCACCAGCACCAGTCCGACCAGCGGCAGCGTGACCACCACCGAGGCGGCCATGATGGCGCCCCACGGCAGCTCGAACGCGGACGAGGCGCTGATCAGGGCGATGGCCACGGGCACCGTGCGCGATTCGGGCGAGAGCGTGAACGTGAGTGCGAAGAGAAATTCGTTCCACGCCGCGATGAAGGCGAGCAGCCCGGTGGCCACCAGCGCCGGCCACAGCAAGGGCAGGAAGATGCGGAACACCAGCGTGAGCGGCCCCAGGCCGTCCATCGCCGCGGCTTCCTCGAGCTCGCGCGGCAGCTGGCGCATGAAGGTCACGAGCACCCACACGGTGAACGGCAGCGTCAGCATCAGGTCGGACAGCATCAGCGCGCCCAGGCTGTCGTACAGGCCCAGCGCGCGCACCAGCTCGAACATGCCCGAGAGCACCGCCACTTGCGGGAACATCGATGCCGCCAGGATGCACAACAGCAGCACCGAGCGGCCGCGGAAGTCGACGCGGCCGAGCGACCACGCCGCCATCAGGCTCAGCACAAGGCTCAGCGCCACCACGCTGCCCGAGACCAGCAGCGAATTGAGCAGGTTGCGTCCGAACGGATGCTCCTGGAACAGGTGGCGGTAGTTCTCCAGCGTGGGCGCGGCCGGCCACAGGTTCGGGTCGAACAGGCCGGCACCGGTCTTGAGCGAGCTGGAGACCGCCACCAGCAACGGAAACACCGAGACCACCATCACGAGGATGGACAACACGGCGACGCCCACGCGCATGCCCAGGTTCGAAGAGCGCATCGTCATGGCCGATCCTGCGGCGAGGCCCGCATTGCGCCCATCATGGCCAGCGTGCACAGCGCGATGGTGAGGAACAGCACGGTGGCGGCGGCCGAGCCGTAGCCGACCTGCTGGAAGTCGATCAGCTGTTCGCGCACGAACACCGACATGCTGCGCGTCGAGCGGCTGTTGGAGGTCATGACGTAGATCAGGTCGAACACGCGCAGCGCATCCAGCAGGCGGAACACCACCGCGACCGCGATGCCCGGCGCGATCAGCGGCAGCGTGATGCGGCGAAACACCGCCCACGCCGGCACGCCGTCGACCTGCGCCGCCTCGTAGCAGTCACCCGGCACCGTCTGCATCGCCGCCAGGATCAGCAGCGCCATGAAGGGCGTCGTCTTCCAGACGTCGACGGCCACGACCGACAGGAGCGACAGCACCGGATCCGCCGTCCAGGCCAGCGGCTGGTGCAGCAGCCCCAGCTGCATCAGGACGTGGTTCACGACGCCGAACTGGTCGTGCAGCATCCAGGCCCACATCTTGGCGGATACGACCGTCGGTATCGCCCAGGGCACGAGCACGCAGGCGCGCAGCAGGGTACGCAGGCGCGAGGGGTGATTCAGCAGCAGCGCCACGCCCAGGCCCAGCACCGTCTCCAGCGACACCGAGACCGCGGCGAAGGCCAGCGTGTTGCCCACCGCGCCCCACCAGCCCGGGTCGCGCAGCAGGCCGTAGCGGCCCAGGTAGTTGTCGAGCCCGACAAAGCGCGCGGCTGCCGGATCGGACAGCTGCATGTCGGTCAGGCTGATCCAGATCGTGCGCAGCAGCGGCCAGCCCGCCACGCCGGCGAGCAGCACCAGCAGCGGCGCGAGCATCCACAACGCGCGCCGCACGCGCTGCGCGCCCAGGCCGCCGGTGCGCGGGGATGGCGTCGCGTGCGAACCCATGGCCGCCCTCAGTTCCACTTGCCGCCGCGGCTGACGCGGTCCAGCGTGGCGGCCAGTTGGGACAGCGCCTCCTCGGGTTTGGCCCGTCCGGAGAGCACGTCGTGCGTGGCGTTCCAGAGCTCGTTGCTGAGCTGGTTGTAGCGCGTGCCCGCGATCACGGTCGGCCGCGCCACGGCATGCGTGAACACGCCATAGAGCTCGCCCATGAACGGGTTGGCCCGCACGACGTCCGGGTCGCGATACAGCGACAGCAGGCTGGGATTGAACGACGCGGCGATCGCGCGCTGCTTCTGCACGGCCGCGCTCGTCATGTACATCACCAGATCGGCCGCCACCGCCGGATTGCGCGAATACCTGGACACGGCCAGCGATTCCCCGCCCAGCGTCGCGGCGTGCACGCCGCCGGGCCCGTGCGGCAGCACGGCCACGCCGACCTTGCCGCGGATGCCGCTCTGGGGCGCCTGCGCCAGCGACCAGGCATACGACCAGTTGCGCATGAACACCGCGTTGCCGGCCTGGAACACGCCGCGCGACTCCTCCTCGGCGTAGTTCAACACGGCCGCCGGCGAGATGGTGCCGACCCAGCCGGCGGCCGTCTTCAATGCGCTGGCCGCGCGCGGGTTGTCGATCGAGATGCGCCCGTCGGGCTCGACGATCGCGCCGCCGCCGAAGCTGGCGATCCATTCGACCGCGTCGCAGGTCAGGCCTTCGTAGGCGCGGCCCTGCCAGACGTAGCCCCACATCTTGTCGTTGCCCGCGGCCCGCTCGGCGGCCTGGACGCGCGCCGCGTCGGCGGACAGTTCGTCCCAGGTCGCGGGCACCGGCAGGCCGTACTTGGCAAGCAGGTCCTTGCGATAGAACAGCAGGCCGCCGTTGATGAACCACGGCATCGCCACCAGGCGGCCACCCTTGGTGTTGCTCGCCACGAAGTCGGCGAACATGCCCGATTCGGCGCCGTGCGCGTAGGGCCGCAGGTCGATGAAGTGCGAGCCCAGCAGGCCGGGCCAGACGACGTCGACCTGGAACACGTCGATCTTGTCGGATCCGGAGCTGAGCACCTGCTCGTACAGCGCGAGCCGCTCGCTCGAATCGTTGGGGGTGGCGACCACCTGCACCTGGTTGCCGGTGCTCGCCGCCCAGGCGTCCGCCGCCTCGCGGCAGAGCTCCAGCTCGCGGCCGACCGCCCCGCAGGAAATCTTGATCGACACGCCCCGGCCCGCGGCGCAGGCGGATCCGAACCCCATCATCGCGGCGACGAGCAGCAGGCCCGCCGCCCATCGTTTCTTGCACACCTTCATCGTTGTCTCCAGCGTCCCGCGCCGTTGGTGCGTGCGGCGCTCGCGCACAGGATCAGGACTTCGGAACGCATCAGACCGCGGCGCGATGAATCGAAGATTTCGAATGTTGCCGCAGCGCCGCGCGCCGCCTCACATGCTTGAAACAGGCAGCGAGCGCAGCCACGCGAGCAGCTGGGCCAGCGCGAAGGGCTTCTGCAGGAAAGGCGGCTGCGCCAGTCCGGTCTGCCGCGCCGATCCAGGACGCAGCGGCCCGGTCGCGAGCTCGGGCATCTCGCCCGACATCAGCAGCACCGGCAGCCCCGGCCAGCGCGCCTGCACGGTGCGCGCTAGCTCGATGCCGCTCGCCCCCAGCCCGAGCCGGACGTCGCTGACCATGCAGTGGACTTCGAGGCCGCCGGCCAGCGCGTCGACGGCAGCCTCGGCGCTGGTCGCCTCGTGCACGCGCACCTCCAGCTGGCGCAGCTGCTCGGCCAGCGTGGCGCGAAACGCCTCGTCGTCCTCGACAAGCAGCACCACGCGGCCCGGCAGCGGCTCGAGCGCGGCCATGGGCGTGTGCGCCGCCGCGGCCTGGCGCGGCGGCGCGGCGACGGCCGGGAAACGCAAGGCCACCCGCGTGCCCTGTCCGGGCTGGCTGTGCAGCTCGATCGAGCCGCCGCTCTGGCGCACGAAGCCGTAGACGATGGACAGGCCCAGGCCACTGCCCTCGCCCGGCGGGCGGGTCGAGAAGAAGGGCTCGAAGGCCTTGGCGGCCTGCTCCTCGGTCATGCCGATGCCGGTATCGGTGACGCTCAATTCGACCACGGCGGGCCGCGCCGAGGCCTCGGTGTGCGGCGGCGCCGGGAGCACCTGCATGGCGACCGTGAGCGTGCCGCCCTGCGGCATCGCCGCGGCGCTGTTCATCACCAGGTTGAGCAGCGCGTTCTCGAGCTGGCCGCGATCGACGTGGACCAGCGGCGCGCCGGCGATCAGGTCGAGCTCCAGCGTGACCGCGTCGCCCGCGCTGTACTCGATCAGGTCGCGCATCTCCTGGACCATCTCGTCGAGCGGCACGTCCTCTGCCTCCAGCGGCTGGCGGCGCGCGAAGGCCAGCAGGCGCCGCGTGAGCCCGGCCGCGCTGGTCGCCGCGCGCCGCACGCGCTGCCATTGCACGCGGGCGCGGCCGTCCTCGTTGACCGAGGCTTCGAGCAGCGCGAGGTTGCCGAGGATCGTGCCCAGGTAGTTGTTGAAGTCGTGCGCGACGCCGCCGGTCAGCTGCCCTAGCACTTCGAGCTTCTGGGCCTGCTGCAGCTGGCTCTCGATCGCGCGCCGGGCACTCAGGTCGGTCACCAGCGTCACCGTGCCGCCGCCCGGCATCGCGCAGCTGCGCAGGTCCAGCACCTGGCCATCCGCCCCTTGCAGCTCGAGGTGGTCGGCCTGCACCCAGGCGCGCGGCGGCAGTTGGTCGAGCCCCTGGTGGCGCTGGCGATCCGGGCCGCTCCACGTGGTGCCCGGCGGAAAGGCCTCGAGCAGGGCCGCGGGCGTCGACCCCGCGCGCGGCGTCACGCCCTGGCGGCCCAGCATCTCCACCAGGCGGGCGTTCCACAGCAGCAGGTGGCCGGCGCTGTCGAACACCGCCAGGCCGTCGGTGAGGTTGTCGTGCACGGCCTCCAGCAGCTCGCGCTGTGCATGCAGGTCGCGCACCAGCTGCTGCTTGGCCAGCAGGTTGTCGCGGAACACCTCGAAGCTGCGCGCCAGCTCGCCCAGTTCGTCCGGCCGCGACGTGGCCGGCGTGGCCTGGGCGGTGTCGCCCAGCGCCAGCCGCGACATGACGTGCGTGATGGTCTCGATCTCGCCGACCAGGCGCCGCACGTAGCGCGTCGCGATCAGGCCGATGAGCACGCACAGGCCGGTCAGCGCGAGCATCAGCACCTCGCCGGTGCGGGCCGCCGCGCGCACGCGCTCGCTGCGCTCGGCCGCGGCCAGGCGCAGCTCGGCGACGTAGCGCGAGGTCTCCTCGCCCAGGTCGTCGGCGTTGGCGCGCGTGAGCGTGACCAGGTAGTCGATCTGCGCATCGAGGTTGATCAGCCCCTGGCGGCAGGCCAGCACGGAGTCGGCGCCCTCGGTCAACGCCACCAGCTCGCGCGCCTGGCCGGCCGGCAGCGACGCGAGCGCGCCGCGCCGGCGCGCCGAGATCAGCAAGGCCTCGGCGTCGGCCTCGAGCCGGCCGATGGTGGCCGGATCGCGCACGGCGGCGCCCAGCACGAGCGTCGACCACAGGCTGGAGACGCGCGGATCGACCGCCTTGGCGTCCGCACGGGCGGCGTGCAGCGCCTGGCCCAGGCGATCCAGGCGCCCCAGTTCGCCTTCGAGCTGGGCCTGCAGGCGCAGCTTCTGCTGCGACAACTCGATCAGCGCCGGCAGGTGCTGGTGCACGCTCTCCTGCAGGCGGTCGATCACGTGCTGCAGGCGCGGCGTGGGCTCGCGCAGGTCCTGCGAGCCCTGGCCGATCTGCGCCAGCAAGGCCTCGACGCTGTGGCGATGCGCGTCGAGCTCGGAGTGCGACAGCGAATCGCCCAGCTTGGGCGCCGTGCTCGCCAGCTGCGCTGCGCGCTCGGACAGTTCGAGCGCGTGCGAGATGCGCGGCAGCAGGTCCTCCTCGACGCCGGCGAGCGCCCCCTGCATGCGCCGCAGGCCGACCCAGCCCATCGCCGTCAGCAGCACGGTGGCGCCCAGCAGCAGCAGGAAGGCCGCGAGCAGGCGCGTGCGCACCCGGCCGAGCACACGGATCTCGCGCCGGTCGGTGGTCAAAGCCGTGTCACGTCGGCCGAGAACAGATAGCCCATTCCGCGCTCGGTGCAGATGTAGGAGGGGTGCTTCGGATTGGGCTCGATCTTGCGCCGCAAGCGCAGGATCAGCACGTCGATCGTGCGGTCGAAGACTTCGGTGTCGAGGCTGCGCGTCTGCTCGAGCAACTGGTCGCGCGTCCAGATCCGGCGTGGCTGGCGCACGAACACCTCGAGCAGGCGGAACTCGGCCTGCGTCAGCGCGCACAGGCTGCCGTCGCGCCGGTGCAGCTCGCGCTCGGTCAGATCGAGCGTCCAGTCGCCGAATTGCAGCCGCTCGTTGCCGGCCGGCGCGGTGGCGCGCGCCGGCGCCGCAGGTACGGCTTGCGGCGACAGGTCGTAGCGACGCAGCACCGCGCGCACGCGGGCGATCAGCTCGCGCGAGCTGAACGGCTTGATCAGGAAGTCGTCGGCGGCCAGCTCGAGCAGCAGCACGCGGTCGGTCTCGTCGCTGCTGCCGCTGATCATGATGATGGGGATCGCCGAGTTCTGGCGCATCTGGCGCGCCAGGGTCAGGCCGTCCTCGGCCTTCAGGCGCAGGTCGAGCAGCATCAGCGAATACGCGCGGCTGGCCATCGCGCGGCGCGCGTCGTCGCCGCAGCCGGCGCCGTCGGCCTCGAAGCCGGCACGCCGGAGCACGTCCTGCAGCAGAGCCACCATGTCGGGCTCGTCGTCGACCACCAGCACGTGCGGCCGGCTCGTCTCCATAGTTTCCACTGACTTGTCTCCAGTGTTCTGCGGGTCGCTGCCGTGCAGACGCCCGGCCCTCGTCGGGGCACCGAAGAGTTGAACATGGCATATCCGGGCCGATGTTTCAACTATTTCAAAAATGCGCCCGGCGCCCCGGCAACAACACCGGTTCCCCTGGAGACGGCCTGCGACGCCGCTAGGGGCGCGTCGCGGCCAGATTGATCAGCGTCTCCTCGCGTACCTTGGGCGGCTTGATGCGCAGCACGCGCTCGGCCAGGCCCAGATCCTCGCGGCTCCACCACAGGAACGGGTACGACACCTGCGCGTCGGGCACCACGAAGCCCGCGGCGCGCACCAGCGCGAGATATTCCGGCGCGGTCTTCTGCACTTCCATCGGGTGGCGGAACAGCAGCCGGATGATCCACGAGTGGATGTAGCGCCGCGTCGACTCGGCGAACAGCAACGTGCCGCCCGGCCTGAGCACGCGGAAGAATTCGGCGATGGCCGCATCCTGGTCGACCAGGTGATGGAAGGTCTGGTGGCAGAACAAGAGGTCGACGCTCGCGTCGGGCAGCGGCAGCGCGGCGCTGCTGGCCTGCACGACTTCGGCGGGGCTGCCGTTGGCCGTGCGCAGCGCGGCCACCTCGCGCGCGGCCGCCTCGACCATCTTGGGCGCGATGTCGAAGCCGATCAGGCGGTCCGGCTTGAAGCGCGCATTGAGCTTGGCCAGCGAGCGCCCCCAGCCGCAGCCCACGTCGATCACGACGGGATAGCTGGCGCGCCGCGCCGGGATCATCGGCTCGAGGTCGCGCAAGGCGACTTCGAGCACGTGAACGTCCCAGGTGGGCGTCTGCAGGAACCAGTCGCCGAAGGCGGTTTCGGGGATGTAGGCGGGCGAGGAATTGGCGTGGGACATGGGAAGGCGGAATTCAAATCATGGAAGCGACGGGCCCAACGCGCCAGAACGAGGTGCGCGCGGCCGCGTCGTCGAGGCCGGTGCACGCCGCGGCGGCCAGCTCCTGCGGGCGGTCGCAGCACAGAGCGACGTGCAACGGCGAGGCTGCCCACGTCCGCGCATTCGCCTGCCCGGGCAGGCAGGCGCGCGCGACGACACGACTGAAGTCCCAAGGCACCGCTTCGGGCGGGCTGGCCTTGAACCACGCCTCCTTGACGGTCCACGCGGTCAACAACGCAGCATCGAGTTCATCGGCTGGCAGCGCCTGCCACTGCGCAAGCTCCGCGGGCGACAGCATCAATGCGGCGCGTTCGTGCGCATCGCTGCGGGCTGGTCGCTCGCACTCGATGTCGACGCCCACCGCGGCGTCAGAGACGGCCGCCGCGACCCAGCCCAGGCGATGGGACAGGCTTGCATGGATCGTCGCGGTTCGCAGACCAGGGGCCGTCGCGACCGGCGCGGAGTCCGCGTCCGCCGTGAGGTGCCACAAGTCCGCCGCAATGCCGCTCGCCTCCTGCAGCAGCTGGCGCACCAAGACGCGGCTCGCCGCGAACTCGCGCCGCGCCGCAGACCGCAGGGCCATCCAGCGCCGGCGCTCGGAGTCGCCCAGCCAGGCCGGCCCGGCGTGACCGCTGTCGGCTGGCGCGGCGGCAATCCTGGCGACCGCGATGCGCAGCATACGATCGCGCCGTCAGTTCGATGCCGACTGGGTGTTGGTGGCGGCGCGACGGATCTCGGAGTTCAGCTCCATGATCCACTTGTTGTACTTCGGATGGATCGTGGTCTTCTTATCGGAATGCTCGTAGTTCAGGTTGGCGCTGGTCTTGTAGTTGATCTGCCAACCCTGGGCGTCATAGGCGACGTCAACCACGACCTGATGCTGGCCGCTGTCGGACTCGAGCGACAGCACGCCCGGCTGTTCGCCGACGGGCTTCCAGCCGTGCACCGCCCCGCCGGCGATGATCGCCTTGCGCATGGCGTCGGCGGTGATCGGCTTGGCGTCGACCGTGACGACGCTCTGGCGGCCCAGTTCGAGCATCGTGGTCGCACGCGCGGCGGCCAGGCCGGCAGCGGCGGACAGCGAGACGGTCAGCAGAATCGCGCGCAGGGTGGTACTCATCTTCATGGCTTGTTTCCTCTAGGGTAGTTGTCAGCCCGCCGGGGGACGGGCGGCCCATGCGGGCAGTGTTGGAAGGCGTTCGCCGCCGACCTCTTCAATGGGCGACGCCCGACGCTTGTTCGGAGGCTTGCGTGGCGGTACCCGGCTCGCCGCCGGCGTCGTCGTCGTCCTTGAATTTCTTTTCCGGTTGGCGCGCCCACTCGGCGACGCGCTTGGCCAGTCCTCGTGCGGCCTTGTCGAGGATGGCGCAAGTGCCCCGGACGGTCAGGATCGGAACGCTGTACGCGGAGACATGCATCACGGTGCTGTTCTGAACCTTGCCGTCCTGCAGCAACTGCACGCGCGCGGATATTGATTTCGCCCCGGTGAAGCCGCCGGCGGCGCCCGCCTTCACGTCCAGGATGGCGATGCGGATGACGCTCCCATCCAGCGTCTCGGTCGGCTCCCAGCTCTTGTCATGCCCCTTCAGCTGATGTGCGGCCTCTTCCTGCACCTTGTAGTCGATGCCGCATTGGTCCCGGACGGCGTCCGGCACCTGTGCCGCGGCGTCGAATGTCACCGGGATGAGCAGCCGCGGGCTGGCCGCTTCGACGGCAGAACTGAGAATGGACATTGCCAAGGCGATGGCCGGCAACAAGCGCTTCATATTTCCTCCTCTGGATTGTTCGTTCGAGACGAACGTCAGCGGATCGTCATCGACGCTGCGTTCGAAGGGACGCGCGCCGCGTCGGCCTTCTCGGAAGCTGACTGATCCAGTTCGTCCAGCCAGCCGGCGACCTGTTCGGCCAGGCTTCTCGAGTTCTGATGCAGCACATAGCACACGTTGGCAAAGATGTTGACGCCGCCGCGACCCCAGGCCGACAGCATCTTCAGATGGTCGGATTTCCCATCCTTGTACGACCTGACCGTCAGCGACAGCATCTTCGGCCCGGTCCATTGAGAGCCGGGTGACTCGACGCGCTGGATGAGCACCTCCAATACGCGGCCACTGTCGGTCGAGGTGACCGTCTCGACCTCACGGCCGTGGGTGCGCAGTGCGGCGAGCAGGTCAGTCTGGAGGCTCTTCTCGAGCTCGCATTCGGCACGCACGGCGGACGTGGCGTTCGCCTGCGGCGCGTATCGGATGGGGGCGAGCAGCTTGATCTGGGCAGGCGGGGCATCGTCGGCCATCGCCGCCGTGCTCGCGACCACGAACAGTCCGATGCATGCACCCCGAAGACTGCAATGTTGGAAAACAGCGGCCATGGTCAGCTCCAGCGCCGGAAGATCAACGACGTGTTGATCCCCCCGAACGCGAAGTTGTTGCTCATCACGACGTCGGTCTCGATGACGCGCCCGCCGCCGCTGATGTAGTCGAGCGCGCCGCAGCGCGGGTCGACCTCGTCGAGGTTGAGCGTGGGAGCGAACCAGCCTTCGCGCATCATCTCGATGGTCATCCAGGCCTCCAGCGCGCCGCAGGCGCCCAGCGTGTGGCCCATGTAGCTCTTGAGCGAGCTGATCGGCACGTGGGCGCCCAGCACCTCGCTCGTCGCCTGCGATTCAGCCAGGTCGCCCTGCTCGGTGGCGGTGCCGTGCGCGTTGACGTAGCCGATCGACTCGGGCGTCAGGCGCGCGTCGACCAGCGCCAGGCGCATCGCCTGCGCCATCGTGGCGGCGTTCGGATGCGTCACGTGCGTGCCGTCCGAGTTGGTGCCCCAGCCCAGCAGTTCGGCGTGGATGCGCGCGCCGCGCGCGAGCGCGTGTTCGAGCTCCTCGAGCACCAGCGTGCAGGCGCCCTCGCCCAGCACCAGGCCGTCGCGCGCGGCGTCGAACGGACGCGGTGTCAGCTGCGGCGCGTCGTTGCGCACGCTGGTGGCGAACAGCGTGTCGAACACGGCGGCCTCGGTGGCGTCGAGCTCCTCGGAGCCGCCGGCCAGCATGGCCACCTGGCGTCCGCTCTGGATCGCCTCGAAGGCGTAGCCGATGCCCTGGCTGCCCGAGGTGCAGGCGCTGGAGGTGGTGACGATGCGGCCGGTGAGCCCGAAGAACACGCCGATGTT
>Ga0209759_1001104_pt1 | contig 17436 bp, 9 predicted proteins | sample AraplaCL_Col_mMS_FD_184261 | JGI IMG/M metagenome (GOLD analysis project Ga0209759, IMG submission 184261) | Arabidopsis root microbial communities from the University of North Carolina, USA - plate scrape CL_Col_mMS (SPAdes) (version 2) | ecosystem: Host-associated > Plants > Roots >...
TCCAGCTCGGGGCGGCGCGCCATCGAGCCATCCTCGTGCAGGATCTCGATCAGCACCGCCGACGGCTCCAGCCCCGCCAGCGCGGCAAGGTCGCAACCGGCCTCGGTATGGCCGGCGCGGGTGAGCACGCCGCCGGGCTGTGCAGTGAGCGGGAAGATGTGGCCCGGCTGGGAGAGGTCCTGCGGCTTCGCATCCGACTTCACCGCCACCTGGATGGTGCGCGCGCGGTCGTGCGCCGAGATGCCGGTGGTGACGCCCTCGGCTGCCTCGATCGAGACGGTGAAGTTGGTGTGGTACGGCGAGGTGTTGTCGCTGACCATGGGGCGCAGGCCAAGCTGGCGCGTGCGCTGCTCGGTGAGCGTGAGGCAGAGCAGGCCGCGCGCCTCGCGCACCATGAAATTGACGTCCTCCGGCCGCACCATCTGTGCGGCCATCACGAGGTCGCCCTCGTTCTCGCGGTCTTCGTCGTCGAGGATCACGACCATGCGGCCGGCGCGAAGGTCGTCGAGGATTTCGGGGATGGTGTTGAAAGGCATGAGATCACCGGTTCGCTTCGTTCTTGCCGGACGTCATTCCCGCGAAAGCGGGAATCCATCCTGCGCTACGTATGAATCGACATGGATTCCCGCTTTCGCGGGAATGACGCCGGGGTGGTGGATGCAGCGGGTCAGGCGAACCCGTGTCGTTTCAGGAATGCCTCGTCCAGCTTCGGCGTACCGCCGCTACCGACCAGCCGCTCCACGTAACGCGCGATCACGTCCACCTCGATGTTCACCGCGTCACCCGCGCGCTTCGCATGGAACGCCGTGTGTTCCACCGTGTGGGGAATAAGGTTGACCCCGAAGCGGTGGCCGGCCACCTCGTTGACGGTGAGGCTGGTGCCGTCGATGCACACCGAACCCTTGGCGGCGATGTAGCGCGCCAGGTTCGCCGGCACCTCGAAGGTCCAGCGCTGCGAACGGCCGTCGGGCGCGATCGACACCACCTTGCCCAGGCCGTCGACATGGCCGGAGACCAGATGGCCACCCAACCGGTCGGCGAGGCGCAGCGCCTTCTCCAGGTTCACCGGGTCGCCGGCCTTGAGTCCGCCCAAGGTGGTCAGCGACAGCGTTTCGTTGGAGACGTCGGCGCTGAAGCCGTGTGCTTCCAGCGTCACCGCAGTGAGGCACACGCCGGAGACGGCGATGGAATCGCCGAGCTGCACGTCGGCAAGGTCGAGATTGGCGGTGTCCACGTGCAGACGCAGATCGCCGCCGCGCGGTTCGAGCCGCGCGATGCGGCCCACGGACTGGATGATGCCGGTGAACATCAGCGCACCTCCCGACAGGAGGCAGCCGTCTTGCTTGCAATCATCGTGATCATGAAACGTTCTCCACGGATACGGGCGAGAACGCCTCAAGGCATGAGGCCGGCGCGTGGCAGGACCGCGCGTCGAACCGTCTTCTTTCATCCGGACTGTGAGCCGCCCCGCATGCGGGTTGGCCTGACCGTCGGCTCCGGCATTCGACCGGATCTGCTGACCCTTCCCGTTGCGGCGAAGGCGCTCGCGGGCTCGTGTCCTCGGGACACCTACCGCCGGTGGGGAATTTCGCCCCGCCCTGAAGACGCTTGCCGGCGAACCGGCGCGCGCAGTCTAGCACCTGCGCCGGCACCGGCCCGACCCGTCGGCGGAACACGGTATTCAACCAGGGCGACGCCGAATCAAAGCACCGGATGCAGCCGCAGGCGCATGTCCTGCCCCAGCATGCGCTGGTCGTGCAGGTGCAGGCGCCAGCGCGAGGCCATGTCCGCCAGCGGCGGCAGCGCCAGCAGGGGGCGCGCGGGGTCGCCCAGCAGCACCGGGGCGACGTACAGCAACAGTTCGTCGACCAGGCCGGCGGCGAACAGCGCCCCGCACAGGGTCGGGCCTGCTTCCACGTGCAGTTCGTTGATGTCGCGCGCGGCGAGCAGGGACAGCACGGCGGGCAGCTCGAAGGCGCCGCCCTGTTCCGCCACCGTGGCGAGTTCGACCCGCGCGTAGCGGTCGTCGCGGCACACGGCATCCGCACCATGCAGCACCAGGGTAGGCGTGCTGCCGTCCAGCACGTGGCTGCCGGCGGGGCTGCGCAGCTGGCGATCCAGCACCACGCGCAGCGGCGCGATGGTCACCCCCTCACCCCAACCCTCTCTCCCGGCGAGGCCGGGGGAGATGGAGTCAAACCCGGCGCCGTGGCTGGCCAAGCTCTCCCCTCCAGGCACGCCTGGGGGAGAGGGCTGGGTGAAGGCGGGTGTTGTGCCGCCCAGCCGCACGGTCAGGTGGGGGTTGTCCGCCAGCACGGTGCCGCTGCCGGTGAGGATGGCGCTGCTGCGCGCGCGCCAGCGCTGCACGTCGGCGCGGGCGGCCTCGCCGGTGATCCACTTCGACTCGCCGTTGGCGAGCGCGGTGCGGCCGTCCAGGCTCATCGCCAGCTTCACGCGCACGAAGGGGCGGCCGCGTTCGATGCGGCTGAAGAAGCCGCAGTTCAATTCACGCGCCTCGTCGCGCAGCAGGCCGGTGTCCACGGCAATGCCGGCAGCACGCAGTTTTTCGATGCCGCGCCCAGCCACTTGTGGGAACGGGTCTTCCGCAGCGATCACCACCCGCGCCACGCCGGCGGCGATCAGTGCGTCGGCGCAGGGCGGCGTGCGACCGTGGTGAGCGCAGGGTTCCAGCGTCACGTAGGCGGTGGCGCCGCGGGCGCGTTCGCCGGCCTCGCGCAGCGCGAACACCTCGGCATGCGGCTCGCCGGCGCGCCGGTGCCAACCGGCACCGACCACCTCGTCGCCGTGCACGATCACGCAGCCCACGCGCGGGTTGGGCTGGGTGGTGCAAAGGCCACGCTTGGCGAGGCGCAGGGCGTGCGCCATGTGGGTGTGGTCGAAGGAGGTGAAGCTCATGCGGGTCATCCACTCCCAGGAAGGGTGAGGCGAGGCCGTCCCCTCACCCCGACGGGGAAAGGGAGAAAAGCGTCAACCCTTGCGCGGGCGACGTGGCTCCGCAGCCGCGGCTTCGCCGCCGGCCAGCAGCGACAGCTGCAGTTTCTCCAGCTCCGGCAGGTCGTGCTCCAGCTTCGCGATTTCCTCGAGGAAGGCTTGCACGTCCTCGAACTTGCGGTAGACCGAGGCGAAGCGCACGTAGGCCACCTGGTCGAGCTTCTTCAGCTCGCGCATCACCAGTTCGCCGACCTGGCGCGAAGGCACTTCGCGCTCGCCGCTGCGGCGCAGATCGTTGACGATCTCGCGCACCGCCGCATCCACCGCGTCGCTGGCCACGGGCCGCTTCTGCAGCGCGCGTTCGAAGCTCACCCGCAGCTTGCGCTCGTCGAAGGCTTCGCGCCGCTCGCCGCTCTTCACGATCGCCGGCAGCTTCAGCTCCGCCGTCTCGAAGGTGTTGAAGCGTTCGCCGCAGGCAGGACACTCGCGCCGCCGGCGCACGGTAGCGCCGTCCTCGGTGAGCCGCGAGTCGATCACGCGGGTGTCTTCGTGCTGGCAGAAGGGGCAATGCATAGGGGCTTAGGAGTGAGAGTAGAGAAGTGAGGAGCGAGAGGAAAGCATCAGCACCGGCTTTCTCTCACTTCTCACTCCTCTTCACCCACTTCTCGCTTTCAGCCGTAGACCGGGTACTTCCTGCACTGCGCCTCGACCTTGACGCGCACAGCGGTGATCACCTTGTCGTCGTTCGGCGCGTCCAGCACGTCGCAGATCCAGTTCGCCAGTTCCACGCAGTCGGTTTCGAGATAGCCGCGGGTGGTGACGGCGGGGGTGCCCACGCGCAGGCCGGAGGTGACGAAGGGTTTTTGCGGGTCGTTCGGCACGGCGTTCTTGTTGACCGTGATGTGGGCCTTGCCCAGCGCGGCTTCCGCGTCCTTGCCGGTGATCGGCTTGCCGATCATGTCGACCAGCATCAGGTGGTTCTCGGTGCCGCCGGAGACGATCTTGTAGCCGCGCGCGATGATGGTCTTGGCCATCGCCTTGGCGTTCTTCACCACCTGCGCCTGGTAGGTCTTGAACTCCGGCTCCAGTGCTTCCTTGAACGCCACCGCCTTGGCGGCGATCACGTGCATCAGCGGGCCGCCCTGGATGCCGGGGAACACGATGGACTGCAGCTTCTTCTCGATCTCCTCGGCCGCCGCACCCATGCCCTGCTTGCTCGCCACGATCAGGCCGCCGCGCGGGCCGCGCAGCGTCTTGTGCGTGGTGGAGGTGACCACGTGCGCGTGCGGCAGCGGGCTGGGGTACACGTCCGCGGCGACCAGGCCGGCGACGTGGGCCATGTCCACGAACAGGTACGCGCCGACCTTGTCGGCGATGGCGCGGAAGCGCGCCCAGTCCATCACCTGCGAATAGGCGCTGAAGCCGGCCACGATCATCTTCGGCTTGTGCTCGACGGCGAGGCGCTCGACCTCGGCCATGTCCACGATGCCGTTGGCGTCCACGCCGTACTGCACGGCGTGGAGGATCTTGCCGCTGAGGTTGACCTTGGCGCCGTGGGTAAGGTGGCCGCCGTGTGCCAGGCTCATGCCGAGGATGGTGTCGCCCGGCTGCAGCAGCGCGAAGTACACCGCCTGGTTGGCCTGCGAGCCGGAATGCGGCTGCACGTTGGCGTACTCACAGTCGAACAGCTGCTTGAGGCGCTCGATGGCCAGCTTCTCGGCCACGTCCACGTACTCGCAGCCACCGTAGTAGCGCTTGCCGGGATAACCCTCGGCGTACTTGTTGGTGAGCTTGGAACCCTGCGCTTCCATCACCCGCGGGCTGGCGTAGTTCTCGGAGGCGATCAGCTCGACGTGGTCTTCCTGGCGCCGCCCTTCGTCGGCGATGGCCTGGGCCAGTTCGGAGTCGTAACCGGCGATCGTGCAGTCCTTCGGGAACATTCGGGCCTCTGCGGGCAAGGGGGCGGGGATGAATCGCGAAATTGTAACGCCGCCGGGAGGTTGCGGCCACTGCCCGGCCGCTGGCTGTGCAAGGCGGACACCATCACGTAGCTGATGATCATCAGCAGCAGCCATGCGCCCAGCTTGCCGAACGGCACCCAGTGCCAGCCATGCCGCTGTGTGGGATACAGCCAGGCATGGCTGAAAGTGCCCACGTTCTCCGCCAGCCAGATGAACAGCGCCACCAGCACGAAGCCCAGCAGCAGCGGCATGCGCCTGTGCGTGCGGCGGATGCGGAAGTGGATCCGGCACGGCCCGAACAACCACGCCACCGCCACGAACAGCAGCGGCCGCGCGTCCGGAAGGAAGTGGTGGGTGAAGAAATTGAGGTAGATCGCCGCGGCCAGCGCCACCGTCGCGGCGAACGGCGGGTGTCGGGTGAAGCGGAAGTCGAACAGCCGCCACGCGCGGGCGATGTAGCTGCCGACCGCCGCGTACATGAAGCCGGTGAACAGCGGCACCCCGCCCAGCCGCAGCAGGGAAGGTTCCGGGTAATTCCACGAACCCACCGCCGTCTTGAACAACTCCATCGCCGTGCCCACGACATGGAACAGCAGGATCACCCTCGCTTCCTCGCGACTCTCCAGCTTCGCGGCCAGCAGGATGCCCTGGATCGCCAGGGCCGCCACGGTCAGGAAGTCGTAGCGCGCCAGCCACGCGTCACGCGGATACCAGCGCCAGCTGGCCAACAGCAAGGCCACCATCAGGCCGCCGAACAGGCAGGCAGCGGCTTGCTTGAGGCCGAACACCACGAATTCGTGGGCAAAGACGGCAAGCCGGCCGCCAGGGCGTGCCCAATACGCCACCCGCCGATCCAGCCTGAGCAGCGCCCGCCTTGCTCCGTCTGCCACGCCATCCATTCGTCCATCCCGATCCCGGCCGCACCGGCAGTAGCTTGCAAGGGGAATCGGGCCGCGAACGGCGCCCGGCATGGCGGCAAAACGGCCTATCGGCGATAATTGGCGGTCTTTATCCCACCTACCCGTCCGGACCGCGCCAGCAGTGGCCGGCGCACCGCAGCCAGGGAGCACGCATGCAATACATCTACACCATGAACGGGGTGAGCAAGATCGTCCCCCCGAAGCGCCAGATCATCAAGGACATCTCGCTGTCGTTCTTCCCCGGCGCCAAGATCGGCCTGCTCGGCGTCAATGGCGCGGGCAAGTCCACCGTGCTGAAGATCATGGCCGGCGTGGATACCGACTTCCAGGGCGAGGCGCGTGCGCAACCCGGCACCAAGATCGGCTATCTGGCGCAGGAGCCGGATCTGAACCCTGAAAAGACCGTGCGCGAAGTAGTCGAGGAAGGCGTGTCGGTGATCCTCGACGCGCAGAAGCGGCTGGAAGAGGTCTACGCCGCCTATGCCGAGGAAGGCGCTGATTTCGACGCGCTGGCCAAAGAGCAGGAACAGCTGGAAGGCATCCTGGCCGCGAACGACGCCCATGCGCTGGAGCGCCAGTTGGAAGTGGCCGCCGACGCGCTGCGCCTGCCGGCGTGGGACGCCAAGGTCGGCCCGCTCTCCGGCGGCGAGAAGCGCCGCGTGGCGCTGTGCCGCCTGCTGCTGTCCAAGCCCGACATGCTGCTGCTGGACGAACCGACCAACCATCTCGACGCCGAATCCGTCGACTGGCTGGAGCAGTTCCTGCACGACTACCCCGGCACCGTGGTGGCGGTGACGCATGACCGCTATTTCCTCGACAACGCCGCCGAGTGGATCCTCGAACTCGACCGCGGCCGCGGCATCCCGTGGAAGGGCAACTACACCGAGTGGCTGGAGCAGAAGGATGCGCGCCTGAAGCAGGAAGCCAACCAGGAGAAGTCGCGCCAGAAGGCGATCGAGAAGGAACTGGAGTGGGTGCGTTCGGCCGCCAAGGGCCGCCAGTCCAAGGGCAAGGCGCGCCTGGCCCGCTTCGAGGAGCTGAACTCGGTCGACTACCAGCGCCGCAACGAGACCAACGAGATCTTCATTCCGCCGGGCGAGCGCCTGGGCCAGGAGGTGATCGAGTTCAAGAACGTCACCAAGTCGTTCGGCGACCGCGTGCTGATCGAGGACTTGTCGTTCAAGGTGCCACCGGGCGCCATCATCGGCGTGATCGGCCCCAACGGCGCCGGCAAATCCACCCTGATGAAGATGATCATGGGCAAGGAGCAGCCCGACACCGGCGAGGTGAAGCTGGGCCACACCACCAAGCTGGCGTATGTCGACCAGTCACGCGACGCGCTCGACCCGAAGAACAACGTGTGGCAGGAAGTGTCCGGCGGCTCGGACATCCTCACCATCGGCAACTTCGAGATCCAGTCGCGCGCCTACATCGGCCGCTTCAACTTCAAGGGCACCGACCAGCAGAAGATCGTCGGCAGCCTGTCCGGCGGCGAGCGTGGCCGCCTGCACATGGCCAAGACCCTGCTGCAGGGCGGCAACGTGCTGCTGCTCGACGAGCCGTCCAACGATCTGGACGTGGAAACCCTGCGCGCGCTGGAAGACGCCCTGCTCGAATTCCCCGGCTCGGCGATCGTGATCTCGCATGACCGCTGGTTCCTCGACCGCATCGCCACCCACATCATCGCGTTCGAAGGCGACTCGCACGTGGAGTTCTTCCCCGGCAACTACAACGAGTACGAGGCCGACAAGAAGCGCCGCATGGGCGACGAGGCGGCCAGGCCTCATCGCGTGAAGTACAAAAAGCTGGCTTGAGGGCAGGAAGGGCGGGTTGAAAACCGCCTGCTTTCACACCGGGTGGTCGTGACCACACTGTGTAGTTGTGGCGAGGACCTGAAATCGTCCTCGCCGTCATTCCGGCGAGGCGATTTTCAACAGCCGAAGGGCTGGTCAAGCCGGAATCCAGTGAAGTATGCGTGCGAAGCACACGGAACAGGTTTTGCGTGCTTCGCACGAGTATTCGACTGGATTCCGGCTTTCGCCGGAATGACGAGCAGGGACAAGCTCTCGCTGGCCCCCTCTATTCACTCACTTCCCGTTTCCGGCCCCACCCGCCGACATCGACGGCGGCGCATCGGCCGGATCAGTGCCCCAGGCCTTGTTCGGCGCAGGCCCCATCGTAAGCACCAGAGTGGCGCCGTTCGCGATGTCCGCCTGGCTGAACCAGGGTTTGTTCCACGGCTTGCCGTTGAGTGTGGCGGACTGAATGTAGAGGTTCTTCGCCGAGTTGTTGCGCGCGACGATCTCGAGGATTTTGCCGTTGCCCATGTGCAGGCGGACGCGGTCGAAGATCGGGCTGCCGAGGATGTAGTCCGGCATGGACGGATCGACCGGGTAGAAGCCCATCGCGCTCAACACGTACCAGGACGAGGTCGAGCCCTGGTCGTCCATGCCGGGGAAGCCGTAGCCGCTGGCGTCGCTGCCGTACATCTCGGCGAGGATGCGCCGCGCCAGCGCCTGCGTCTTCCACGGCTGGCCGCTCCACGCATACAAGTAGGCCGCCTGCTGGTCCGGCTGGTTGCCCTGCACGTATTGCCCGATCAGGCCGGTGCAGTCGCGGCAGATGCCCTTGGCCGTGTAGGGCGTGGAGAAGAACGCGTCGAGCTTGGCGTTGAACGCGGCGCGCCCGCCGAGCAGGTCGATCAGGCCCTGCACGTCGTGCGGCACCAGCCACAGCGTGGACCAGCCCGAGGCCTCCTTCATCATGAAGTTGTAGTACGGCTCGCCCGGGTCGAACGGCGAAATCCACTGGCCGTCCGCGGTCCTGCCGCGCATGAAGCCGGTCGACGGGTCGAACACGTTGCGGTAATTCGCGGCGCGGCGCAGGAACATCTGCGCGTCGTCCGTCTTGCCGAGCCGGCGCGCGACATCGGCCAGTGCGTGATCGTCCCAGGCATATTCCAGCGTGGTGGCCACGCCCGCCTTGCCGCCCGCATACGGCGGGCTCGGATTCCCCGGCGGCACGATGTCGGAGATCCAGCCGTTCTTCATGTATTCGGCGAGATAGCCGCGCGGCCCGTTGGGGTCGGTCGCGTTCTTGCGCAGGTATTCGTAGGCAGCGGCGTAATCGAACGGGATGCCGCGCTGCCACGCACCGTCGTAGAGCAGCACGGCGTGGTCGCCGTGGAACGAGGTGTCCATGTAGCCGCGTTCGCGCGCGCGATCCAGCTCGGAGTGCATGATGTCCTGCACCACCTTGGGTTCGAGCAGCATCAGCAGCACGATCTGGTTGCGACCGGTATCCCAGAACGGCACCGGGCCGTAGCGGTCGTAGCTGGCGACGTGGATCTTGCCGTCCGCGCCGGTGAAGCGTTCGCCCTTGCGCGCCAGCAATCGCGGGCTGGCGAAGGAGTGGTACAGCGTCGAGTAGAACAGCATGCGCTGCTTCGGCGTGCCGCCGCTGACTTCGACGCGGTCGAGCCATCGCGCCCACGCCGCGCGCGCCTGGGCATGCACGCGCTCGAAATCCCAGCCCGGATCTTCGTCGCGCAACCGCTGCTCGGCTTCGTCGGCACTGTGACCGTGGGCGATCTTCACCAGCACCTGCTCGCCGGCCTGGGTGTCGAAGGTGACGTAGGCGCCCGCGTAACTGCCGGACACCGCACGCCGGTCCGGTTGCACGTCCGCGTCGCCGATGCCGTAGCCCTCGTGATCGTGGTTCGCGCGGAAGGTGCCAAATCCGGCGAACGGCCGCGAGAATTCGGCGACAAACCAGGCGCCGTCCGAGTCGCGCTCCGGGCGTCCGCCCGTGGCGACACCGCGAATAGTGTGGTCGTCGACCACCTCCACGTCGCCGCCGGAGCGGCGCAGGTTGATGACGACATTCGAACGATGGCTCGCCGGGAAGGTGAAGCGCATCAGGCTGGTGCGCTGTGTCGCCGTGAGCTCGACCCTGGTGTGGAAGGTGGCCAGGTCCACCGTGTAGTAGCCCGGCGACGCCTTCTCGCTCGCCTTGTCGTAGGTCGACTGCGCATAGTCGGGCGGCACGGTCCAGTCGCCCACCACCGGCATGATCATCGGCGAGGCCTGGCCACCGTAGGTCGAGCCGCCGCCGGTGAATCCGATCATCGTCGGATTGGGGTAGTAGTACGACATGCCGACGCCCGCGGGATAACTGAGATCGACATTGAGGTTGACCGGCGTCGCCTCGGTCGAGCTTTGCGGCAGGCTCGCACCCGGCGACGTCATGCCCGAATACAACGGTTCGCCCGGCGGCGGCGCGTTGCCAATCAGCGACTGCCGGTCCAGCGGCGCGGTACCGACCAGCGGGTTCGCCTCGTCGACGGCCTGCATCGCGCGCTGCGGCGTGTTGCTGCCTTGGGCATGGACTGCGCCCATGGTTCCAAGCGCGAGGGCTGCCATCGCGAAGACTTGTGCAAGGTGTCTGCGGGTCGATGAAGCGCGGCGGCAGGAGAGTGCGGAAAATGGATGCATGGTCCGGTCCGGTACGTGCATGAATGAAAGCGCGTCATCCGTCACGCCGGCGGCGCTTTGCTCCCTCTCCCCGACGGGGAGAGGGAGCAAAGCTCATGGGCAGGCCAAGATTGAACCCGCCCGTCGTGCTCAATCGCCGGAGCCGAACTTGTACGTGACGCCCATGTAGTACTGGCGTCCGGCGTATTCGAGCTGATTCAGCCGCGCCGTCGTGTCGCTGCCAAGATACGAACGCGGCTTGGCACGCGTCAGGTTGATGATCGACGCGGTCACCATCAGGTGCTTGTTGAACTGGTAGTCGCCGTTCAGATCGACCTGGTGGTAAGGCTCCGTGTAGACGGGCAGGCCGGCGGCAAGCCCTTGCATGGTGCGTCCCGTCCAGTTGCTGGTGGCACGCAGCAGCAGGCCGTGCTTCTCGTAGAACAGCGACACGTTCGCCGCGTACTTGGCGCTGCCGATCAGTTCCGACTTGCCCACCTGGGTGTCGCCGAGCGAAACCGCGGTTTCGTTGGTCTTGTTGAGCGTGTAGTTGGCGATGTAGCCGAAGCCCGACTGGAAGGTGTGCTGCGTGTAGAGCTCCACGCCCTTGGAGGTGCCCGAGCGGCCGTTGGCGTTGGTGCTGTACTGCAGGAAGTTCTCCTGGGTGCCGCCGACATCCACGTTGATGTTGTTGACGGTGACCGGCACGACGAAGTTCTTCACCTTCTTGTCGAACAGATCCAGGCCGACGACCGATTCGGGCGCGTAGTACCACTCGCCCGCCAGGTCGAACTGGGTGGCCGTGAACGGCTTCAGGTCGGCGTTGGCGCCGCTGCCGTACCAGCCCGGAGGCGGCGCGCCGAACTGCTTGCGGTCGTTGTAGTACGCCTGCGTGTTGTTGGTGAGGCTGCCCAGCTGGGCGAGGTCGGTGTAGTTCGCGCGGGCCATCGCCTGCGAGCCGGCGGCGCGCAGCACGAAGTTGTCCGCAACGGTCCACGCGACGTTGAAGCTGGGCAGGAGCTTGTTGTAGCGCTTGCTGGTGGTGGCGTTGGAGTACGTCTGGACCACCGACTGCTCACGCGGCAGGTACTGGAAATCGCCCGGCGCACACGGGCCGCCGCCGGCGTTCACGCCACTGGCTGGGCAGATCAGGATGTTGCCGCTCGCGTCGTGGTAGTACACCGCGTTGTTGGTGGTGATCTGGTCGGCGACGGTGAGGTCCTGCTGCGTGCTGACGAAGCGCAGGCCCACGTTGCCGCGCAGCGTGCCCGTGTCGAAGTTCGCCTGCACGTAGGCCGCCGAGATCTTTTCCCGGACCGTGGACTTGTCTTCGGGGTGGTTGTAGACCACCCGGTCGTAGGTGGAGTTGAGGTGGCTGTAGTAGGCCGGGAAGTTGATCGCCGGGAAGATGCTGTCGTTGTAGGCCTCGGTGTTGCCGTCGAGCATGCCCGGTTCGAGGAAGCCCGCCGGCAGCTGGCCAGCGTTCGGGTCGCAGGTCTGGAATTGCAGCGTGGTGCCCTTGCAGTACCAGCGCAGCTCGTTGTTCTGCTGCTCGGCGTGGCTGTCGCGGTACTTCGCGCCGAACTGCAGCGATTGCAGCCAGCCGTTGTCGAAGGCCCAGGTGAAGTCCGCCTGGGCGAAATTCTGCGAGGTGCGGGTATTGACCATGTTGGAGCCGGTCGAACCGAGGTCCACCTGGCCCTCGCCGGCCAGCATGTTCTGCAGCACGTCAGGCGCCGCCGTGATGGTCGGCTTGCCGTTCAGCGTCCACGCGGCCCCGTTGCTGCCGTCCACCCACTGGCCGTTGACGAAGTTGCGCGGCTTGGCCGCCATGCCCAGCTCGATCGATGGACCGCCCGTCGCCCAGGTGCGGCCGACGTTGAACGTCCCGCTGAGGTCGCCGCCGTCGTCCCACTCGCCTTCGAGGTTGAGGGTCTGCGAGGTGGCCTTCTCGACGGAGTAGTTGCCGTTGAGCCAGGGGATCTCCGTGGAGCAGACGTCCACCGGCTGCCGCTGCGCGCCGGTACTGGGGTTCGTCGTCGCGTTGCAGCCCTGGCCCGGGGGCGGCAGCACGTAGTTCGCACCGGTGACGACGGTGCCCGATGGATCGAAGGTCAGGCCGTTGGGCGCGAGCAGCCGGCCCTGCTGGTCGTCAAAATTGTTGTTGCTGGGCAGGCCCCACTCGGGAACCTCCAGGGTATTGGTGATCTGGGTCTGCTGGCGCTGGAAACGGAAGTAGTTGCCCGTCAGCAGGAAATGGTCGCTGGGCTTGAACTGCATGGTGGCCTGGACGCCCTTGGTCTTCAGGTCCAGCTGGTTCCGGCTGGTGGAGAACTGCTGCGGCATCCAGTAGCCCGAATACTGTCTGCCGGCCTGGTCGACCTCGCCGTTGCCCCACAGGTCGATGTTGGAGGCCACGGCGGGGTCGTACTGGTTGCCATGCACATCCGTGGGCGGCTGGGTGCACGTTGCGTGGTCGGAGCAGTTGTCGGCCCACCAGTGCCAGCTCGACGCATTGGCCGTGTAGTCGATGTCCCGGCGCTTCTGGTAGGTGCCCGCGAGCAGGACGCCAAAGGTCTGGTCCTTGTTCTTCCACGACCACAACGCCGAGACCTGCGGCGTGATCTTGCCGCTGTTGTCGGAACCCGCGCCGTTGACGGACACGAAGCCGTCGTTCGCCTTCATCTCCAGCGGACGGCGCGTGCGCAGGTCCACGTTGCCGCCGATGCCGCCTTCGTCCAGGCGCGCCTCCAGGCTCTTGTAGAGCTTGATGTCCGAAAACATGTTGGCCGGCATCATCGAGTAGTTGAACGAGCGCGTCAGGCCGGCCGAGGTATCGGCCGAGGCCACGTAGTTGCCGTTCAATTCCGTCAGCGTCAGCTCGGGCGCGAGGCCGCGGATGCTGACCGTCTTGCCTTCGCCGGATTCGCGGGTGATGACCACGCCGGGCACGTGCGCCAGCGCATCGGCAATGTTCTTGGCGGGAAACTGCGCGATGTTCTGCGCGTTGATGACCTCGACGATGGCGTTGGAATCGCGCTTGTCCTGCAGGTTCTGGTCGATCGACTGGCGGTAGCTCGTGACGACCACGCCCGGCAGGAGGATGGGCTTTTCGTTCTTGTCGTTCTTTTTCTTGCCTGCCGTCTTTGCCGCCGTGCCGTCGGATGTCTGCGTGCCGTCGGAGGTTTGTGCCGGCGGTGGCGTCGCGGTCGCGACGGGCGCCGCCGTCTGGGCGGCCAAGGCGGTCGCGGGGATTCCGAGACCAGCTAGCGACAGGCTCGCCGCGGCTAACGCGACGTAGAGCGGTTTGCGGGCAAAGGCATGAGGCAGACAAGTCATCTTCAGTATCTCCGTTGATGTGCGTTCTTGTGGAATCGGCGCAAGGCACTCCGTTCGATCGCATGAACCGGATGCGCGGTCACCGCTTTCTTGCTTCCTCCAACACTGAATCGATCCAAATTTTCATCGGCCAACGGGCGCATGCCCGTCGTCGACCGACACTTCAAAATCCCGAACGCGTTACTGCGATTGCCCGGATCGAAGGCCGCGAAAGCGGCCGGTTGCCGCGGAACCTGCCGGGACAGGAATTCCGCCCACGCACCCGCACATGCCTGGTGCATGCAGGCACGTCACCGTGGAAATACCGATGGCTTCGGTGGTTGCATTTCTCAAACCCCGTCAACCCGCCAGGCAGGAGCCGTGACATCCCGGGCAGCCCACTCCTGCCCGATCGTCACGCGGCCGAAGCCGCACTCACCCCTCGTGTCACTGGCGTGATGTGGATCACAATGACTTGGATCGATCTTAACGCTTCAGTCGCAAGCTACACCTCGAACTCGATAAGTCACGCTGCGGCGCAAAAAACGGCGCCGCGAACGGTCGGCGGGCCTCGTCGGCCCGCCATTCCATGACGCAGTGGCAGCGCAGGAGTGGGCGCAGGCGAGCCCTCTGGTCTTCTTCCGTGTCTCGTCGGGCCTGGCTAACGGGCAGGCTGCTGCATGCTCCGCACGGCGAGGGGCGCGAAGATGCCGCCCTGCACCGGGCGGGCCTGGAACGCGACGCGGCGCCCGGTGACGGTGCTGTAGAGATCGCAGAACGGCACGCGGTCGGGCGTGCCGTCGGCATAGGCGTAGACGCGATCGATCAGCTCCTGCGCCACCGGCTGATCGGCCAGCCAAGCCGCCGTGAACAGTGCCCAGTCGGACTTGGCATAGCTGTGCGGCACCTGCAGCGGAAGCCCGAAGGCGTTGCACTGCCGCAGGTACCAGGCCGCCTGCAAGGCACGGACGTCCGCAGGGATCAGCCCGGTGCCCAGCAAGCTGTCCGCAAAGCCGTTGTAGAGCGTTCCCCACGTACCCTGCCCGCCGGCGTCGTGATAGGTCAGGTCCAGGTGCGGTGCCTGCGGATCCTGCGCATGCGCGGCCCAGTACGCGATGTCCTTGCGCGCTCGTTCGCGGTAGTGCGCGGCGTCGCCGGCATGGCCGGCAAGCCCGGCCACCTGCCCCATCGCGGCCAGCGCCACGATGCCTTTCAAGGCCAGGTTGACGCTGTGCGCGATCGAGCCGGCGAAGTCGTCGGTCTGGTTCTGGAAGCCCGGGTCGGGCAGGTTCCGCTCCAGGTATTGCGCCCACTTTTCCAGCAGCGGGTAATGGCGCACGGCGAAGGCCTGCGCCTCGGCACGCGGCGCGCGGCGCAGCCAGGCGGCGATCATGATCAGCATGTCGCCGCTCTCCTCCACCGGCATGTCCTCTTCCTTGCCGTCGTTGTGGCCGGTCGCCTGCGGATAGGCGGAACCGAGGTCGTGCTCGGCGTAGGGCTTGGGCCATCCGCCGCGCCCGGCGTAGTCGAGCAGGGGCAACAACAGCATGCGCAGGTAATCGGGATCGAGGTACATCCACACCGGCGAGGCCGGGTAAAGCACGTCCACGGTGGACACGTTGCCGTCGCTGGAAATCTCCTTCAGGAACGCCCACGGCGAACCGTCCGGTCCCAGCACCAGTTCGGTACCGGCGTAGGCCTGCCGCAACGACAGCACGCACAAGCCCTCGTAATGTTCCCCGCCGACGGCACGCGCATCGCGGCTGACGCGCGCATCGAGCGCATCGGCCCGCTGGCGCGCCGCCACGGCGTCGCCATGGAAGAAATCCAGCATCGCCTTCCAGTCGCCGAAATGCTTCGTCCACAGCGCGCGCAACGGTCGTCCCAGGTAGTTGATGCACTGCTCGCGCACCTGGCCGACCACGAAATCCGCCGCGTTCGCGGCAGCACCGCAATGACCGAGATCGACCGCCAGCGCCAACGCCGGCAATGCCTTGACCGTGCTGCGCGCCACCGCGTTGCTGTCGTCGAGCGAACCGTGCCCGACGAAGCGCGCCCGCAGCTTCAGCCGGTCGCCCGCCTGCAGGCTGACGCCATCACGCGCCGGCGTCGACCACAGCACCTGGCCCCAGGCCGCGAACTCGTGCTGCTCCGCCAGCGGCTGCGGCCTGGCGCGCGCGAGGGTCCAGGTCCGGGCGGCCGGTGAATCGCCGCGCGCGACCACCAGCTCCTGCGCGGCATCGTCGCCGGCCCAGTCGCCGGTGATTTCCATGTAGACCTGCACGGCATGGGATGCGCCATCCGTGCTGCGCGCCGACACGCGCACGTAGCTCATCGGGATGGACTGGCGGTGGCTGTCGCCCGGCTCCACCGGCGAAAGAAAATCCACCGCCAGCTCGACGCCACCACCTTGCAGGGTGAAGCACGACCGCGTCGCCGTGACGCGCAACGCGGTCTGTCGCATGGCGCGCGGGAAGTCCTCGACCGTCGCCTGCTGCCCGTGGTTGCCATCGGGAATGGCCTGGACGATCTTGCCGTCGCCCATGAACAGCCAGGCCGCGCCGTCGATGCGGGCCAGGCCCACCATCCCCGTGGTGCTGCCCTGCCAGAACTGCGGCGCATTGCCGGGCAACAGCGTCGCCGGCAGCCAGGTGCTCAGGTAGGGCTGACGCACCGCCAGGGGCACGGCCGGCGGACGGATCGGCGTTACCGAGGCAGCGGCCTGCGCAGCATGGCCGGCCCCGCCCGCCGCCGGTTCGACGGATGCCGTCCCCAGTGGGGCCTTCGCTTCGGCTGGCAGCAACGCCGAACCGGCGAGTGCCAGGCCGGCGATGCCAGAGAGCCGCAGGACGTTGCGGCGCGAGGGATCGACGTCCGTGGAAGCATCGACGGAAGGCGTGCATTTTTTCGACATGGGGAAAGCCTTGGTCAGGTGCGTCGCGATCGGCGGCAGATGCGGGGAATGTCCCGATGGATCCGGCACACCCCTTGGGACCTTAGGTCCGATCAGGCACAAATGGAAGGCCAAACACGCCCATCGGTGCGGCCCCGCCAACCCGTTCGCCATGCCGCGTGCCCGCTGCGCTTCCCTTAAACTGTGCAGCTACTTCCTTGCCCGAGGCACGCGCCATGCGCTTCCACGACACCCTGCGACAGCGCTGGCACGAGCACGGCACGCTGGTCTGCGTGGGCCTCGATCCGGAACCGGCGAAGTTTCCCGCGCACCTGCGCGACCTGCCCGACGCGGTGTTCGCGTTCTGCGCGGCCATCGTCGACGCCACCGCCGATCTCGCCTGCGCGTTCAAGCCGCAGATCGCCCACTTCGCGGCGCTGCGCGCGGAAGAGGCGCTGGAGCGGCTGATCGCGCACATCCACGAAAAACATCCCGGCGTGCCGGTGATCCTCGACGCCAAGCGCGGCGACATCGGCAGCACCGCGCAGCACTACGCCAGCGAGGCCTTCGAGCGTTATCGCGCCGATGCAGTGACGCTGAACCCCTACCTCGGCCGCGACTCGGCGCAACCCTTCCTCGATCGCGCCGACAAGGGCGTGATCCTGCTCTGCCGCACCTCCAATCCCGGCGGCGCGGACTTCCAGGCGCTGGACTGCGGCGGCGTGCCGCTCTACCTGCGCGTGGCCGAGACCATCGCGCGCGACTGGAACGCCCACGGCAACTGCGCCTTGGTCACCGGCGCCACCTGGCCGGAGGAACTGGGCCAGGTGCGCGACGTGGTGGGCGACATGCCGCTGCTGGTGCCCGGCATCGGCGCCCAGGGCGGCGACGTGGCCGCCGTGCTCGAGCATGGCCTGACC
>Ga0209759_1001105_pt1 | contig 17419 bp, 13 predicted proteins | sample AraplaCL_Col_mMS_FD_184261 | JGI IMG/M metagenome (GOLD analysis project Ga0209759, IMG submission 184261) | Arabidopsis root microbial communities from the University of North Carolina, USA - plate scrape CL_Col_mMS (SPAdes) (version 2) | ecosystem: Host-associated > Plants > Roots >...
CTGGGACGTCAGGTTGCCGGCCATGAAGTTGACCGACTCGGTCAGGTCCTTCCAGGTGCCGGCCACGCCCTGCACGTCGGCCTGGCCGCCCAGCTTGCCTTCGGTGCCGACCTCGCGCGCCACCCGCGTGACTTCCGCCGCGAACGAGCGCAGCTGGTCGACCATGGTGTTGATCGTGGCCTTGAGCTCCAGGATCTCGCCCTTGACGTCGACGGTGATCTTCTTGGACAGGTCGCCGGCCGCCACGGCCTTGGTCACGTCGGCGATGTTGCGCACCTGGGACGTGAGGTTGCCGGCCATCGAGTTGACGGAGTCGGTCAGGTCCTTCCACGTGCCAGACACGCCCTGCACGTCGGCCTGGCCGCCCAGGCGCCCTTCGGTGCCCACCTCGCGCGCGACGCGCGTGACTTCGGCCGCGAACGACGAGAGCTGGTCGACCATCGTGTTGATGGTGTTCTTCAGCTCCAGGATCTCGCCCTTGACGTCCACGGTGATCTTCTTGCCGAGGTCGCCCGCCGCCACGGCCTTGGTCACGTCCGCGATGTTGCGCACCTGGGACGTCAGGTTCGACGCCATCGAGTTGACGGAATCGGTCAGGTCCTTCCACGTGCCGGCCACGCCCTGCACCTCGGCCTGGCCGCCCAGCTTGCCTTCCGTGCCCACCTCGCGCGCCACCCGCGTGACCTCGGCGGCGAAGGATCGCAACTGGTCCACCATGGTGTTGATGGTGTTCTTCAGCTCGGAGATCTCGCCCTTGACGTCGACGGTGATCTTCTTGGACAGGTCGCCGGCCGCCACGGCCGTCGTCACTTCGGCGATGTTGCGCACCTGGGACGTCAGGTTGCCGGCCATGAAGTTGACCGACTCGGTCAGGTCCTTCCAGGTGCCGGCCACGCCCTGCACGTCGGCCTGGCCGCCCAGCTTGCCCTCGGTGCCCACTTCACGAGCCACCCGGGTGACCTCCGCCGCGAACGAGCGCAGCTGGTCGACCATGGTGTTGACGGTGTTCTTCAGCTCGAGGATCTCGCCCTTGACGTCCACCGTGATCTTCTTGGACAGGTCGCCCTGCGCCACGGCCTTGGTGACTTCCGCGATGTTGCGCACCTGGGACGTGAGGTTGCCGGCCATCGAGTTGACGGAATCGGTCAGGTCCTTCCACGTGCCCGACACGCCCTCGACGCGCGCCTGGCCGCCCAGCGAGCCTTCGGTGCCGACCTCGCGCGCGACACGCGTCACCTCGGAGGCGAACGAGCGCAGCTGGTCGACCATCGTGTTGATGGTGTTCTTGACCGTCAGGAACTCGCCCTTGACGTCGACGTCGATCTTCTTGGACAGGTCGCCCTTGGCCACGGCGGTCGTCACGTCGGCGATGTTGCGCACCTGGTCGGTCAGGTTGCCGGCCATCGAGTTGACGGAGTCGGTCAGGTCCTTCCAGGTGCCCGCCACGCCCTTGACCTTGGCCTGGCCGCCCAGCTTGCCTTCGGTGCCCACCTCGCGCGCCACGCGCGTGACTTCCGCCGAGAAGTTGCCGAGCTGGTCGACCATCTTGTTGATGGTCTTGGCGGTGCGCAGGAATTCACCTTCCAGCGGCCGGCCGTCGACCTCCAGCGCCATGCTCTTGCTCAGGTCGCCCTGCGCCACCGCGCCGATCACGCGCGCCACTTCGCTGGTCGGGTGCACGAGGTCGTCGATCAGCGAGTTGATGCAGTCGATGGACTCGCCCCAGAAGCCGCGCGCCTCGCGCAGCGACGCCCTTTGCTTGAGCTTGCCTTCCTTGCCGACCACCTGGCGCAGGCGCGCCAGTTCCTCGGCCATGTTCGCGTTCTGTTCGACCACGTCGTTGAAGGCGTCGGCCACGCGGCCCGCCACGCCTGACCAGTGCATCGGAAGGCGGACATCCGCATCGCCTTTCCTCAGCTGGACGAGCGCGCTGAGCAGCTGCTGCATCTCCGTGGCGGCCTCCGCCACGGGGCGGCTTTCCATGATCGTCATGAGTCTTGTTCTCCGGGTCGCATTCGCTTCGCGCATCTGTCCAAGAAGCGCACCTCGCCGAACTGCTCTGCAGTTTCCGTGCCAGACCAGTCCTACAACGGCAGTGCGGCGGACGCCCTGCGTTCGCCGGGCGTCACCTGGGGAGGGTGCGGGTTTTTCCCGGGCCGTCGGGGCCGCGAGAAGGCTGGCGGTCGGTAGTTCTTACCGTATGGACTGCCGCGCTGGGCGACGGTCCGGTGAGACCGGGCGCCTCAGGATGAGTGGATGACGAGGTCGGCCGGCGGCGGTTTGGGCGCATGCGCGGCCAGCCGTTCGTACTCCGAGATCACCTGCGCCCCGAGCAGCACCAGGGTCGCGCCGAGCTCCAGGCTCAGCAGCACGACGATGGTCGTAGTCATCGAGCCGTACACCACGCCGACCTGCGACAGCGTGGCGAAGTACCACACGAGCACGTGGCGCGTCAGCTCCCACAGCAGCACGGCCGACACGGCGCCCATCAGCGCGTGGCGGACGTCGAGCCGCCCTGCGGGCATCACCACGTAGATCGACGTCAGCAGCACCGTCTCGCCCACCAGGCCCAGCACGTACAGCAGCAGGTGCGAGAAGCGGCCGAGCGAGAACTCGCGCCCGAACAGGTCGATCTGGTACTCGCCCAGGTTGACCAGGGCCTCCGCGACCAGCGTCACCAGCAGCAGCCCCACCGCGAGGCAGGCCACGTACAGGTAAGGCATCAGCAGCTTCGTCACCCACGAGCGCTTGCGGTCGACGATGCGGTGCACGAAGATGACCGACAGCGCGTTCTCCAGCACCGCGAAGGCCAGCGAGCTGAAGAACAGCATCGATCCGAGCAGCAGCCAGCTGACGACGTCGCGGTGGTCGAGAAAGCCGCGCAGCTCGCTGACGACGGCGTTGGACTGGCTGGGCACCAGCCAGGCCAGATAGCGGCCGACGGTGGCCAGCAGCTCGTGCTCCGGGATGACGTGCGACAGCGCGATGACGCTCAGGATCAGCAGCGGCACGATCGACAGCAGCGCGTAGTACGCGATGGCGCCGGCCAGCAGCAGGCCCTGGTTGGCGCGGAAGCCGCACAGCACCCGCCACGCGAACGCGCGCGGGTGCGCGAGGCACTGCTGCGCCGGCGTCATGTCGTGACGCGGCGCGAAGACGGAGTCGGCTGGGGGCGACACGAGGAGCGCGCAGGTCAGCGCTGCGCGATGTCCCTGGGCGCGAGCGACCCGGTGCTGGCGACGGCGACCGTCTGCGGCGTGCCGCCGTTGCGTTCGAACACCTCCTCGAAGCTCTTGCGCTCGGGGATCACGTAGGTCACGCCCGAACGCTTGCCGAACACGGGCGAGATGTAGGTGTCGAAGAAGGAGATCGGGATGTTGATGCAGCCCCAGGAGATCCGCCGCACCTTGGGATTGGGCGAGGCCAGGCGCTGCAGGCGGTGCTCGGACTTGACCTTGTTGATGACGCGGTGCATGGCCAGCGCGGCGTCGTAGTCCAGCCAGACGACATCGGTGTGGTCGGCGTCCAGCCCGGGCCGCGTCACGAAGCGGCCCGCCGCTGTCGTGCGCTGGTAGGGCTTGACCTGGGCGATGGGGACGTCGCCGATACCCGGGTAGGTTTCGTCGCCGTGGGCGGCGCCCAGCAGCACGGGGGTCTGGTCGATCAGCTCGCCATTGGGTTGGAACACGTACAGCCGGGCGTCGCGCTTGTCCAGCACCATGAACGGCAGGCGCCCGTTGTCGTGCCGGGCGACGACCCAGTCGGCCATGCGGCGGGCGGCGGGCGTGGGCTGGTAGCTGCGGAAGTCGGCCGCGGTGAGGGTGGGCAGTTGCGGCGCCGGTGCGGACGGCCCCTGGGACGCGGCCTGGGACGTGGCCGACTGCGGCATGCCCGGATACGGCCTGTCCTCGAGGATCGCGAGCGCGCGCTCGGCCTCGCGCAGCCGCTCGGCTTCGGCGGCCAGCGCAGAGTTGGGCTGGTGCAGCGTCATCGCGAAGTGGATCGCCACGATCGCCAGCCCGCCCGTGACGGGGCCGACCACCGCCATGATGGCGATGTCGCGCAGCCGCAGGGCGATTCGCTGGAACAGGCCGTCGTCGCCGTACTGGCGGGTCGCGGCCACGGGACGGGGTGTCGGGTGCCGGCGCGGAGCCGGATCGGCAAAGGTATTGACGGACATGGTGCGCCCTCCACAGCAAGCCGCGATCCCACCGCGGCGGCACGCGACGTGCCGATGCGATGCCATCATGACACGTCCGCCCACCGCCCGTCTCCACCGCGTGCCTGCCGCGCGTCCCGCCGAAGCCGCGCCGGCGAGCGAAGCGGTGCCCGCGGGCCTGGTGTGGGTCAGCGACTCCGAGCCGGGCTACCGGCGCGTCAAGCGCGGCGACAGCTTCCACTACCTGGACGCGGCCGGCAAGCCCATTCGCGACGAGGCCGTGCTGGCGCGCATCCGCAAGCTCGCGATCCCGCCGGCCTACGAGCAGGTCTGGATCTGTCCGCTGGCCAACGGGCACCTGCAGGCCACGGGCCGAGACGCGCGCGGCCGCAAGCAGTACCGCTACCACCCCCTGTGGCAACAGCAACGCGGCGACGACAAGTTCGAGGCGATGCGCGCATTCGGCGCCGCGCTGCCGCGCATTCGCCGCTGCGTGCAGCGCGACCTCGACGGCCACGACGGCAACCGCCCGACGCGCACGCTCGTGCTGGCCACGCTGGTGCGCCTTCTGGACACCACCTTCATCCGCATCGGCAACGAGGAGTACGCGCGCGGCAACGGCTCCTATGGCCTGACCACCCTGCGCACGCGTCACGCCGGCGTGAGCGCCGGCGAGCTGCGGCTGTCGTTCAAGGGCAAGAGCGGCGTGCGCCACGAAGTGAGGCTGTCCGACCGGCGCGTGGCGGCGGTGGTGCGCCGCTGCAAGTCGCTGCCCGGCCAGGAGCTGTTCCAGTACGTGGACGAGGACGGCGGCCTGCACAAGGTGACCTCGGCCGACGTCAACGACTATCTCAGCGAGATCGCGGGCACGCGCGTCACCGCCAAGGACTTTCGCACCTGGCATGGCAGCGTGATGGCCCTGGAATTCACGCGCGCGGCCTGCGCCGGCGAGCGCGTGCCCGGAGCCGCCAAGCAGGTGATCGCGCAGGTCGCGGCACGCCTGCGCAACACGGCGGCGGTGTGCAGGAAATCCTATATCCACCCCAAGGTGCTCGAGCTCGGCGCCGCGCTGGCCGACGACGTGTCGCGCGCCAGCCTGCTCGAACAGCGCTGGGCCCTGGCGGCCGGCAAGCGTCGCGGCGGCGCGCTGTCGGCGGCCGAACGTCGCCTGCTGGCACTGCTCGGCCCGCTCGCGCCGCGCCGCGCAACTCGTAACAAGTCAATCCAGCGGACGAGCGAAAACGGGAGCGGGATTTGCCAGACGCCTCCACACCGCCCTGTCGCCAACGCCCCGCTTCGCAAGGCCAGCCATGCAAAAAATCTCGGATTTCATGACGCGCAACGTGCAGGTCGTCCGCCCCGACGAGAGCCTGCAACGCGCCGCGCAGGTGATGGATGAGCTCAATGTCGGCGCCCTTCCCGTCTGCGACACCACCGGCCTGGTGGGCATGATCACCGACCGCGACATCACCGTCCGCGCCACCGCGGCCGGACTGCCCGCCGACACGCGCGTGGCCGAAGTGATGACCGACCACGCCCGCTGGTGCACCAGCGAGCAGACGGTGCAGGAGGCGATGCAGCAGATGGCCGACGTGCAGATCCGCCGCATGCCGGTGGTCGACGCCGACCGTCAGGTGGTGGGCATCGTGTCGCTGGGCGACCTGGCCACGCGACACCAGGGCCACGTCGCGGCGGCGCTGCGCCGCATCTCCGATCCGTCGATGCCGGACCGGCCGTCGAACTAGCGCTCCATGGATCGCGCGTCCCTCCGTTTCGCACCCTCGCGCGCGCCGATCCCCGAGCTGGCGGCGACTGCGCGCGCGAGCACCTCGCGCGCCAGTGCGTGCCTCGCGCGTCCATAACAAGAAGCAGAAGCGATCCATGGCCCCATCCCACTCCGACTCGTCACGCCACGGCTGGCGCAGGACCGGCTACGCCGCACTGGCCGTGCTGGGCGTGCTGGTGCTGGCGCTGTGCGTCTGCGAGGCCATCGAATGGCCCTTCCTGCGTCATCCGCTGGAGACCAAGCTGTCGCAGATCCTCGACCGCCCGGTCACCTTCGGCGACAAGTTCGGCGTGCGCCTGTTCGGCTCGGTGCGCGCGCACACCGACGCGATGACGATCGGCCCGGCACCGGCCAACGGGCCCGCGCTGGTCGACGATGCCGGCAAGGCGCGCGACTTCATGCATGCCACCAACGTCAAGCTGGCGCTGCGCTACGGCACGCTCTACGATCACTGGCGCGGCACCGGCAGGCCGCTGGCGGTCAAGCTGCTGGACGTCGACGGCCTCGAGCTGAACCTCAAGCGCGACGCCGACGGGCGCGCGAACTGGCAGTTCGGCGCCGCGCAGCCGGCGAGCGCCGCCAGCTCGCCGCAGTTGCCGACCTTCGAGCGCCTGAACGTGCGCAACGGCGAGGTCCGCATCGTCGACGAGCCCCTGCAGATCACCGCCGACGCCCGCGTGGTCACGCACGAAGGCACGGCCGAGGCGGCCGCGATCGCGGCCTCGGGGGCCTCCACGCCGCAGGTGCGCATCGCCACCGTCGGATCGACCAGCCTCGCCGGCTCGGCCCCGATGGCCGCGTCCGGCGGCACCGCCACGCCGGCGCGCCAGGCCATCGCGTTCGACGACAACACGCCCGGGCTGCAGGTCGAGGGCAAGGGGACGTACCGCAAGGCGCCGCTGCTGATCCAGCTGCGCTCCAGCGGCCTGCTGCCCCTGGCCGCGTCCGACACCGCGGCCGTCTCCGTGCCGCTGTGGCTGGACGTGCACGCCGACAAGACCAGCATCCGCGTCGACGGCACCGCCACCGACCTGCTCCACTTCGGCGGCATGGACGCCAGCTTCGTCGCGTCCGGGCCCTCGCTGGCGGCCGTGGGCGACGCGCTGGGCGTCACCTTGCCGACCACCGCCAGGTTCGCGACCCATGGCCGGCTGCGCAAGCACGGCAACGTGTGGGAGGCCGGCGTCACGGCGCTGGACATCGGCTCGAGCCGCTTGAACGGCAATTTCAAGTTCGACACCGATCCGGCCATTCCGGTGCTGAGCGGCACGCTCGGCGGCGCGCGCCTGGCGCTGGCCGACCTCGGACCCGCCTTCGGCGCGGCACCGCCCGACGCGCCGGCCTCGGCCTCCAACGCCAAGCCGGGCAAGGTGATTCCCGACCGTCCCTTCGACATCCCGTCGCTCAAGGCGATGAACGCCGACGTCGGCGTGCAACTGGCGGTGCTCGACCTGGGCACCACGCTGCTCGAGCCCTTCAAGCCGCTGCGAGGCCACATCACGCTGCAGGACGGCGTGCTCAACCTCAAGGAGCTGCTGGCGCGCACGTCCGAGGGCGAAGTCCAGGGCGCCATCGGCCTGGACAGCCGTCCCGCCAGCCCGAAGTGGACGGCCGACCTGCGCTGGAGCGGCATCCAGCTCGAGCACTTCCTCAAGGCGCGCGACGTCGCCGTGAAGAAGGACGCCAACGGCGACAAGCCCAACGTCGGCTATCTCAGCGGTGCCCTCGGCGGCAACGCGCAGCTCAAGGGCGAGGGCAATTCGACCGCCAAGCTGCTGGCGTCGCTGGACGGCACCGCACGGCTGTGGGTGCGCGACGGCACGGTCTCGCACATCCTGGTCGAAGCCGCCGGCATCGACGTCGCGCAGGCGCTGGGCGTGTTCATCAAAGGCGACGACAAGCTGCCGATGCAGTGCGCGCTGGCGCAATTCGATCTGGTCAACGGCAAGGTGATGCCCGAGGTGTTCGTCATCGACACCAAGGACACGACGATGCTGATCGACGGCGACCTGTCGCTGGCCACCGAGTCGCTGGATCTGCGCATGACCGCCCATCCGCACGACTTCAGCCCGCTGGCGCTGCGCACGCCGGTGATGGTGACGGGCACCTTCCACGATCCCCATATCCGGCCCGAGGCCGGGCCGCTGGTCAAGCGCGGGGCCGCGGCTGCCGTGTTGTCGCTCGCCAATCCGCTGGCCGCGCTGCTGGCGCTGGTCGACTTCAAGCAAAAGGAGCGCGACGTCTGCACCGCCGCCGTCTCCCATGTCGAGGGTGCGGCCCAGGCCGGCGTGAAGACCGGGCCGGCCAAGGCGCCGCCGCTGCCCGCCTCGTCGCCCAAGGCCAAGCTCGCGCCTGCGCGCAAGGGCGCGTGAGCGCCCCCGCGAGGACGATCGCTTCGCGCGCGACGCGGCACCGATGCTGACCGCCACGCTGCTGCTGCTGGGGACCGTCCTGCTGGCGACGTGCCTGCTGGAACTGCACGTCACCCGGTGGCCGATGTCGCCGGCGACGGTGTACCTGGCCGTCGGCTGGGTCGCGGGCTGGATGGCCCAGGACCGCGTGACGACGCCGCCCACGGCACCGGCGCGCGCCGACATGCTGGTCATCATCACCGAGATCGCGGTGCTGATCTCGCTGTTCGCGGTGGGCTTGCAACTGCGCGTGCCGTGGACCTTGAAGGGCTGGCGCGTCGCCACGATCCTGGCCAGCGCCACGATGCTGGTGACGATCGCGCTGGCCACCCTTGCCGGCGTCTGGTTGCTGCCGGGCCTGGGCTGGGCCGGCGCGCTGCTGCTGGCGGGCATCCTCGCGCCGACCGATCCGGTGCTCGCCTCGGAAGTGCAGATCCGCTCGCCCGACGACCGCGACGCGGTGCGCGTGGCGTTGACCGCCGAAGGCGGTCTCAATGACGGCACCGCGCTGCCGGTGGTGATGCTGGCGCTCGGGCTGCTGGGCATCGGCGAGCTTGGGGCGCACGGCACGCGCTGGCTGTGGCACGACCTGGCCTGGCCGATCGCCGGCGGCGCTCTCCTGGGCTGGGGCTTCGGCCGCGCGCTGGGCAAGGTGATCCATGCGCTGCTGCGCAAGGGGCATGGCCTGGGCTGGGACGAACTGCTCTATCTGGGCATCATCACGGTGGCCTACGGTCTGTCGCGCCTGACCGAGACCTCGTCGTTCCTGTTCGTGTTCGCCGCGGCGCTGGGCCTGTTCCGCCGTTCGGCCCAGGCCACCACCTCGCTGACGCAGGCGGGCGTCGAGCCCGACGAGCTTTCCGAACGGCTGCTGGCCTTCGGCCACCGCTGCGGCCGGGTGGTGGAGGTGGTGATGGTGCTGCTGCTGGGGTTCGCGATGCCCTGGGTGCACTGGCGCGGCGAGCCGCTGCTCTATGCGGCGCTGCTGCTGGTGGCGATCCGGCCGCTGAGCGTGTTCGTCACGGTGCCGTGGCTGCCGAAGACGCAGCGCCGGGTGGTCGCCTGGTTCGGCATCCGCGGCGTCGGCTCGCTGTTCTACCTGGCGCTGGTGATCGACTCGGGCCTGTCGCCGGCGCTGTGCGTCGCGCTCGTCAATGCGACCTTGCCGGCGATCGCGCTCTCGATCCTGCTGCACGGCGTCTCGGCGACCCCGTTGATGGCGCTGTACCAGAGGCGCCGCGCGGCACAGAAGCGCCGCGACCCGGGCGAGGCGCCCTAAGGGCCACGGCGCATCCGTTCGCCGGTTCTCAAAGGCCGCCGTGGGCGAGATCCGGATCGGTGACGGCGGCCGGCGCCACCTTCACGCCCGGGCCGGGGCCGCCGCTGGGCAGCCCGCCGCCCTCGCCTTCCCAGGTCTGCACGGCTTCGGGTTTGGCGGCGGGCTTGGCAGCAAAGCGCGCGGTGTGCACCTTGTTGACGCGGGTCAACGCGGCGTAGGCGATGGTGAGCAGGGCCAGGCTGGTGAGCAGTCTCATGAGGATCTCCCGCGCCGCGCAGGCGGCGCCAAGGTCAGTGGACGTAGTAGCGGCGGTTGTCGGCGAGCCAGCGCTCGTCGCCCAGGTTGGGCCAGGTCTTCGAGGTGAATCCGGGCGTGGCTTGCAGGTGCGCCTTGTCGATGTCGAGGATGTGATCGTCCTTCGGGCCCAGCGCCAGCACGTCCCAGGGCACCGCGTGCAGCCGGTCGCCGACGCCCAGGAAGCCGCCGGTGGACACGATCGCCAGCTTGATGGTGCCGTGGTCGTCGACCACCAGGTCGCGGATGTCGCCGATCTTGTCGCCGGACCTGTTGCGCACGTCGGATCCGATCACCTTGCTGATGCGGTGCGATCGCTCCCAGTCGTGGCGCTCGGCCGGAGTCATGCCGGATGCCCCGCCCTGCGCAGTCGCGGGCAACGTCGGCAACAGCAGGGTGGCGATGAGGGCGGCAGCCGTCAGGACTCGGACGTGGGTCATGGTTGCTTTCGTGAAGGAGCAAGGCACCTCGAACGGGCCCCGCGGACAGGCAAGCATGCACTATGCCCGACTGTGGGCGTGACGATCGCCTTCACGAGTGTCCCGCCCTCAAGCCGTGCGGACCTTGGGCTTGCGCCGGAAAAGCTTGCCCACCAGCGGCGCGAGCCACGTGACCACCGTGCCCGCGGTGCCGGGCGAGACGGTGCGGCGCCAGCCGCGCGGCAGCATCGGCCACAACATGGGCAGCAGGCTGGCCAGCAGGATGGCCGCGTCGCGGAACAGCCCCTCGAACGTGAAGTGCGACGGCTCCTGCGCCGCGGCGGCCTGGGGCGGCGGGTCGTTCTTGTGGCTCAGATGATTGAGCCACCAGGTCAGGATGATGGTGCCGATGCCCACGGCCAGGCCGGCGCCGGCATGCCGCACGACCTCGCGCCTGGCGCGATGGATGATGGTCTCGGCGCGGTAGCGGATGCGCAGGTCGCGCGCGATCACGGCCTGTTCGGCGCGCGCGATCTCGGCCTCGAGGTCGAGCTTGATGATCGGCGCCGACAGCTCGGGGTACTTCTTGTGGACGGTGTCGGCATCAGCCATGGTGCTTGTCGCTTTCCTTTTCGAAGGCGTCCGAATCGGTCAGCCGGCGCAAGGTGGCCGGCAGGGCCAGCAGCGGCGCCAGCGCCTTGATGCGCAGCGCGGCCCAGGCGGCGGCCGCGAGGTTGACGAACAGCACCAGCAGCACCACCCAGGGCCAGGCCAGGCCCAGCGCGATGCAGGCGGCTGCCAGGCCGACCCACAACGCGATCCAGGCGGTGGCGGTCAGGATCGCGGCGAGCAGCCCGAGCGCCACCATCTGGCCGAGCGCGTTGGACGCCCGCCGCAGCTCCAGGGACATCAGGCGGACGCGGTCGGTCAGCAGTCCGGGCAGGTCGGCGAACAACGCGCCGATGGCCTTGGGCAGGGACTCGAGCGGGTCCGGCAACGCCTCGGGCGGCGTCGGTGCGTCATCGACCATGGGCGGCTTTTCAGCGGTCGTTGTTGTTGGAGGTGATCTTGGCGAGGATGACGCCCAGCGCCAGGGCGGTGCCGATGGCGGCCAGCGGATGCTCGCGCACCGCCGTGCGCAGGCTTTCCGTCCACTCGTCCTTGAGGTCGACGGCCTGGTCGGCGCGATGCTTGAGCGATTCGGCGGCGTCGTTGTAGGTGCCGCGCAGGCGCTCGACGGCCGGGATCGCCTTGTCGGCGAGACGGTCGACGGCTTCGTGGGCCCCCTGCACCACCCGGCGCATCACGTCGCGTTCCGCGGCGGCGGCCTGGTCGATGGCGGCGTCGGCCTTGTCGGCCGCCGCGCCCGTGCCCGTCGTCGGACGCGAGCCCGAGCCGCCGGTGGACGGGGTGGCCGGCGAGGCCGAACTGGGCGTCATGCTGGCGGTCTTGGGGAAGCTCGTATCGGGAGTCGAGGGCGTGGTCATGGATGTCTCCGGGGTTGACGTCGGACGGGCGTGGTGGCCCGGTGAGCGCATTCATGGCAACCGGTGTGCCAGCCGGGATGGCGTCCGACGCGCCACCAGGTTAGCGTCCATCAGCCCGGTGCAATACCCGGTGGGGCATACATATATCAGTAGCCGCATCGGCCGGAGACCCGGCGCAGGAGGTAGTTCTTGCTGTCGGGCTGCCGCGCACAGTTGACCATCGCAACGCCGCGGAGTCAAACCTTGCGCGACGAAAAGAAAACGGGCCCCGAGGAGCCCGTCTTCATCGAGGTTTCAACCCTCAGTTGCGGTCGGCCTTCGGCGGCAGCGCCGGTTCGGGGGCGGCTTCCGGCGCAGGCGCCGGTGCGGCGGCCGGTTCGGCTGCCGGCGCCGGCGCGACGGCGGCCGGCTCCGGGGCCGGCGGCGTGACGGTGGTCGTGGTCGTGGTTTCCTTGGTCACGGCGATGGTCGTGTCCGGGCCGGGAAGCGGCGGCGTGGCGTGGTCGCCGATGCTCGGCCGGGTGATGCCGTCGACGACACCCGTGGTCATCAAGTTGTTCTCCATGCCCAAGGGTCCGTCAGGCTGCTTGTCCGTGGGCATCACGGTGTTCTTCGGCTTGGCCAGCTCGATCACGCCGGTGGGGGGCGCCGGGATGACCTGCGTTGCCGTGTCGACCGTGGTGGTGGTCGTGGTCTGGTTGCCGTTGGCGTCCGTGGTCGTCGAATCGGTCGACTGCGCAGTGGCGAAGCCGACGGTGGCCAGCAGTGCGGAGGCCGCCAGTGCGGTGATGGACTTGTGCATCGGGGACATAGGAACTCCTGATTTCGTTGCGACGCCGCTGGCGTCTGGTTCGGAGGCCACGAGCCGTTCGGCTCGCGGCTGGCGAGAAGGATGCGGCAACGTCTATGCCCATGCCCCGTAGGACAGCGCGCCGAAAAGGCCTCGGTCAATGCGCCGCTGCGCGCTGCTGCAGGCGCCGCTCTTCGACCGTGAACAGGTCGTCGTCGTGACTGGCGAGCCGCTCGTTCAACTGCTGGCCCAGCGCATCGAGGTCCAGGCAGGACTCGCGCAGGCGCGGGAACAGCTGCGCCTCCTCGTGGCGCGCGTGGCGCTCCACGCACTCGGCCAGCGCCAGCACCAGCGCCTCGTAGCGCGGCTCGCCCGGTTCGGCCTGCTGCAGCTGGCGGATGATCTGGCGTGCGGTGGCATGCTCGAGCTCGGCCAGATCGACCAGCTGTGAGGCTTCCAGAGCCGCGCGCGCGGCCGGGAAGAACAACTCCTCCTCCAGCGCCGCCATCCGGTGGATCGCGCGGCACAAGGCTTCGGCGAGCTCCTGCATCGCCGGATCGCCGGACGTGCTGCAGTGGCGGGCGACGCGCCGGCATTCGGCGGCCAGGGCACGCGTCTGTTCATGACCCAGCGACAGCGTCTCGAGTGCGTCCGCGCACGGGCTGTCGCAGGCAGCGGCGGAGGGGGCGGCGGCATCGGACATGGCAGTGGGCTCGTCGCCGAGCCGGTTGGAGGACTGGAATCGGGCCGCTCGCGCGCCCGGACTTGGTCATGACGAGGCAAGGGGTGTGCCGGCGCGCTTGCAGCAACGTTTACGCTGGGCTAGCCTTTGGCCACCCGGCCTCCCCCGACCGCGACGCGGCAACGCCTCCACGGTCGGGCTCAGGATTTGCTACAGGCGCGTCTTATCGGTCCCTCACGGACCCCCAAGGACAAAAACTGATGACGGGATCCGATCGCTCCTTGCGCACCTTGCTCGCGCACGCCACCGAATGGGCTCACGAGCACCTGTGGAACAACAGTGCGGGCAGCGAGACCGAGGAAGAGGAGCCACTGCGCGCCGCGCTGTTCAGCAGCGACCAGATGGTGGCGCATGGCAAGCTGCTGGCCGGCCGCCATCGCCTGGCGCAACAACATCGACCGGACCGCCTGCTGGCCCGGCTCACGTCCAACGAGCGCGTGCTGGAGAACGTCGCGCGCCAGCTGCGCCAGGCCGTCGCCAAGGATCGCCCGGTGACGCCGGCGTCCGAATGGCTGCTGGACAACATGTACCTGATCGACGAGGAGATCCGCACGGCGCGGCGTCACCTGCCGCACGGCTACAGCCGCGAGCTGCCGCGCCTGGCCGAGGCCTCGCCCGAGACCGACGGCACCACGCCGCGCGTCTACGACCTCGCGCTGGAGGCCATCGCCCATGCCGACGGGCGCCTGAGCCGCGGCACGCTCAGCCGCTTCGTGGCGGCCTACCAGAGCGTCCAGCCGCTCAAGCTGGGCGAGCTGTGGGCGTTCCCGATCATGCTGCGCCTGGCGCTGATCGAGAACCTGCGGCGCGTCGCGGTGCGCGTGGCCGTCGCTCTGGACGAACGCGACATGGCCGAGACCTGGGCCTCGCGCATGTTGCAGGCCGCCGAGGAGCGCCCGAGCGACCTGATCCTGGTGATCGCCGACATGGCACGCTCGGACCCGACGCTCAGCAGCGCCTTCGTGGCCGAATTCGCGCGCCGCCTGCAGGGCCAGGGCGCGGCGCTCGCGCTGCCGCTCACGTGGATGGAACAGCGCCTGTCGGACGTCGACGAGACGATCGAGCACCTGGTGCACCTGGAAAGCCAGAAGCAGGCCGCCAGCCAGGTGTCCGTGTCCAACAGCATCGGCAGCCTGCGCCTGCTGGGCGCCACGCACTGGCCCGAGTTCGTCGAGACGCTCAGCAGCGTCGAGCAGATCCTGCGCGGCGACCCGCTGGGCATCTACGGCCGCATGGACTTCGGCACGCGCGACACCTACCGCCACGCCGTCGAGAGCGTGGCGAGAGCTTCCTCGGGGGACGAGCCGGCGGTCGCGCGCAAGGCCATCGAACTGGCCGCGGCCGCCGCCGAACGCCTGGGCGCCGGCACGCGCGAGATGGGCGAGGACGATCGCGAGGCCCACGTCGGCTACTGGCTGATCGGCAATGGCCGCCCCACGCTGGACGCCGCGCTGAATGCGCGGCGCACGCGCCTGCTGCGCCGCCCCGGCCACTCGCCGCTGCCGGCCTATATCGGCGGCATCGTCGCGTTCTCCATGCTGATGTCGCTCGGGCCGATCCTGCAGGCCGCGCACGAAATGGATCTGCAGGTGTGGTCGCCCAAGGGGCTGGTACTCCTGCTGCTGCTGATGCTGGCCACCAGCCAGCTGGCGCTGTCGCTGGTCAACTGGATCGTCACGCTGAGCGTCACGCCCGAGGCGCTGCCGCGCATGGACTACGCGCTGGGCATCGACCCGCGCGCGCGCACGCTGGTGGCGGTGCCCACGCTGCTGGGCAAGCATGCGGACGTCGACGTGCTGGTCGACGCACTCGAGGTGCGCTTCCTCGCCAACCGAGACCCGCACCTGCAGTTCGCGTTGCTGACCGACCTGCGCGACGCCAGGCAGGAGACCCTGCCCGAGGACGACGATCTCGTCGACTACGCCGAAATCCGCATCAGCGCGTTGAACAAGCGCTACGCGGAGTCGGGCGACAACGGGCACTGCCCGCCCTCGCCCTTCCTGCTGCTGCATCGTCCAAGGCGCTGGAACCCCGCGGAGAACGTGTGGATGGGCCGCGAGCGCAAGCGCGGCAAGCTGGCCGACCTCAACGCGCTGCTGCGCGGCCGGCCCGATGCCGAGAAGGCCTTTGCGCGCATCGTCGGCGACACGCTGTCGCTGCAGGACGTGCGCTACGTCATCACGCTGGACTCCGACACCCAGCTGCCGCGCGAGTCGGCCGCCGAGATGGTCTCGGCGATGGCGCATCCGCTCAACCGGCCGCGCTTCGGCACGGGCGTCAAGAAGGACGTGGTGGTCGAGGGCTACGGCATTCTGCAGCCGCGCGTCGGCCTGAACCTGCCCAGCGTGGGCCGCTCCGGCTACGCGCGCATGTTCGGCGGCGAGCCGGGGATCGATCCCTACACGCGCGCCGTCTCGGACGTCTACCAGGACCTGATGGGGGAAGGCTCGTTCGTCGGCAAGGGCATCTACGACGTCGATGCCTTCGAGCGCGCGACGCATGACAGCATGCCCGAGAACCGCATCCTCAGCCACGACCTGATCGAGGGCTGCTACGCGCGCTCCGGGCTGCTGTCGGACGTGCAGCTGCTGGAGGACACGCCTTCGCGCTACAGCGTGGACATGGCGCGCCGCCATCGCTGGGTGCGCGGCGACTGGCAGCTGATCGGCTGGCTGCGGCGGCGCCTGCACGCGCTGCCGGGGGCGCCGCGCAATCCGCTGTCGGCGCTGTCCAAGTGGAAGCTGTTCGACAACCTGCGCCGCAGCCTGGTGCCCGCGGCGCTGATCGCGCTGGCCGTCCTCGGCTGGGCGCGCCTGCCCGAGCCCTTCATGTGGACGCTGCGCGTCATCGTGATCGTTGGCATCGTGCCGTTCGCCGCGCATGTGATGGGCCTGGCGCGCGCGCCGATCAACTGGGTCAATTCGGCGCCCTCGCCGCGCCGCCTGATGCCGCTCGCGCTGCAGCTGCTGCAGCTGGGCCACACCCTCGCCTGCCTGCCCACCGAGGCGGTGGCCACGCTCGACGCCATCGCCCGCACGATCTGGCGCATGGTGCGCGGACGCCGATTGCTCGAATGGACGCCCTCGGCGGACGTGCGCTCGCGCCACGCGCCCGGCACGACGGCCGCGCTGCGCGACAACGTGCGCGCGCTGTGGGCCGGGCCGACCGCCGCGGTGCTGATCACCGCCCTGCTCGCCCAGGTGCGGCCATGGGCCATCGCCGCGGCCGCGCCCTTGCTGGTGCTGTGGCTGCTCTCGCCGCTGATCGTCTGGTGGGCCGACCGGCCGTTGACGCCGCCGCACAGCGAGCTCAACGCCGTCCAGCGCAGGTTCCTGCGCCGCGTCGCGCGCCGCACCTGGGGCTTCTTCGAGGCCTACGTCGGTGCGCAGGACAACCATCTGCCGCCCGACAACGTGCAGCTGCATCCGGTGGCGCGCATCGCCCACCGCACCTCGCCCACCAACATCGGCTTCTCGCTGCTGGCCAATCTCACGGCGCACGATTCGGGCTTCATCACGCTGGACCAGATGCTCACGCGCATCGCCGCCACCGTCACGACGCTGGAACGGCTGGAGCGCCATCGGGGCCACTTCTACAACTGGTACGACACCCAGTCGCTGCTGCCGCTGGCCCCGCGCTACGTCTCGAGCGTCGACAGCGGCAACCTCGTCGCGCAGCTGATGACGCTGCGCATGGGGCTGCTCGCGCTGCCGAGCGAGGTGGCGTTCTCGCCGCTGTGGTGCCAGGGCGTGGCCGACCTGCTGGGCCTGGTGCGCGAGGCGCTGCCGGCCGGCCCGCACGTGCCCACGCTCGATCGCGCGGACAAGCTCGCCAACGCCGCGTGCTCCGACCTGCCGCCCTCGGCCGCCAAGCTGCAGGCCGCCCTGGAGGCGTTCGAGGCCATGTCGCGCGAGGTGCTGGCCGCGGTCGAGGCCGCCCTGTCCGGCGGGGCGCGCCGCAGCGACGCGGACGAGGACACCGGCGAGGCGCTGCGTTGGGCGCAGGCGCTGGTGGCGCAATGCCAGGCCGGCCGCGCCGAGCTCGCGGCGCTC
>Ga0209759_1001108_pt1 | contig 17412 bp, 8 predicted proteins | sample AraplaCL_Col_mMS_FD_184261 | JGI IMG/M metagenome (GOLD analysis project Ga0209759, IMG submission 184261) | Arabidopsis root microbial communities from the University of North Carolina, USA - plate scrape CL_Col_mMS (SPAdes) (version 2) | ecosystem: Host-associated > Plants > Roots >...
GGTGCGGCTGCTGCGCCGCGCGCTTAGCCCACTGGCTGCGAATGCTTCATGCTCGAGGAAATGCATTCCCTTCGAAGTACCTGATCAGCGTCGTGCCTTAGTACGCCCGATCTGCTCCCTCCCCTACTTCGCAGAGGAGGGAGCCATGTGTCGCGCAACTGAGACATAGCGCTAATCAGGTACGTGTAGTAGGGGGCAGACATAGCGCCAATCAACTGCGAACACCCTCGGCCATCTTCTTACCAACTGACCCGAACCCCCGCCCTGCCGCCGTAACCGTGGCCATGGTTGCTGACACCCATGTCATAACCCACGTTGGCATACACGAACACGTTGCGCGCCACCTCCGCGGTCATGCCGGCACGCAAGCCCACCCATGAGCCCTGCAGGTTGGAATGGAAGCTCACCGGCGTGGTCGGCGTGGAGAACGCCACGCCCGGATTGGCCATGAACTCGCGCCACAGGTCGACGCGCAGCCAGGTGCTGATCGATCGGGGTTGCGCGATATCGTTGCCGAGCGTCCAACTTCTCTTTGCTTCGCTGCCGACACGGCCGGCCAGCGAATGGGCGTTGTCGAAGTACACGCTGGATGCTGCATCGGAGCTGTCGTTGAAAGACGCGGTTTGATAGACCAGCTGTGCCTGCGGCACGAACACCCAGCCGTTGCCAAGCGCTACCGGATAGCCGCCTTCGAGCGATGCGGCAAAGCCGCGGCCGTTGGTCTTCAACGGCGCCATCTGCGTGGAGCTGGCCTTGATGTTGTAGCCGGTGCCCTGCACCACCGTGTCGGTGTACCAGCCGGAAGCGCCGACATGCGTCCAGTAGCCGCCGAGCGTGTAGCCGTTCAACTGGTCGTGGCCGGCGTTGACGCCGTCGAAATGCCGCACGTCGCCGGCGATCTGGCCAAGCGCAATGTAGACGCCGGCGATGTCGCTGCCATGGTCGTGCTGGCCGCGATACAAATCGGCGCCGGCCTGCACGGCGAACGTGTTGTCGGTGTAGCTCGGCCCCTTGTCGCCGTAGATGCCCAGCCTGCTGGCGTTACGCGAATCGTGTTGTGCGATGACACGCGCCCAGCTGCTGTCGCTGCTCGCATCGCCGTGCTGCAACACCACGTCGCCGGCGCGCTCTTGCAAGCTGTCCATCAAGCCTTGCCCGTACGACAACGCCATCGAAGGAATGGCCGTGTAAAGCGAGACTTCCTGGCGATAGAGCGGCACGGTTTTCGGCGTGGACGTGTCGCCGGTAGAGGAAGGTGATGGCATCGGTGCCGGTGCAGGTGTCGGCGTTGGTGCAGGCGTCGGCGTTGGTGCAGGCGTCGGCGCTGGCGCAGGTGTCGGCGTTGGTGCAGGCGTCGGCGCTGGTACAGGTGTCGGCGCTGGTACAGGTGTCGGCGCTGGTGCAGGCGTCGGCGCTGGTGCAGGCGTCGGCGCTGGTGCAGGCGTCGGCGCTGGTGCAGGCGTCGGCGCTGGTGCAGGCGTCGGCGCTGGCGCTGGCGTACACGCCGCGGCGCCAGGAAGCAGCGAGCAGTCCAGCTGCGAACGCAGGTACCAGTTGTCGGTGCTGCTGCCATCGGTGCTGCCGCGATAGAGCGAATATTGGTAAGGACCGGCCGTCACCGCGTTGGCCAGCGAGAACGCATTGGCCGACGTGGTGCCGCCGTTGATCGTTTCCACCACTTCGATGCCATTGGCGGTAGTCAGCGCACCGGGACCGCCCGCGCTGGTGATGCGCAACGCACTGCTGCCGGTGGCGCTGCCGCCGTTGATCACCAGCAGATCCGATGCCGAACCGTCGCCGCCAAGAAACGTGTTGAGCGCAACGACACTGCCCGTGCCGCCCACATAGCTGGACGTGACCAGTTTGTTGCCGGTGCCGCTGCCACCCACCTGCAGCACGCCGTTGTTTTGCAATACGCCGTTGACGGTAAAGCTGCCCTTGGCGCTCGCGCCCAGCGCCGGCAAGGCATCGGCCACCGCGATCGTGCCGCTGTTGCTCACATTGCCGCCGACGCTGCCGTAGCCGCCCAGCGTCGCGCCCGCAGCCACCGTGGCGCCGGTGCCGCTCAGTGCCGCGCTGGCGTGGCTGTCATCGCCCACCACGAACGTGCCGTTCGCAACGTCGGTTCCGCCGCTGTAGCTGCCCCCGCCATTGAGCACCAGCATGCCGGTACCGGTCTTGGTCAAGCCGCCGGCGCCGGTGATGTCTTGCGCGATCGTCGACTGGAAACCCTGCGTATCGATGGTGCCGCCGCCACCGTTCACCGTGATGGCGCGCGTGCCGGCAAGATTGAAACTGCTGCCGAATTGCAGCGTGCCGCCATTGAAGCTGACACCGCCGGCCGTGTCGCCCAAGGCGTGGTCGGCCGCCACGGACAGCACGCCCTGCGCGAGCACCGTGCCGCCGCCGTAGGTATTGCCGCCCGCGGCGCTCGGGGCCAGCACCAGCGTGGCCGTACCGTTCTTTTCCACCGCGCCGGCACCGCTGATCAGGCCCGTATAGCTGCCGTCGGCATCCTGCTGGAAGCGCACCAGGCCGTTGTCGCTCACCGCCAGGGGCATGCTCTGCGAACCCGCCTGCAGCGCGCCCTGTGCATCCACCAGCATGGTGCCGGTGTACTTGGCGTTGTCGCCGTTGAGGATCAACGTGCCTTGCTGCACCTCGGCGCTGCTTACGCCGATGCTGGTGAGCGGGTCGGCCAGCGTCCAGATACCGCTGTCCTGCTTCTGCAGCGTCTGGAAGTTATGGATCATGCCCAGCGTATCGCTGCCGCTGCCGTTCAAGGTGATCAAGTTGCTGCCGCCGCCACCGTCGATGCTGCCGCTGACCGACGAGCCGGTGTAGAAACGCAGCGTATCGTTGCCGCCGGCGAACACCAGGTTGCCGACCACCTGGCCCTGGTTGGTGAAATCCACTGCGGCACTGCCGGAAGCGCCGAGCACATTGCCGTTGGCGACGTTGGTCTGGATGGTTCCGGTGCCGCTGTTGACCACGGTATTGAGGCCGCTCTTGGCCTGGAACCAGATCGCCGCCGCATGGTCGGCCTCGATGAGGCCGTTGTTGATGATGGTGTTGCCGCTGCCTTCCGGATTCACCGCTTCGGCAGTGCGCTCCGTGCCGGTCGAATGCACGGTGGCGCCTTGCGCCACGGTCAGCGTGCTGTTGCTGCCGAAATCGATGGTGTTGGCCCCGGTGCCGTAGGTGCCGGAGTTTTTTATGGCTTTGTTTTGCACCAACGCACCCGACTGCAGCGTAACGGTAGCGTTATCCCCCAGCGCGATGGCGGAGGCATCCCCTGCCACGATCTGTGCATTCGGTTGCAACGTGACCGAACTGCCGGAAGCCGTCGACGCCCCCCTGCCGATGGTGTTCGTCCACGGCGAAGGCGTGCTGGCATCACAAATGGTGGCGTTATGGGTGGTGGTGCAATTGGCGTGGGCCTGCGAAGCGACCAGCGCCAGATAAGTCAGCACCGCCAGGCACGCGCGCTTGCGCTGTGGCCATGCGTGCTGGCTGTAAGAAACAGGGAAATGAGCAATCGCCGCCGTCGCAGAACCGGAGGTTGTCATGAGCTTCATAAACTGGCCTATGCGTTATCTGAAATGCCTTTTTCCGCCTGCAAGACGCGCAGCGATGCGCGCAGGCGCTTCGCACCGGCGCAATGTGCTCGTATTGGGATGCGGACATTCGCAAGCACGCGCTGGCAGGTGCATTCCCATGCCAGGCAGCCATGCCGCTATTTAGTAAGACACAATATAACTATAAAAACAGCATTTTCTGATCAGACCAACCCTAAAATAAAAACGGCTAATGACTGCTTTTTGTCCCTTTGCAACAGCAATTATCCGAATGGACTCATTTTTCTGTCACAACAACTTATCCACAAAATCAAACAGTGGTCTTATCGGCCAGATAATCGTGGCAGCACGCAGGCTGGGATTTCATCCCAGCCATGCCGCATGGCATCACCCTCAGGCGCCCACGGGCGCCGTCGCGCCGCCATCCGCACCCATGACAATGCATTGATCGGCCATCGCCGCCACGCCGCTGCGATGCGATACCACCAGCAGGATCGAGCGCGGCAGGTGCCGCCTCAGTGCGCTGAGCACGGCCATTTCCGCGGCGGCGTCGAGTGCGCTGGTGGCTTCGTCCAACAGCACCAGCAAAGGCTTGCGCAGAATCACCTGCGCCAGCAGCAGGCGCTGCAGTTCGCCGCCCGACAGCCGGCTGGACGAACTGCTCAAGGCCGTGTCCAGGCCGTGCTGCGATCCAGCCAAGCGCTTGTCCAGGCCAACGTCGGCCAATGCACGCTGCAGCGTGTCGTCGCTGGCATCCGGCGCGGCCCATTGCAGGCATTCGCGCACCGTCGATTGCCAGGGACGCACGCTCTGGCTGATGTAGGCGCCGTTGCGCACCAGCGCACGGTATTCGTCAAAACCGAACCTGCACTGCCCCATGCGTGCCCTGAACACAGCCGGTTGCATCATGCCCGCCAGCACATCGACCAGGCTGGTCTTGCCGATGCCGGAATCGCCCGAAAGCAAGGTGAGCGTGCCGGGCACCAAGGCAAGATCGCGAATCTCCAAGGCCGCCAACGGCGGCGCCAACTGCACGTGCTCGATATGCAAAGCACCGGCGATCTGCGCGCCATGCGCCGGCGCGTGAGCCGCGCGTGCAGGCGGCAAGCGCATGTAACGCTGCCACAATTCGAACGCCGGCACCGCCGAATGCAGCTGCTGCAGGCTCTGCCGCGTCGAAACCAGATACGGCAGCAAACGGCCCAGCAACAGGCACACCGCAATCAGCGAGGCCTGGTCCACGCCATGCAGGCGATACGCCAGCACGAACATGCCCGCCATGCTCGCCGCTGCCAGCAGTTCCAGTACCAGCCGCCCGGAAGCGATCAATTCGAGCTGCTGCCGATAACCGCGTCCCAGCCGCCTGGAAATATCGCCGTGGCTCGCTTTTTCCGCATCCTCCCGCTCGAACGAACGGACGTGGCGCAAACGCCGCGGAAAATCCTCGCTGAGCCAGAATAAACGCGTGAGGTCGGCAATGTACTGGCGGCTGATATGTGCCTGCTTGCGCGTGCTGATGCGCGCCGCCGCCAGGGCCAGCACCGCCAGCAGCGGCGCGGCCAGCGCCAATGCCGGCGACACCCAGAAAGCAAGGCCCAGGCTGACGGCGGCGGTAATGCCGGCCACCAGCAATTGCAGCAATGCGTTGAAACCCTGCGTAATGATTTCGACGTTGTAGGTAAGCACGTTGGCGATTTCGGCCGAGGTGGCATCCGCCAACGATGGCAACGCGGCATCAATCAACCGCGCATGCACCGCGCGTCGCAGCTGCACGCCGTAACGGCTGGCAAGCCGTGCAGCCAGGCATGCAGCCTGCCAGCGCAGCACGGCGAAGCAGGCGGTGATGGCGGCGAACAGCACGGCATGCGCTTCGATGCTGCCGTGGATGTCGATGCTTCTACCGCCGAGGATCAGCGGATGGCCGGGCTGCACCATCGGCACCAGCAATACGGCCGCCGCGCTGCCGGCGAGCGCACAGCCCAGTGACAGCACAACGTAGAGGATGATCCGGGCAACGCCGGTGTGTTTGAGCGTGCCGAAGATATCGCGCAAGGATGCTTGATGAGCCGGGTGATGCATGGGACTTACCTATCCGCATTCGCTGCGGAAAACAGTCCCCTCCGCTGCTTGCAGGAGAGGGTTAGGGCTGAGATATCCCCACGTTCTTCAACCGGACATAGCCGTAAGGCTGGGGTCATGCCGATTTCATTCCAAAGCGTGTCGTCATTCCGGCGAAGCCCGGAATCCATGCTTCGGAATAACGATGGATTCCGGCTTTCGCCGGAATGACGATTCGCTCTTAAATAACACTGGCGAAAAAAAAAAGGAATTTTGGCGGGAACAGCAGGAAAAAAGCAGGACTACGGTGGAGTGCGCGCGAGAAGAGCCCCACATCGCGACCATCTGCTTCGCGCCATCAACCCTCATAGCGACCTTCACTCAACCCGCCATCCAGCAAACGACTCACCGCCTCCACCGACGCACGCGGATGCGCTCCCCGCCGCAACTCATACATCCCCATCTCCACCAGCGCCTGCTGAAACGGCAACCAGCCGCCCTGCCCGGCCGCATACGGTTGATCCAGCTGCAAGCGCGCAGCGATCGCATGCCTTGGCACAGGCCGCAACAACGCGGCCGGATCATGCGCCCGCTCCGCGCAAACAAACACCGCGCCCACCAGCTTGAGCGGCGAATCAGCGAGCCGCCCATGGCCGCGCCGCACGTCCGCTTCGAATTTCTCCACTCCGCTGCGACGCCGAATCACCGGCGATTCGCTGATCCAGCGCCGCGCCGCTGCATCGTCGACCAAGTGCAAGGCATCGCTTTTTACGTGCACGTAATTGGTGACCGCCGTCGCCAGCATGCTTTCCGGCTGCACGAACAACGCATCCTCGGCAAGAAACGACAAGCCATGCAACAAACCGTGCAGCGCCAGCGTGGTCTTGCCCGCACCGCTATCGCCCAGCAACAGTACGCCACGCCCGTCCTTGCCCACGCATGCGCCATGCAAAGGCACCAGGCCCAGGCAACGCGCCGCCAGCACGAACACCGCAAACTCGATCAGCTCGTAACGCAGGTGATAGGGAAACGCCAGCATGTCTTCCGATACCACGATCAGCGCCTGCCGCTGCCGCGGCGAGATCACCACATAATTGGACGCGTCGATCACGCCGCACAACCAGCCCATCCCCGATTGCATCCGTACCGGCGGCGGTTCGACGCCCTTCGGCAAATGCCCGCCTGGCACCAGGCGCAATTGGATATGCAACTCCGGCGCAACACATGGGAAGCGATGCGGCGGCACATCGCCATAGGCCGCTTCCACCAGATCCAGCAAGGCCTGGCTACCGCTTTCAAAATGAAAGCGCGTACCCAACAGCTGCTTGTGTACGGATAACGTGCGCGGCAAACCTTCGCCGAACGGATCGGCGCAAAGCTCGCTGGCGGCGGACTGGGGATGGGTGGCCATGCAGGTCGAACGGCATCCGTGGCAGCCGAAGGGGACCGCCGTGAGTGCAGCCCGGACCGGCAAAGGTTGTGCTTTCTACGCCACAGGTTGGCGGTGAGCGCACGCGAACCCAACGTCGCCACGCAGAAACCAGCGCAATCCCCAGCTTCGGAGCCACGCAACCGAATACCCACCACGGCGCACTCACCAACACGCAGCAGCACGCCGCCGCGTTCCCCCGGGCTAGATTGAGGCGCCAAACAACATGCTGAACATTCAGGTCGGCCACTCCTATTTCCTGCGGTACGACCGGAAACAATGGGAGCGCGGCAAACCCTATCCTCCGCTGGCCACGATCCAGGTTGCCGCGCTGCTGCGCCAAAGGGGACATGCCGTGAGCCTGTTCGACGCCATGCTTGCCGATGGCGTGGAGGATTACGCCGCCGCCCTGCAAGCCGCCGCACCGGACGTGGCGGTGTTCTACGAAGACAACTTCAACTACCTCACCAAGATGTGCCTGAGCGTGATGCGCGACGCCGCGTGCCGCATGATCGGCGAAGCGCGTGCGCGCGGCGTGCGCGTGATCGTGGCCGGCTCCGATGCATCAGACCAGCCGGATGCCTTTCTCGCCGCCGGCGCCCACGCCGTATTGATCGGCGAAGGCATCGCCGCGTTGACGGAACTCATCGGCCGCCTCGAACGCGATCCGGCCATCGACCATGCAAGCTGGGTATCCGGCATCACCGGCATCGCCACCGTGGTCAGCGAAAACACCCACGTGACCCGCATCGGCGTCGTGCCACCCGATCCGCGTCTGACCTTGCGCCCCGCCTGGGATCTGCTCGACCTCAGCCGCTATCGCAGCATGTGGCGCGAACGGCACGGCTACTTCAGCCTCAACATGGCCGCCTCGCGCGGCTGTCCGTTCCGTTGCAACTGGTGCGCCAAGCCGATCTGGGGCAACCACTACAAGCAACGCAGCGCGCAGGACATGGCGGCGGAGATGACGTACCTGAAACAAAGCTTCCAGCCCGACCACATCTGGATGGCCGACGACATCTTCGGCTTCCACGTGGATTGGGTCACCGAATTCGCCGAACACCTGCGCGCCGCCGACGGCCCGGTACCGTTCACCATTCAAACGCGCGCCGACCTGATCAGCGAACGCATGGCCGACGCACTCGCGCAGGCCGGTTGCGCCGAAGCGTGGATCGGCGCGGAAAGCGGCAGCCAGCGCGTGCTGGATGCCATGAACAAAGGCACCACGGTGGCGGAGCTGATCACTGCGCGGCAACGCCTGGGCGAACGCGGCGTGCGCGTGAGTTTCTTTATCCAGCTCGGCTATCTCGGCGAACAATTGCACGACCTGCTCGCCACGCGCGCCCTGGTAACGCAGGCCGCGCCGGACGATATCGGCGTGAGCGTTTCCTATCCCCTGCCCGGCACCAAGTTCTACGAACAGGTAAAAGCGCAACTGGGCCGCAAGACGCATTGGGACGACAGCGACGATCTCGCCATGATGTTCCGCGGCGCCTACGACTCGGAGTTCTATCGCCGCTTCCGCGATCTGCTGCACGCGCAGGTAACGTTGCAGCAATCGCCAGCCGCGCAAGACGAACAAGCGTGCGCCGCGCTGGACGCGCAATGGGACGCGCTGATCGCCAACGAAAACGCCCACCGTACCGAACACGCCATCGCACCCATGCCGACGATCCGCCATGTTGCCGCCGCTCAAAACTGTTAAACACGGCCTGCGCCGCACCACCGAAACGCTGGCGGCGGAACTGGCCCATCCCGGCCGTGCGCTGCCGGCCTGGAACGAACTGGAATGGCGCCTGGCCGCCGCCGCCGCCGCCGCGCACGGCATATCGCCCCTGCTGCATCGCTGCTCGCCCTGGCAAAACCTGGCGTGGCGGCGGTTTCTGGAAACGCAGTACGAACATGTCGAACAACGCCACCAGCGCATTGCCGACCTGCTCAAGCGCATCGATGCCGAAGCACGCTCGGCCGGCGTGCCGATGGTGGCGCTGAAAGGCTCCGCCCTGCACGCCATCGGCCTGTATGCGCCCGGCGAACGCCCCATGGCCGACATCGACCTGCTGGTAAGCGAACACGACGTGGAACGCGCCGGCAAGCTGCTGCAATCGCTGGACTACGCTGCATCGTTCGCACAATGGAAACACCAGAGCTTCAAACCGGTCGACGGCGAACCTGTGCTTGGATTGGGCGAGCATCGCGACACGCCGATCAACATCGAACTGCACACGCGCATCCACGAGCGCCTGCCGATCACCACCCTGGACATCACGCGCTGGATCTATCCGCGCCATCCGCGGCCGGGTTTGAATCCCTACCCGTCGAACGGCGCCTTGATGAGCCACCTGCTGCTGCATGCCGCCGGCAACATCTGCGGTCGCAGCCTTCGCCTGGTGCACCTCAACGACATCTCATTGCTAGCCACGCGCATGCGCATCGGCGATTGGGAAATGCTGTGGGATCAACACGAGCCGGCCTGGTGGGCAGTACCAACCCTGCACCTGGTGGCGCGCTATTACGCCAACGCCATTCCACGCAACGTGCTGGCCCGACTGGAACCGGCATGCCCGCCGCTGCTAAGTCAGCTGTCGCGACGCCGAACACTGACGCAGGTTTCCTGTTCCGCACTATGGCTCAGCCCATTGCCCGGCATCGAATGGTCGCGTTCGCTGCAAGAAGCCGCACACTGCATATTGAACCGCATCAGGCCAACCGAGGAAGCGCGCAAGGAACGCGCAGACATGCTGCGCACGCAATTCTGGCTGAAAGGACAACCGTGGGTCCGGCAGAAACATGTGCGGCGCATGCTCACCGCACTCACCCGCCCGGTACCGCGCATGGATACCTTGTATGTGGTGCGCGCGGCGTTGGATGAGTTTGCATCGGCGGCGTAGCAACAAAAATTGCCGATACGCTGCCCCCATCGCGCAAGCCCCGTAGGTTGGTGGTGAGCCCCGGATTTGATCCGGGGTGAACCCCAACGCCGCCATGCACATCGCCCCGTTAGGGTTCGGCTGCGCCTCACCGCCAACCTACGCGGGCCAACTCGCGCAGCATGCACCGATACTTGCCTCCTAATCCCGATGACATTTCTTTGTTATACCTTGTCCACAACGCTCCATTGCTCGTCCCGATACCACTGATGACAATTTGACGCAGCGCCATCCATAGCCGATGCACCGTTATCCGCGCCAAGCTCTTGACAATACGCCCGACACGCGCAGAATGCGGCACTACATTGCAGGCTGATCGCATGGCTCACCCCGGACACGGGGACACAGGGAGGGGACCAGATGCCGCAACGCGACCTCAACGGGACATAGGGGAAATCCACGGTAATCACCATTTGCAGCGCATGTCATGTGTGCCGATTGGTCGTGCGCGTTTGTCCGGTGCCTCGGTATCGCCAGCGCTCGATTGAACATCCTTGCATAAACTTGCAATGCGGCATGGGCGCGCGAATCCGGCAGTCGCTGGAATAGTTTCTTGTTGCTTATTGATCATCGGGTTTTCGTGCCAGGCTCAAAAATGACTTATTGAAATCAGGGGGATGGATGTTCTTTGCAACGGATCGTATGTTGAGAACAGGCTTGTTTCTTGGCCTGTCGCTGACACTTTCGTTTACGGCGGGAATGGCGTTTGGTCAGACCACGATCAAATACGAAAATGGCTCTTCCCCAACGACGCTTCCCGGAGTCACGGTCACAGCCGACCCGCCGACGACACTCCCGCAAGTAACCGTCACCGCAAACGTGCCAGGTGGTGTCTTTATCCCCTCCGCAGGCAAGGGTGCCGTCTATAACGGGCATGAATTCGAAACCGCGAATACCCATGCATCCGTAAACACCAACAAAGACGACTGCGATCATGCCGCTGATCCCATTCTTCCCAAAACAGGCAGCAAGGTAGAGACATATCCGCTATTTACGCTGCCCGGCGAAATGGCTCTTGGTCAAACGAAGGGGATGCGTCGGACTACACGGGCAGTGGTAATGCGCGTGGGCAACGCGGCAAAGACCGCAAAAAGAGGAGGGACTGCCCGTGAACGACTATCGCTTTAGCATTAACGTGGTTGTTCGGCACCCTTCGTGTCGAGCAGAGGAGATCGCAGCTCAACTTGGGTGGGAGCCTTACAACGCGTGGTCTGCGGGCGATGCTCGTGTAACGCCGGCAGGCACTAAGCTCCCCGGACTTCGTGGCGACACAATGTGCTCATTCGTTCAAAAATATGGTGATGAAGATTTTTCAGATGCTGTAACTTCAATCGTTCAGTATTTGTCCGCACGACAGGTGTTCATCAAGAGCTATCTAGACTCTGGTGGAACCATGGCGATCAACATCGGAATGAATGGGAAACGTCATTCTGGAATGGTGCTGCCCCCCCCCAAATGCTTGGGGCAATGAGCGACCTTGGTCTTGATCTTTCGGTGGAGTGTTTCCCTGACGGCTAGGCTGTAGAAGCCTTCGATGCGTTAGTAACCTTTGAGCCATCCATCGCGATCTTCGTCGATACGTGCTCCGGAACTCGCGTCTAGGGAAAAATCGCCCAAACCAAGGGGAATGTGCCTTCGTCAGCAGCCCGCAAACCCGCATCGCGCCTAGGGAAAACGGCCTCCAGTACGACGCCATCGCGTCAGGAGCAACTGTCTATGCTTATGGCGGCGGAAATCCGCTCAGTAATACCGATTCTCGTGGGCTCAGTGTCACGTGCGATGCAAGTTCTTGCACCATGGAGAGCCACTCGCTGTTGGAGTTAGCAGTAGATACGCTCCATGTGGGCCTGGTTTATGCCGGCAGGTTGGCCGAAAATGCCATGCACTCGCAGAGCAATTCGAGTGTGCCACCTCCGGGATCGTTGCCCATCAACGAGACGCCTTGGTCGGGAGATCATGGCTCAATTAAGAAGCAAGTAGGAGCTAGTCCCGCCGATAATGTGAAGATTGATCCAGACGGAAATGTTTGGGTGCAAAATCCAGATGGCTCGTGGACTGATTATGGTCCCGCTAGCGACTACACTGGCTCGGGCAAACCTGATGGCAAACGTGGTAAAGATAGAAAAAAAGAGGCTGTCCATAATGTTTGACATAGGAATTCTCATACAACATCCTTCCATAGACCCCGATAAAATTACAGCCGGGCTTTGTGCGAAACCAACTTCTATGTGTAGAAGTGGAGATCGAGTAGTCACGCCAAAGGGGCGAGAAACTGGTGATCGGCATAGATGGACATCCTGGAGTTATTTTGAGAGTGATGATTCACTGTCATCAAATGAAAAGATACGTCTCATCCTAAAAAAAATTCAGGATGCGGCAAGTCTTATTAGCATAGTCAGCAAAGAAGGCGGCAAGGCCACTTTGATTATTCGCCACGATAGTAGCGATTATGCCAACTGTGAGCTAAATCCAGAAGCATTGACTTTATTGGCTCGCCTGTCAGTAACAGTCGGTTTTGAGGTTTTTGCTGAGTAGAATGACTCGGTCATAAGAGCTCACGATGCGCTGGAACAGGCGTTATACGCACAGCCGACCCAGAAAGCGGTTAGGATTCCAAACGCCACAGCAGATCTTCAATAAGTCTTTTAGACGCGCACTTCCTAATTGAATCGGCGTTCGAAGGATCAATTCAACAAGCTAAAATCATTGATTATGTTCATGAGATCCATGAGGTGGGTGATATGTTCATGCTTAAGGCCGTTCTTATGATGATCTTGCCATTTTATCGAACTGACTTTCCTGAGGCGGATATGCCGAAGACGCTCATGTATTCAATTTACGATCATGGCGTCGTTACTCGGAGAGGACAGGTCACTGTCGGCGGGGGCGAATATGAATCCATCAAGCGGATTCTAGTCAGTGAGCGGAAGGGATGGAAGTTTGACATGCACACCTATGCCCCTTCTCGCGTCTACTCCTCTCCTAGCATGAGCATCAATTGTCTAAGTCGAGGTTTGGTCGTGAATTATAAGAATGGGGATGACTGGGTTCAGATTTCAAAGATGGGCCTTCACAACCCTTGCACATCGAAATAGAAGTGGCGAACGAAACACCTCGGTGTATTCCGGCGCGGACAACGAGGCGTATCAATACGACGCCAACGGCAACCGCCTTAACTGGGTGGTCAATGGCGCCGCCACGACGGTAGGCACCAGCGCCACCAACAACCAGCTGACCGGGCTGTCCGGCGGCTGGAACGACACCTACGGCTACGACCCGAACGGCAACCTGACCACGCAAAATGGCGTGGCCACTTTCAGCTATAACGCCTTCAATCGCCTGGTCGCCGCCAGGGCGGGGACGTATTTCGTCAACCCGGAAGGGCAACGGCTGGAGAAAACGGTGTCTGGGGCCGCCACCTTTTTTGCACCGGACAGCAGCAATTCCCTGCTGGCTGAAAACCAGGGCAGCGGGTGGATCGACTACGTCTGGCTCAATGGGCGCCTGATCGGGCGGCTGTACGGCACACAGATCCTGGCCATCCACGACGATCAGGTAGGCCGTCCGGAGGCGATGACCGACGCTTCGCAAACGGTGGTATGGCGTGCCCAAAACCTGGCGTTTACCCGGACCGTCGTGGTCAACAACTCGGGCGTGGCGCTCAATCTTGGCTTTCCGGGGCAGTACTATGATGCTGAAACGGGCATCTGGTACAACGGGTTCCGTGATTACAGCTCGGTGCTGGGGAGGTATTTGGAGAGCGATCCGATAGGGCTTGATGGCGGAATCAATACTTATGCCTACGCAGACGGAAATCCGGTTCTCGGGGTAGATCCTTCGGGTTTAGCAGTCTTTACTGTTGCGGTAAGCGGGATGCTCGCGCACATCACAGGGCTTAGTGAAGGTGTTGGTTACTACATTGATACCTCTGGCAATTACGGCACTTATAAAACTATCGGCGGGGAATTTTCGACACCAAATAATTCCAGTCTAGGTGTAACTCTAGGAGTCTTTGGATCAGTTGGATCCACCTCCGTTACAAGTACAGATTTTGCCGGTGGCTTTGTAGATGTCAGCGGGGGCTTTGGAATGGATGGTGGCAGCGGAGCCTTGGATTTATATATGGACCCTCAGGCTCCATCTCATTTTGGTGGGTCACTTACCCTAGGAGCTGGTCTTCCAGGGGCTTCGGCATCAGCAGGGGCAAGCGATACAGTTATTTGTGATAAGGGCAACCTTTACAGCAATCTCATGCGCGCATTGGCGATCAAAAGGAGTATGTTAATGAACGCCAGAATGGGCCTCTAGCAATCCAGAAGATCGATCATGTAGTGCGCGAGAAAGGCCCTTAAACCTTGCGTAGCTATCGGAATGTTCAGCCACCTTCAAAGTTAGGTGCTTCGTGATAACGCCAGTAAAATTCCTGTTCGCGGCATCAGTCCTTGTGATAGGACTACTTATAGGGTCGGTGTGTGGATATCGCATCATTAGATTTTTCTTCACCATCGACACCTTCGAAGTACTCAGTTCTCACAATGTTTGCGAACAACCATTAAATAACAGGTGCATTCGGCACTACATTGTTTTAAGACCTGACGGAGAGAAGGCTGATCTTGTTCCTTTTGGAGGGGAGTTCGAACCGTATTATCTCAACGATGGCTTCAGGTCCTCCAAGGAGAAGTTTGGCTTCTCCTATAGGATCAACGACAACTATGAGATATGGCCTCAGCTGGCCGAGACCACCTTTGCATTTCTCTCTGGAATATTCCTATTGATTGCCTGGTACCTCTTTGGTGGTTTCGCAGTGATACGAACTTGGATAGTCCTTGGAATTCAAAGAATCTCTGGTAAACGGCTATCGCTCTAGGAATCTGCGGCAATAGCATGGCGCTTAGCGTCGGTTACGACGCCATATCCCACACGACCTTGGTGTTTCCGACGCGGACAACGAGGCCTACCAATACGGGGCCAACGGCAACTACCTTAACTGGGTGCTCAATGGCGCCACGACAGTAAGCCCCAGCACGTAGGCCGGGATGCAATCGCAGCACCACCATGCAGAGGGAGACGGGGACTCTCCCCACCTAAAACTTCATCCGCACCCCCGCCGCCGCATGCCACCCTCCGGCAATGGCGCCATCGCGCGATGTATCCCCTGCCTCGGCAAACACATTCCACTTGCCGCCCAGCGCCACGCGCACGCCGGCCACGGCTTCGCCGGCGGTGCCGTTACGCGCCGGCAGCGTCACCGGCACGTAGCCGCCATCGAGTGACGCGGTGATGTTCGGTTGGTTGCCGGCCGTATGGATGGCCGATACGCGGGCATATACGTCGCCGGCAACGCCGGAGGAGAGGACGAAGGTTTTGCCGGCCAGCACGCCGGCGCGCGTCAGCAAGCTGTGGTTCTGCTTTACGTCGAAGCGCACCTGATCGCTGGCGGTGTAGTGGCTGGCGCCGATCGAGCCGTAGGCGGCCTGCAGTTGCGGTTCGATATAACCGCCGTGCGTACCTTCGAAGCGCTGGCCGACGCGCACCGATGTACTGATCGCCATCGTGCGATAACGGCCGGACGCGGTGCCGAATGCATCCATGGACGAATGACTGTCGCTCAACTGCCCGACGCGGGCCACCACGTCGGCAAACATGCCGTGGTTGGAAACCCAGGTGCCATAGGCGCCGATGGAATCGCCGCGCAAGGCGGCCGTGCCGCTCTGGAATTGCGCGTGGGATTGGGTGTGCGTATAGACCAGGCCCGCCACGTGGCGGCCTTCGTCGAAATCGCTGCGCCGCTCCACGCCGAACGAGGCGCTGGTTGCACTCTGGTGATACGTGCCGCCTTCGCTGCTGTTGCCGACGAAATCGCCGCCGCCCACGTCGGTCCACACGCCTGAGGCCGTGGCCGCATCGTCGGTGCGCAAGGCTTCGCTGTGGCGCGATACGGCCGGTTCTTCCATCTGCCAGATATTGGCCAGCGCCAGCGTGGCGTCGCCGGCGGTGAGCACGCCTGTGGAAGGTGTGATGGTGACTGCACTGCCGGTCGAGGGGCTGCCGGGGTCGGCAATCGCCACGCCGCTGCCCGTGCTGCTTGAACTGCCCGTACCGCCGGAGCTGCTCGACGTGCCGGTACTGCTGCCAGCGGTGGTACCGGAACTGCCACCGGAAGACGTCGACGTACCGCCGCTCGACGTACTGCCCGATCCATTGCCGAGGATGTCGATGCCGGTCAGCAGGATTTGCTTGCCATTGGAACTCAGGCTCACTTGCGGCACATAGGAGAAGCTCACCAACGCGTTTTCGTAGGTGGCGCTCCACTGGCTGGTGAGGCCCTTCACACCCAGGAAGCTGGCCGTGCCGTTGGCGGCGGCGCTGGCGTCGACGATCACGATGGGGCTGGATGCGGCGATCGTCACGCCCTTCTGGATCGCATTGGCGTTGACCCATGAGGCATCGTCCAGCACCGGGTCGTAAGCGATGCGGACCGCTTGCGCACCCTGCGCGGTGAATGACGTGATGCCGCTGCCGAATACCACCTTGTCCGCCTGCGCATGGCGAACGTCGCTGAGCAGTGTAAACACCGCACCGTCGGAAAGATTCACACTGGCGCCGCTGCCGTCGGTGCTGTCGACCTGCAGGGTGCGCAAGCTGTAGGAAGGCACGCTGCCGCGCGCAAACGTGCCCCAGCTTGCCGCCATGTCGATCGCGCTGCCGGAACCCATCGCCAGGCTGCCCGCACCAAAATCGGTGGCCAGCGTACCGGTGCCGGTCGGCATCCAGCTTGCGCCGTTCGTGAACGACAGTATCGCGCTGCCGCTTTGCGTATAGCCGAGCACCAGGCCTTTCAGGTACGACGTGGCGGTATCGAGGTTGAGCGAGGTGGCGCCCTTGTAGACCGTGCCGGCGGTGGCATCCTTTACGTCGCCGTCCAGCACGTCGCCGTCGATCTTTACGGATTGATTGCCGCCCTGGTTGACCTGCACCGTTGCATCGACGCCGTTGGCTGCAACGTTCCAGATGGCGTAGCGGTGTCCCGTTCCGGTGGTGGTTTCATCAACATCCAGGCCGCCTGCAAACGTAAGGGGGCCGCCCGAGTTCAATACGCTGGTGACATCGCAGGTAGCGCAATCCGCACTGGTGCGCAGCGTGACCGTCTTTGCCGCATTGGTGAACGACATCACGCCGTTGTTGGTGATGGCGTAGTCCGCCGTGACTGCCGCGACATTGATGTTCGCCGCGCCGCCTACGGTCAGGTAATCGTGTATGCCGTAGGTATTGCTCACCCCGACGGGATTGCCGAATGGCGTGTAGCCGGTGGTATTGGTGACCGACACGGTAAGGTCGCCGCCCACGTACGTGCGCGCCGTAGCATGCCGGTTGTCGATGCCGTAGGCCGAGCGCGGGCCACTGACATCGAGGGACG
>Ga0209759_1001110_pt1 | contig 17366 bp, 17 predicted proteins | sample AraplaCL_Col_mMS_FD_184261 | JGI IMG/M metagenome (GOLD analysis project Ga0209759, IMG submission 184261) | Arabidopsis root microbial communities from the University of North Carolina, USA - plate scrape CL_Col_mMS (SPAdes) (version 2) | ecosystem: Host-associated > Plants > Roots >...
CAGATACGAAAGCGTCGCTGGGCCGTCGCTGGATCGAACGCGATCTCCCATGCGGTGAAGCGCCGAAGCGATTCGAGAATTTCCCGGCATGGCCCGATCAGCGCGTCGGCTTGCGGCGTCGGCGCCATGCCGCCGGGTGTCCGGATGAAGAGCGGATCGTGCAGGTGTTCCCTCAAGTGGCCGAGCCAGATGCTGACCGTCGGCTGGCTCTGGCCCAGTTGCTCGGCGACGCGCGTGACGCTGCGCACGTCGTACAGGAGATCGAAAAGCTGAAGCAGCTTCAGGTCGGGCAGGTCGGCGGGCATCGTGGCGTTATTGTCCGTGGCAATGATGCCATTGTATCCATTGCATTGTCGGCATGAGCGGCGACTCCTATCGTGATGCCATACGTCAAGGAGAAGCCATTGAAAATAGCAATTCTGGGCGCTGGCGCGCTGGGCTGCGCGATCGGCGCCACCCTTACCCAAGGCGGCCACGAGACCTGGCTGATCGACCGCTCGCCTGCACACGTCGATGCGATGCGCCGTGACGGCCTGCGCGTCGACGACGCGGGCGGCACCCGCCACGTACGCGTCCACGCGACGACTCAGGCTGCCGATGTCGGCGTGGCCGACCTGGTGGTGGTGCTGGTCAAGTCGTTCCACACCGACGCGGCCATCCGCGGCGCCCAATCGCTGGTGGGGCCGGATACCGCCGTGCTGTCGCTGCAGAACGGCCTCGGACACGAGGACATCCTGATCGACGTCGTCGGCCGCGAGCGCGTCCTCGCGGGCAAGACCTACGTCGGCGGCGTGCTGCGCGGCGCGGGCCATATCGAGTCCGGCGTGATCGGCAAATACACCTATATCGGCGAACTCGACGGCCGCATCACGCCGCGCGTGCAGGCAATCGCCGCCGCGTTCGATGCCGCCGGCCTCGCCACCACGATCAGCGACAACATCGTCGGCACGATGTGGGACAAGCTGCTGGTGAATGTCGCGACGGGTGCGCTGACCGGCCTTACCGGCCTCACCTACGGGCAGCTTTACGACGAGCCGCTGCTGAAGGCGACGTCGCTCGCAGCCGTGGCCGAGGCGATCTCGGCAGCGCAGGCGGCCGGCGTCAAGCTGTCGATGACCGATCCGGAACAGGCCTGGACGCTCGCCGCCGAGGGGCTCCCCGCGACCTTCAAGACGTCGATGCTGCAAAGCCTCGAGAAGGGCTCGATCACCGAAATCGACTTCATCAACGGTTCGGTCGTGCGCTCGGGGCAGCGCTACGGCGTGCCGACCCCGGTCAATGCAACGCTCGTCGCCTGCATCAAGGGGTTGGAACGCGCGATGGCCGATCGCCAACGGCAGGAGGCCGCCGCATGAATGCCACGAAAGCCTATCTCGAACACGTTGCGATCTGGGTGAAGGACATCCGCTGGCACATCCGCTTCTTCGAGGAAGTGCTCGGCATGACCCTGCGCGAAGTGGACGGCACGCTCGACGCGCCGCGGCAGTACTGGACGCTCGGCGGCCTGCAGTTCATCCACGCGCCGGAACACGACGGCCCGGAAGGCCGGCTCGCGCATCTCGGCGTGATGTGCGAAGACCTGGAAGCCGCGCTGGCCGCGGCACAACGGTTCGGCGTGTCGGAGATGCCGCAAGGGCGGAACTGGCTTCGCCTGCCCGACGGGCTCGCCGTCGAACTGATCCAGGCCCGGCCGGCTTCCTGCGTCGCGCAGGCACTGGCGATCAACCCGCGCGCGGAGGCATGACCATGACGATCGTCGAGAAATACTGGGACGACGCCCGCGAGGGTGACACGTGCACGAGCCCGAGCTACATCGTGACCAAGGAACGCATTCTCGCGTACGCCGACCTCACCGGCGACCATACGCCCGTCCACGTGGACGAGGAATACGCCAATGCGAGCCATTTCGGGTGCCTCGTCGCGCACGGGCTGTTCGGCCTGTCCATCGCCGACGGCCTGAAGACGCAGAGCGACTATCGCTTTCTGCCGGGCATGTCGCTCGGCTGGAGCTGGGATTTCCTGCTGCCGATCAAGGTCGGCGACGTGCTGCACGTGAAGTTCCGCGTCGGCTCGATGCGGGCCAGCAAGAGCCGCCCGGATTGGGGCATCGTCGTGCTGCCGTCGGAGCTGATCAATCAGGACGATCAGGTCGTTCAACGCGGCGAGCATCGCCTGATGGTGCCGCGCCGCCCGGAGGCACTGTAATGCAGGCTCGCCCACTCGAAGGCATTCGCGTCATCGACTACAGCCACTTCCTTGCCGGTCCGTATGTCGGGCGCTGTCTCGCGGCGCTCGGCGCCGAAGTCATCAAGGTCGAGCGCCCCGGATCGGGTGACGCCGGACGCCAGCACGCGACCGTGCTCGACGACCAGCAAAGCGGCTACTTCCTGCAGCTCAACATGGGCAAGCGCGGCGTGAGCGTCAACATGAAGGACGCGCGCGGCAAGGCGTTCATGCAGCGGCTGTGCGACTCCGCCGACGTGTTCATCGAGAACTATCGGCCGGGCGCGCTGGACAAGCTCGGGCTCGGCTATGCCGAATTGTCGGCGCGCAATCCGGGCCTCGTCTACTGTTCGATTTCGGCGTACGGGCACACCGGTCCGGACGCGCATCGCGCAGGCTTCGGGCTGATCGCGGAAGCCAGGAGCGGAATCATGCAGATGGTGGGCACGCCGGGCGAGCGGCCGCCGCTGCTGCGCATCTCGCTCGGCGACATGTACACCGGCATTCATGCGGTCGCGGCGATCAACGCCGCGCTGCTGGGGCGCGTGAAGAGCGGCCGCGGGCAACACATCGACATGGCGCTGTACGACACGCTGGTATCGATGCACGAATATGCGGTGCAGTGCTACACGCTGCAGGGCGTGCTGCCCGAGCAGACCGGGCACGACATGCCGACCTCGACGCTCTACGGCGTGTTCCGTGCGGCGGACGGCGATCTCGTGATCGCCGCACAAGTCGACGACGCGTGGAAACGCTTCGCCGGGCTGATCGCGACGCACGGCGGCCCGTCGGACTTCGGCGCCGACACACGGTTTCACGACAGCACCGGGCGCAACGCGCACCGCGCGGAGATTCTGTCGGTGGTCGAGCCGTGGGTGGCCGCGCGTTCCGTCGCGTCGGTGCTCGAACTGCTCGACGGCATCGACGTTCCGTGCGCGAAGGTGCAGCGCATCGACGAGGTATTGAACGATCCGCAGATCCAGGCGAGAGGCATGGTCGTCGAGCAACAGCATCCGCGCTACGGGACGCTGCGCCTGCCCAACCTGCCGTTCCGGTTTTCCGATTGCGATACGACGATTCGCGACGTCGCGCCCGATCTCGGGCAGCACAACGCGGAAGTCGCGCGCTCCCTCGGGTTCGATTCGGCCGAAATCGACGCGATGCAGGCCGACGGCGTCCTCTATTCAAAAGCGAGCCAATGATGACCGACCCATACGCGGTGATCGGCAATCCGATCGGGCACACGAAATCCCCACTGATACACGGCCTCTTCGCGCAGCAGACGCGTCAGGACATCAGCTATACGCCCATCGAGGGGCCCGTCGAGCCGGCAGGCGCTTTCGCAGCCGCGGTTCGTGCCTTTTTCGAAGGCGGCGGCAAGGGCATCAACGTCACTGCGCCGTTCAAGCTCGACGCGTTCGCGATGTCGGACGAACGCAGCGAGCGGGCGCAGCTCGCGGGCGCGGCCAACGCGCTCAAGTTCGACGGCGGCCGCATCCTGGCCGAAAACTTCGACGGCATCGGCCTGGTTCGCGATATCGAGGCAAACCTCAATCTGCCGATGGCCGGCAAGCGTGTCCTGGTGCTCGGTGCGGGCGGCGCGGCACGCGGCGCGCTGTTGCCGTTCCTCGAAGCCGGACCGGCGGAACTCGTCATCGCGAATCGCGACGTCGACAAGGCGCGCGCCCTGGTCGCGCAGGTTGCCGGACGCGGTCCGCTCGTTGCCGGCGGCTACGCGGACCTCGCACGGATGGGGCGTTTCGACCTGGTCGTCAATGCGACGTCGGCGAGCCTGACCGGCGACCTGCCGCCGGTCCCGCCGAGCGTGTTCAGTCCGGCCGGCACCGCCTACGAACTTGCATACGGCAAGCGTCTGACGCCGTTTCTGCGGCTCGCGAAAAACGCAGGCGTACACGGCATTGCGGATGGTGTCGGCATGCTGGTCGAGCAGGCGGCCGAAGCGTTCGCATGGTGGCGCGGCGTACGCCCCGAGACCAGTTCGGTGATCGACCGGCTGGCCGTGCCCTTTGATTGAACACGCGATGGAGATTCGCATGAAGAAGATCCTGATGCTGCACGGCATCAATCACAACATGTTCGGCAAGCGCGACCCCGCACAGTACGGGACGATCACGCTCGCGCAGATCGATGCGCGGCTGCAAGGGCTGGCGGAGGAACTGGGTGTACAGGTGGAATCGTTCCAGACGAACGGCGAAGGCGCGATGTGCGAGCGCATTCATCGCGCTTTCGAGGAACGCCAGGATGCGGTGCTGATCAACGCCGGGGCATGGACGCATTACAGCTACGGCATTCGCGATGCCCTTGCCATCCTCACGTGCCCGATCGTCGAACTGCACATGTCCAACATTCACGCACGCGAGCCGTTCCGGCATCACTCCGTCCTGGCCGAGATCGTCAGCGGGCAGATTTGCAGTTTCGGTGTCCAAAGCTATCTGCTGGCGCTGAGGGCCGCGGTCGCGGCGCTCGGCGAGGAATGACCGATTCCCGCATCGGCTGCCGATGCGGGATCGACGCACATGCGCAACCGTTCCGCGGTCGTTCGCCGTGCGTCGTATCGATGGGCCTCGGTCCGGTCACACAACGGAGTCGATACATCGGGCAGTGACGACTCCCCGCATCACCCGCGTTGCCCGGCACACATATCAATATCTGGAGACGACGATGACCACGACCTTGCGGGACGAGCCCAGGGGCAGGCACCAATCGAGAAAAGCCGCCGTCAGCGGCTGGATCGGATCGGTGCTCGAATACTACGATTTCTTCATCTACGCCACGGCATCGGCGCTGATCTTCCCGCAGATATTCTTTCCGCACGGGAGCCCCACGACAGCCATCATCGCGTCGCTGGCCACTTACGGTGTCGGCTACGTGTCGCGCCCGATCGGCGCGTTCGTGCTGGGCCATCTCGGCGACACGCGCGGACGGAAAACCGTCCTGCTTTTCTGCATGTTCCTGATGGGCATCTCGACCGTCGGAGTCGGCCTCCTGCCGACCTATCAGCAAGCCGGGCTGCTCGCGCCGGCATTGCTGGTGACGCTTCGCCTGCTGCAAGGTTTCGCCGTGGCCGGCGAGATCACCGGCGCGAGTTCGATGATCCTGGAACATGCGCCGTTCGGTCGGCGCGGATACTTCGTCAGCTTCACGCTACAGGGCGTGCAGGCCGGGCAAGTGCTGGCCGCCGCCGTGTTCCTGCCGCTCGCCTACTACATGCCGTCCGCGCAATTCGACAGCTGGGGCTGGCGCATTCCGTTCCTGCTGAGTGCGCTGGTCATCGTTGCGGGTTTGATCATTCGTCGCGAGGTCGACGAGTCGCCGGCCTTCGATGAAGCGGTACGCAACCGGTCGCAAGCCGGCTCGCCCGTTGCCGACGCTTTCAAGCACCACTTTCCCGACATGGTGCGCGTTGCCTGCATGTCGATGATGAACGTGATTCCGGTCGTCGCCACCATCTTCGGCGCAGCCTATGCGGTCCAGCCAGCGTATGGGATCGGATTCCAGAAAGATGTCTATCTCTGGATCACGGTGGTGGGCAATATCGTTGCGATGATCGTGATTCCGTTCGTCGGCAACCTGTCCGACAAGGTCGGACGCCGGCCGCCGATCATCGTCGGCTCGCTGGCGGCCGGCCTGCTCGCGTTCGCCTACCTGTATGCGATCAGCATCCGCAACGTGCCGCTCGCATTCGTGATGTCGATGCTCATGTGGGGTGTGGTGTACCAGGGCTACAACGCGGTATTTCCCGCCTTTTACCCGGAACTCTTCCCGACCCGCACGCGCGTCTCCGCGATGGCAATCGCGCAGAACCTCGGCACCGCGGCCACGGCGATGCTGCCCGCCCTGTTCACGGCAGTCGCGCCGCCTGGAGGGCACCACGTCTGGCTGATCGTCGGCGCGATCGCGTTCGGCATCACCGTGATTGCGTCGCTCGCAGCCGCGAGCGCACGCGAGACCCATCGTGTCCACATGAACGACCTGGGGCGAGCGAACGCTCAACCGGTCGACAAAGCAGAATACGACCGGCTGCGCGTCGACGCGATGGCGCGCCATCGCATCGTGCGCGAACACGTGCCCGGCTCCCTGGGCAGCTAGCCAGCGCTCGACGGGGCGTCGTGTTCGGTGCCCCTTTCGCCGAGCATTTCCAGCTTGCTGCCGCGCCCTCGCCGGCAGCGCGAACGTGCGTTGCCGCTGTCTTCACCCGCTGCCTGATACCGTGCCGAAAACCGTCATGCCGGACACCACGCGCCCTGCCCGCCTGAACTTCGCGCTCATGTTGCCGCTTCTGCTGGCGGCCCAGCCGGTGGCGACCGACAGTTACCTGCCGGCGCTGCCTGAAATCGCCGCGACGCTGGGGTCCGCCAGCGTCAGCCTCACGGTTTTCGCATTGATATTCGGTATCGGCCAATTGCCGATGGGCAGTCTTTCCGACCGATACGGCCGCCGCCCCGTGTTGCTGAGCGGCCTTGCGCTCTATGCGCTGGCAGCGCTCGCGGCTGCGCTCGCTTCGAGCGCAGCAATGCTGGTAGCCGCTCGCGCGATGCAGGGCTTTGCCATGGCCGCGATCCTGGTATGCGCGCGCGCGACGGTGCGCGACCGGTATTCGGCGGCCGACGGCCCGTACGTGATGGCACGTGGTTTCATGGGAATGGGGATGATGGCGTTCCTCGCGCCGATTCTCGGTGCGTATGTCACGCAGCAGGCAGGATGGCGATGGGTGCTCGCGGGGATGAGCCTGTATGCATTCGGGCTGCTCGTCATGTGCTGGTACGGCTTCGAGGAAAGCTTCACCAGAATCGCTTCGAGCCGGGGCTCGATCCGGGACGTGCGCGAGATATTCGGCAATGCCACGTTCCGGGTATGGGCGCTGCTGGCCGCCTCGACGTACACCGGCATGTTCTGCTTTCTATTGCTGTCTCCCGCAATCTACATCCGGTATCTCGGCCTGTCGCCCCAGCGATATGGCTGGATACCGGCGAGCGGTACGTTCGTCTATGTCCTGAGTACGTATGGCTGCCGCCTGTTGCTGCGACGTCAGAGCATGCTGCGAACGGTACGACAAGGCGCAACCTTGAGCCTCTCCGGCGCAGTGATTCAGGCATTGGGGTGTGCATTGCTTCCCGGCAGCATCTGGCCGCTGCTCCTGGGGCATGGCGTGTATTGCCTCGGCCACGGGATCCATCAGCCATGCGGGCAGGCAGGGGCTGTCAGCAGCCTGCCTCATCTCGCGGGCCGCGCGGTATCGTGGTCCGGCTTCATCATGATGTTCTTCGCTTTCAGCGTGGGACAGACGGCAGCCGTTTTCACCGATGCGCGCTATCAACTGGGCGCGTGGCCAATGGTGGTGCCGATGCTCGTCGTCAGTGTGATGCTGGTCACGATCGCGTTTGCCTGGCTGCCGAAAATCACCCACGCGACTTCGGTCGGCAGGCAATCCGGTGCATCGGCGCGTTCATGCAGCTGACCGGGCTGCCAGGCCGACGCGCTCGCCCTGTCCGTCGAATTCGTCGAGCGCGACGCGACGCCGCTCGCTCGTGACGGCGAACGACGCGATGTGGACGATCTTCGCGATGCGCCATTCCCGATACGACAAGCGCAACAGCATGCCGCACGCATGATGACGCGTGACGACGGGGAGCCGTCCATGGGAGCGCGCGAAGGATGCCGGTTATGGGAGCGGGATTGAAATCGGGTTTGAAAAACCCGCGCTACGCGCGCCGCCGGTAAGTCCCCGGCGTGCTGCCCGTCCAGTGGCGGAACGCGCGATGGAACGCGCTCGGATCGTCGAAGCCGATATCGGCGCCGATCGCCGCGATCGTGTCGAGCGTATCGGTGAGCCGCTGGATCGCGATGTCGCGGCGCAGTTCATCCTTGAGCGCCTGGAACGTCGTGCCTTCCGAGGCCAGGTGGCGGCTCAGCGTGCGCACCGAACAATGCAGATGCTCGGCCGCCTGGTCGATCACCGGCAGGTCGGGCAGCGCCGCCGACAGGTATTGCCGCACGCGATGGCACACGAGCTGTTCGCTGAACGATTCGAAGATCCAGTCGCCGGGCGCGCGCGCGAGAAACTTGCGCAGGTTGCGCTTGCTCTGCCGGATCGGCGCGTCGAGGTAGTCGGCGCTGAAGCGCATCAGCGTGCGTTCGCAGTCGAACTGCACGGAACCGGTGAAGAAGTACAGGTGCTCGACCGCATGGCGCGGCCGCGGGCACGCGAACTCGATCTTCAGCAGCGGGATCTTCTGCCCGATCAGCCAGGAACACACGCCGTGCACGAGCTTGAGCATCAATTCCTGGCCGAGCGCGCCGATCGGGCCGACGGCCGGATTCGGCCGCAGCAGCACCTGCGCGACCAGACCGTCGCGCTTCGATTCGACGAAGAAATCGTCGAGCAGGATATGGAAGAACTGGCCGAAACGGTGCAGCGCCGTTTCGAGGTTGCGCGCATCGAGCAGGCTCAGGCACAGGTACTTCAGCGTGCCGCCGCGCAGCGGGCGCGAGAAGATGCCGGGCATCTCGTCGTCGAGGTCGATCGCGAGCGTGCGGTACAGCGTCGAGAACTGTTCTTCCGTCACGCGCGCATGGGGCTCGCCGAGCAGCTCGAGCGGGATGCCGGCCCCGCGCAGGTAGCGCTCGACCACGTCGCGGCGCGCGCCGGCGCTCGCCAGAAAACCGTTGACGAGCGAGATCGGCACCGTCGCGCTCGGCGACGGTAGCGCCTGCCCGGGCCGGGCGGAAGGTGAGTCTGAACCGGTCATCGCGTCCCCGTCGGTCGAACCGCTCGCATTGTACTTGAGCGGCCCGGACCAGGCCTTCGGGGCTTTCGGGGCTTTCGGCGTGCCGGCCCGCGCGCCGACGGGCGCGCGGCGCTTCGGCGCCATCAGTCGGCGCGGCTGAGTTCCCGGCGCAGGATCTTGCCGACCGTCGACTTCGGCAGCCGATCGACCAGGCGGATCAGCTTCGGCACCTTGTAGGCCGCGAGGTTCTCGCGGCAGTGCGCGACGATCTCCGCTTCGGTGACGGCCGCATCCGGCGCAAGCACCACGAACAGCTTGACGGCCTCGCCCGTGCGCTCGTCCGGCACGCCGATGCATGCGCATTCGGCCACGCCCGCCAGCGACGTGGCTGCGGCTTCCACCTCGTTCGGGTACACGTTGAAGCCCGACACGATGATCATGTCCTTCTTGCGGTCGACGATCTTCAGGAAGCCGGCCGCGTCGAACACGCCGATGTCGCCGGTGCGGAAGTAGCCGTCCGCGGTGAACGCCGCCGCGTTCGCTTCCGGCTTCTGCCAGTAGCCGCCCATCACCTGCGGCCCCTGCACGCAGATCTCGCCCGCTTCGCCGATCGCCACCTCGCGATCCTGGTCGTCGAGCAGCTTCACGTCGGTCGACGGCAGCGGCAGGCCCGTCGTGCCCGTGAACGCGTCGATCGACTGCGGGTTGAAGGTGACCACCGGCGACGTCTCCGACAGCCCGTACCCTTCGCGGATGAAGTTGCCCGTCACCGCCTTCCAGCGCGCGGAGATCACGTCGATCACCGCCGCGCCGCCGCCGGCCGACAGCTTCAGCCGCGACCAGTCGACCTCCTTCAGCCGCGGATGGCCCGCGAGCCCCGCATACAGCGTGTTGACGCCGACGAACACCGACGGCCGCGCGGCCTTCAGCACGTCGATGAAGCCGTCCATGTCGCGCGGGTTCGCGACGAGCCAGTTCTCCGCGCCGATCGCGAAGTAAGACAGGAAGTTCACGGTCAGCGCGAAGATGTGATACAGCGGGATCGCCGTGACGACGACCTCCTCGCCCGGCTGACGCGCGGCAGGCACGATCGCCGCGAACTGCTCGATGTTCGCGACGAGGTTGCGGTGCGACAGCGCGGCACCCTTCGACAGCCCGGTCGTGCCGCCCGTGTACTGCAGCAGCAGCAGATCGGCGCCGCCGAGCGCGACCGGCTCGAAGGCGAGCGATTCGCCGGCGGCGATCGCGTCCGCGAGCGGGATCGAGCCGGGCGGCAGCGCGTCGCACGCGCCGGCCGGCGCATCGACGACGCCAAGATCGCCGCGCCCGACGCTCAGCACGGTTCGCATGCGCGTCTTGCCGACCACGTCGGCGAACGTGCCCATCGATCCGCCGCACACCACGGCCACTTCGACGCCCGCGTCGTTCAGCTGGTGTTCGAGCTCGTGCGCGGTGTAGAACGGGTTCACGTTGACCTGGATCGCGCCGATCCGCGCGAGCGCGACGAACGTCACCGGAAACGCGAGCACGTTGGGCAGCATCACGGCCACGCGGTCGCCCTTGCGCACGCCCACGACCTGCTGCAGGTATGCGGCGAGCGCGGCCGACAGACGGTCGACGTCGGCGTAGGTCAGCGTGCGGCCGAATGCACGGAACGCGGGGCGATCGGCAAAGCGGCGCATCGCGTCGTCCAGCAGCGCGGTTACGGAAGGATGGCGATCGGCATCGATCTCGGCGGGGATCGAGCCGTACGAGCCGATCCAGTGTCTCTTCGTCATGTCCTGCTCCTCGGGGGACGGCGCCAGGCAGCGCCGTTCGCACGGCGGCCCGCGCACCGGATGCGCATGGGCCGTCGCCTGACCGACGACTATCGCCCGCCAACGGTGCTTTGAAAATGATCCGGGCGGTCGAAAAGATGATCGAAACGGACACGCGGGCGCGCGGCGCACCGCCAGCCGCGGCTTGCGCTCGCGCGTCGGTTTGCCGTTGTCGGGCCGTGCAAGGCCATGTGCATCAGGGTGAACCCTATGGCGCGCCCGCGCGTTCCGGCGCAAAATCGCGAACCCGGAACGGTATCGAATCGGACGCAGAACCAGCCATGCCGCGCAGTGCGCTCTTGACCCCGACGGCCGCCGGCGCCGCCCCGCTGCCGGACGCCCCGCTCGCCCACGCGTTGCGCGAGAAGCGCTTCTCGCCGGCCAAGCTGGCCGTGCTGGTCGGTGTCGCCCAGGAACTCGGCCTCGACCCGACCGCGGTGCTCGACGGCACCGGCCTGTCGCCGGACGCCGTCACCGACCCGTTCACGCTCACATCGCAACTGCAGTTCCTGACCGCCGCGCGCAACGCGATCGGCCGCTATGACGGCACCGATCTCGGCGTGCGCGTCGGCCGCCGGCTGCATGCGTCGAGCTACGGAATGTACGGCTACGCGATGCTGTGTTCGGAATCGCTCGCGCATGCGTTCGATTCGGCAGTCAAATATCACCAGCTCGCGAACGGGATGCTCGCGATCCGGTGGGTCGAACAGGGCGACACCGCGTCGTGGCTGTTCCCGGATCCGCATGAAACCGCACTGCCGGAGCCGGACCTGCCCCTCTACCGCTTCCTGATCGACATGCAATTCGCGCTGCACGTGACGATCATCAAGGACGTGATGGGCGCGTGGTGCGTGCCGGCCCGCGCGCAGTTCGCGCAGCCGCGACCGCCGCATGCGGCGCTGCTGTCCGATGCGCTCGAATGCCCGATCGCGTTCGACCAGCCGCACCATGTGTTGAGCTACCCGGCCGCGTGGCTCACGCGCGCGCCGCAGCTCGCGAATCCGATCACCGCCGCGCAGGTGTCGTCGCACTGCGCGCGCCTGCTCGACGAATTGCGCAGCCAGGCGGGCGTCACGCGGCGCGTCTACCATGAACTCACGCGCACGCCCGGGCAGTTTCCGGACATCGACGCGATCGCCGACACCCTGTGCATGACGTCGCGCACATTGCGCCGCAAGCTCGACGCCGAAGGCACGTCGTACAGCGAGTTGCTGACGAGCGTGCGCAAGGCGCTCGCGATCGACTACCTGAGCACCACCACGCTCAGCACCGAGGACATCGCGCTGACGCTCGGCTTCAGCGACGCGGTGGGATTCCGCCACGCGTTCAAGCGGTGGACCGGCACGACGCCAAGCGACGTGCGGCGCAAGCGCGGCGGGTAGACGCTACGCACGAGCGGGCATGAGCCCGACCGTATCCGTCACATCGGCATCCGTCAGCCATCGTTCGCGCCTATCTCGCGTTCTGCCGGTCGCACGTCGCGTGGTTCAAACGCGTCTGTCCGATCGGCCAGACCGGCCCGGGCATCGATACGTCGCGCCTCCGGCCACGCCGCACGCGGCGCCAACTGCCGTGGACGGCCGATGGGCTGGCATCAATCGTCCGTCATTCCACGCATGCCGATCGGCGGAAAACGCGACGACGGCGCCGGTCGGTTTCAGCGCGCTTCGCCGGCCGCCGGCTGCGCGACCGCCAGCGCGAACTCGAACACCGCGCCACGCCCTTCCCGGTCGACGAGCCGGATCCCGCTGCCGTTGAGCGCGAGCATCCGGTGCACGATCAGCAGCCCGAGCCCGCCGCTCGTCGCCGCACCGCCGCTCATCGGCCGTTGCGGCCGCTGGAACAGCCCTTCGCGCCGCGCCGGCGGAATCCCTTCGCCGGTATCCGACACGGTCACGACCACGCGGTCTTCCTGCGGCGTCAGCGCCACTTCGACTTCGCCATGCTGCGGCGTGTGCCGCAATGCGTTGTCGAGCAGGTTGGTCAGCACGCGCTCGATCATCCCGAGATCGGCCGACACGACCGGCACGCGCGGCGGGATGCGCGCATGCAGCGTGACGCCGCGCGACTGCGCGGCGAGTTCGAACTTCTCGAATACGTCCTGCACGAGATCGACGAGCGAGAACGGCTCGCGCTCGGCCTGCACGCCGCCCGATTCGAGCCGCGCGAGCTCGAACAGCGCCTGCGCGAGGCGGCCGACCTTCGTGCTCTGCGCGAGCGCGATCGACAGGTAGCGGCGGCGCTCGGACTCCGCGAGCGCGTCGGACTTCAGCGACAGCGTTTCGAGGTAGCCGTGCAGCGACGTCAGCGGCGTGCGCAGGTCGTGCGAGATGTTCGTGATCAGTTCGCGCCGCTGCTGGTCCTGACGCGTCAGCGCGCGCCACTGGTCGCCGATCCGGTCGGCCATCTGCGCGAACGCGGATTCGAGCACCGCGATGTCATCGCCGCGCCGCCCGGGCGGCGAACGTGGCACCGGCGGCTGCGTGTCGGGCGCCGCGTTCGCGTCGAAGCGGCGCATCGCATCGGTCAGCCGGCGCAGCGGGCTCGTGATGAAACTGAACGCGGTCAGGCCTGCAAGCAGGCCGAGCAGCGCGACAACCGCCATCGACCACAGCGTCGTGCGCAGCACGTTGCCGGCGTCGACGCGCGCGGCCAGCCGGTCGTGCGCTTCGCCGAGCAGCACCACGTAGATGTAGCCGGACGGCGGCTGTCCCGCACGCTGCAGCGGCGCGGCGCTGAACACCTTGCGCGCGTCGGGGCTGCGCGGATCGTCGCCGAGGATCGGCAGCGGATCGCCCGCGATGAAGCGCTGCACCGGCGCCAGATCGACGCGGTCGCGCTTCACGTGGCCGGGCGGCGCGTCGTCACCCTGGATGTGCCCCGCGTTGTCGAGCAGGTACACCTCGACGCTCGGATTCACGCCCATCAACTGGCCGAACAACGAGCGCACGGCGTCCGGGCGCAGCCCGTTCGCGTCCATCAGCGGCGTGCTGCTCGCGATATGCGCGGCGAGATCGCGCGACAGGCCCTGCACGACTTCCTTCTCGCGCATGTCGTTCGCGCGGATCTGCAGCCATGCCGACGCCCCCGAGCACGCGAGCAGCAGGACCGAGAACACGAGCGACAGCCGCTGGGTGAGGGTCAGCTTCATCACGTGTCCCGCTGATCCGGCGCGGCGAGCTTGTAGCCGCGTCCCCACACGGTGAGGATGCGCACGGGTTCGGCCGGATCGGCCTCGATCTTCGCGCGCAACCGGTTGATGTGGGTGTTCACCGTGTGTTCATAGCCTTCGTGCTGGTAGCCCCACACGGCATTGAGCAGGTCCATCCGCGAGAACACCTTGCCCGGATGCCGCGCGAAGAAATACAGCAGGTCGAACTCGCGCGGCGTGAGATCGATGCGCGCGCCATTGACGGCAGCTTCGCGCGCGATCGGGTCGACCGACAGCCCGGCCACGTCGAGCGTGCCCGCGTCGATCCGCGAATCGCGCGCGAGCGCGTCGACGCGCCGCAGCAACGCCTTGACCCGCGCGACGAGTTCGAGCACCGAGAACGGCTTCGCGAGGTAGTCGTCCGCGCCTAGTTCGAGGCCGAGGATCCGGTGCACCTCACTCGAGCGTGCGCTCGTGATGATGATCGGCGTGTAGCGCGCCATCGCGCGCGCGCGCCGGCAGATTTCCAGGCCGTCGACGCCGGGCAGCATCAGGTCGAGGATCAGTGCGTCCCAGTTGCCCTGTTCGAGCAGGCGCAGCCCTTCCGTGCCGTCCGCGCTGTGAACCACTTCGTAGCGCTCGTCGCGCAGGTGCAGGCTCAGCACGTCGGCGATGTCGGCATCGTCCTCGACGATCAGGATGCGTTTGGGGTGGTCCATGGCGGTCGGCGGCGGCACGTCGTAGTGGTTCCGGAAGTCGAAAGACGGGTTCTGGTCTGCCCAGGGCCGAAAGACCGGCCAGCGAGGGCGAATCGCGGCAGCAACGCCGCGCTGCCGCCATTGTGCAAAATTTTGCAGCGGGAAGGGGTCACATTTCGTTTAAGTCAGGAAGAAAATTTTGCCTTCCTGAGTAAGGCCATCAGATATGGCCCCATTATAAAAGCGGCTGTAGCTACCAGTGGGGCTACCAAACCACTGACCTGAGACGTTTCTTGTAGCCATCCGGCAAGTGAGTTCTCTTTTGTCCTAGAGACAAAGAGAACTCGATGAAGAAGCCTTGCAGCTCAACATTCCGCGGCGATGTCCTCGGCGACGTCGTTGCGGCAACGACAAACGCCTACCAGGTGCCCCAGCCCAATTCGGTCTGGAGCTACGACTTCGTGCATGACCAACCGGTGGATGGCCGGGTGTTGAAGATGCTATGCGTGATCGATGAATACACCCGCGAGTGCCTGGCGATCGAGGTCGGTGCCAGCCTGCGTGCGCAGGATGTGATCCTGACGCCGTCGCGATTCATGCGGCTGTACGGCAAGCCCGCGTTCATACGGTCGGACACCAGCCATCTAAGCTAAGAAGCGATCTTCGATTTCCGTCTTCTCGCATAGTCGTCGCGGCCGCCGCTCGCTAAGACCGCTTCGTGGATCGCTTTGCGATACACGGCTTCCATCGCACCGTTCGAGAAGCGCTTGCGATCTCGGCGCACGTGAGCGTTGGCCCTACGCGCAAGCCGATGGAAATAAGCCTGCTCCGCAACGACGCCGTCAAGAAATGGAGGCAACAAACGCAAGCGCCGCGCCATGATCATCACCCCATCAAAAATATCTCCTGCATTGGCGCGGTGATCTCTGTCGAACGGTGGCGCGACATTGTTGTCGCCACCGCCGCACTCGCTTCAATGCGTCCTCGGCCTCCGCAGCGTTAGAAATTTGCGCCGCCGCCCTCGACTACGAGCCCTTCTGATAGTAGCCGCCGAGTGTCGGCGTCGTCTTGACGCCGCCGCCAGCTATCGTTGCAGCGCTGCCTCGCTCGATCAGCCTCCGGCGGGTCCCGCCTGACCCGAACCACTCGTCTTTTGACACCCACGAACGCGAGCCCGGCCAGCGCAATGGATCCGCAATAGAACAGCAACGCCATCACATCCGTTCCCAGGCAGGAAAACACGAACCCGACCGCTAGCATGCCCAATCCGAGGCCGGTGCGCTCCGCAACGTACGAGATACCGATCACGCGATCGCGTGACGCGGCCGGTGTCGATTGCAGGAGCGAATAGTAGGCCGTCTCCGTGGCGGCGTCGAAAATCCCTGCCAGCAAGACGAAGCCCAACATGCCCGGCATGCCACGCACCTCGAAGACGCCTAGGAAGCAAGCGAAGGTCAGGATTAGCAACGCAATGAAATACGGCTCGAGCGGTTGGTGACGCGATTCGAGACGCTCCAGCATGCGCGGTGTCATCGCCGCAGAAACGAGCCGTCCGACACCCCACACCGCCATCAGCCAGCCGTACAAAACGCGGGATGATTCGCGTCGAACAGCTGCGACCTGATTGGGAAGCCGACATTGTGCGTACCGGAGCCGAACGCTTCGACGAAGCGCGCGCCGATCACCAGCATCACGACAGCCGACAGATACGCTGCCTGCGTCGAGAAATCGCGTGCAGCTGCCAGCAGTTGTAGCCACGGCTCTGAGCCGGTCCCAGGGAGCATTTCGCCTTGGGCTGCGAAGGCCTCAGCGGCGAGTTTCGCCACCACGTCCGCCTCGACCGACACCAAGCCGGATTTAAGAGTTGCTTGTGCCTTTTCGTCCGAGAGCGCGGCTTCACATTGCTCCCATTGAACGACGAGAGCTACGACGCGGGTCTTCAGCCGTCGAATTTCGATGGCCCGCGCGGCGGGATCGGTTTCGGCAAGCTGAACCGCGAGCTGATCGATCTCGGCCAATTCAGCGTCCGACAGGGTTGCCAGTGTTTTGAGGTCTTGCCGGTAAGCCTGGTTCGTGAACTTCTTCTCAAACTGCACAAGTAATCGCCCCGCCACGTGCTCTCCATTCAGATCCGCGAAAACCGCTGACGAAGCCGTGATTGCGTTAGCTTCCGTTTCGATTTGCGTGCGGAGGCGCGCGCAGAGCGCGGCGAGACCAGCGAGAATGTCCAGCCCGCGAGGCGTGTAGGCGACGTCGCCTTCGGCATCGGTGAATGCTGTTGCGCACCGAGCGTCGAAGACCGCGGCAGCAGCCAATTCGGCGGGAGCTGGCTCATTTTGTTTCCATAGAAGTACTTCGGTTTGGTCGGTACCGGCCCGCCTAATTTCAATCTCGGCGCTGGGAACTCTCTCGCGCCGGCGACAAAGACGTTGCCCAATATCGGACCGCCAGTGGTTCGCGATCTGCATCACGTACACGCGAGGCGCACCGTAATGCACCCGCACTTCCGTGATCTCCTTGATGCGCATTTCCAGTGCGCTTTGATCCCGCGCGACCGACTCGTAACGGTAGACCGTGCGGGACAGCTGCAACAACGCCCGCCTTGCAAAGCCGGGGCGAACCATACATTTTTTGACAGCACGTCCTGCAGCATGGCCTTGTCCAGCGACAAATCTGCTACGAGCCGCTTGAGCTTCGCGTTCTCTTCCTCAAGCTGCTTCAGCCGGCG
>Ga0209759_1001112_pt1 | contig 17352 bp, 17 predicted proteins | sample AraplaCL_Col_mMS_FD_184261 | JGI IMG/M metagenome (GOLD analysis project Ga0209759, IMG submission 184261) | Arabidopsis root microbial communities from the University of North Carolina, USA - plate scrape CL_Col_mMS (SPAdes) (version 2) | ecosystem: Host-associated > Plants > Roots >...
CCATAGCTGCGGGGAGCGGCGCCTACGGATACGATGCCGCCCGCGGAACCTATGGCGATATGATCGAGGCTGGCATCGTCGACCCGCTGAAAGTGACGCGCTCCGCGCTACAAAACGCCATCTCCGTCGCGTCACTGCTGCTCACGACCGACTGCATGATCGCAAGTCGGCCGACTGCGGTCGCGGCGAACGGTCCAGGATCTCCGGATGGATGGGCGGCCCCCTACGCATGACGATTCGCGTACGGCCCGCCCGTGGCAACGACTTGGCGATCGACCGTGCCTTGTGCCGCGCGGGCGACATCGCCCGCGTTGCCGATCGGCTCGCCCGATACCGCATGCATGCGACGCAATCCGGCAACCACGGCATCGCCGGCCGTGACGCCCGCAGCGACCGGACGGTACGCGCTCAGGTGAGCGCTGTCGTTGCATCCCTCGACCTCAACGCGTATTCTCGGTTGGTTCAGCGCGGCGCAATCATGCCCGGCCAGACGATTTCCAACTCCAATGCGATCGAACGGGCCAGCCCATCGAGGCCAGGAAACAGTGAAGCGTTGGTGATATTCATCCGATACAGCCATTTCATGGCATCCACTCGCACGCTCGCGGGAAGCACGATTTTATGCAGCAGCTCCTCGCTGGCATCGTAGCCGTCGAGAATTTCCTGCAACGGCTTATCGATGACGCCAGGCACAACGAACGTGCCGGACTGCGCGATTAACCGATCGTCCATCTCGGTCGGCTCGCCGAACCAGATCACTTCGTTGCAGTTGCAAAAGAAGTACTGATCGAAGCGGCCCTCAACGCGAGGATCGATGACGTCTCGCGTGAGACCGGGGTTTGCTCGCGGCAGCGCCCGGTTATTCCACAGGGCCGGCGTGTTGAGCGCGAAAATCGCCGAATCGTCGACGGCACGCTCGAGCGCAAAAAATGCCGCCACGAATGGGCTCTTCGTGAAATCGAGGAGGCGCGTCGGTGCGCCGTGGTGCTGCATGAGCGCAAGACAGCGCAAGTCATTGACCAGCAGCGCCGGATGGTCGAGAAAATTGTGTGCCTTGCGCCGAAATACGCGAATGGCGCGCTCCTCACGGGCGCGCCATTCGCTTTTGTCATGCACATAGGCGCGCATGTACCGTGACAGCGAACTCTCGAGATGCCAAGCGGCGCTTTGCTGACCGCGAAACGCCCATCCATCGAGCCCGGATGTCAATTCCATAAACTGATTCCAGCTGGATAGAACCGTCGTTTTCATATCGTCTTCCGATAGTAACTAGCGATGAGTGCCAATGCGCTCACTATAAAGCCCGGCATCGCTATGGGTGTCCGGCCCAGTGCATCGATCCCGTCCCGGAAAAACTCGGATTTCCAGATACGCTTATCCTTTGCGTTATCGTCTCACGAATCGAAGCAGCCCTGAGCAAGCTGCAGGCCTGTGAATCACAACACCATAACGAGGAGCGAAAATTGGACCGTACTCGCGTGTTTCATGATCCAGCCACGGGGAAAATCTGGGCTACGCGCATCGATGGCTTGAATGCCGTGCTAACTTCCGGCGCCCCCGGCAAGGCAAAGGAGATGGTTAAGCCACACGCTGACGATTTGTCCTTGCGACGCTTTCTTGAAAAAGAAGAAGGCTCACGGCTGCGCAAGGGAATGGTGCTTGCCGATCCCCATGCGACAGCAGGCGCCCCCTGCATGCTGCGGTATCTCGGCCGTGGATACACGGGCGCGCTGGCCATTGCCGAGTTTGAGGAAAGCTTGCTGGTCAATCAATATGACGATGCCAGGCAAGGCGATGCATTGTGGCGAGTCGCCCGCGATGGAAGCGGTGAGTCATTCGCATTTGTTGGCCAGAACAGCCTGGTATGGAAACTGATGCCCGTGCCTGAGCGACGAAAAGTGCTGTTTCGCGCCGACCATCAGATCCGGGCGTGGGACCCGACAACAAACGGCATCGATGCGCTTACACCGCCGAACAAGACACCGGCAAGCTTTCTGGACTGTCAGGGAGCGGTCGCGGCGTGGCACGAAGAACCGGAACTCGTCGTGCGCGATCTGGCCGGCGAGAAGGACATATTGCGCCTGAAGATCGAACCCGAGCGCTATGCCGGCCATAGTCCGCAGCTCACCGGCGCGCTCTCCGCGGACGGCGCTCTTCTGGCGCATTGCGCGAAGGCGGGCCACATTCTTGTTCATGACGTCACGAGCGGGATGCTGCGCTCAAGCATTCAGGGCGACTTTGAAATGGTCAACAAACTCGCCTTCACGGCAGACAACCGACGCGTGCTCGTCAAGGAGAAGTATGGACGCTGGCGTCTGATGGCCTTCGAACTGGCCTCGGGCGAACCTGTTGCGACATGGCCGAATCTGAATGATTTGGGCGATGGCGACTTCGCGCTCGACACCGAACACGACCGCGTGGCCTGCTTTAGCCGCGGCCTCGCTCATGTGTACGAATTGCCGACGATGCGCAAGCATGGGGAGGTGCGAATCGATCAAGTCGCAAAGTCGGCTGCGCTTGCGTGGACGCACGACGGCTTGCTGGCTGTTCGAACGGATCTGGGCTGTGTCGGGCTCTATCGGGTCGAATAAGCCTATGCGTTCGCTCCAAGGAGCGAGGCCGGTCCGACGAACCGCGATGAGCCGCTACATCGCCGGAATGATCGTCGGATATGTCAAATGGCTCACTACTTCCTTGACCCCCGGCACAGCCTCCGCGGTAATGCGAATCGCCCGCTTCTCCTCTTCCGATTCGATTACCCCCCACAGGTGCGCGACGCCATCAATCACGATCACGTCCTTCTTCGAAAGCGCCCAGCGCATCCCGCTCATTTCTCGCACGATCGCATCGCGAATACTCGTATCGTCACGAGTCGAAAGCGAGTCGCCGGCCGGCGCAACGCACGCCAGGGCACGGATCAGGTTTGCCCGGCTCACGATGCCAACGAGTTTGCCGTCGTCGAGCACCGGGACCCGCTTGATTCGGTTGCGCTCGAGGATGTCCGCGATTTCCTTGAGCGGCATGTCGGGCTCGATCGAGATCACGCGGTCGTTCATCACATCGCCAACGACGTGTCCATGCTCTTTGACATAGGCGGCCGCCAGTTCACGCGTACCGGCGAGAAGCTCGAGCCACCACGATCGCCGCGCCGTACCCGTTCCGATTTCCGCGCGCCGGAGCAAGTCGCCCTCACTCACAATCCCGACCACATGGCCGGCGGCATCGACGACCGGTGCGCCGCTGATATGCTTGTCCGCCAGCAGTTTCGCCGCGGCTTGCGTCGTCATCTCCGGCGAAGCAGTGACTACGGAGGAAGTCATGATATCGAGTGCGCGCATGGCAGCTCCTCTAAAAATGCTTCAACGTTGTCGCCAGGCGTGCATGCGACAACCGTCCGCATCCCGCGTTCTCCGGCACCGCTCATCGACGAGGACAAGCGTGCTCATATGGCGACAGGCTCGATCGACGAGTGATGCCGTCGACTCGTGGTTCTAGATTAGCGGCACGCGCGAACAGCCCATTGATTTCAATCAAGAAGGTCGACGAACGCAGGTTTCAATGCAATTCGGATCCCGGCTGCACCGTGCCGGAGTGGTGCGCCGCATGTCCGTCCATCGCGTCCGCGCCGTGGTCCGAAATCTGTGCATCGAACCACGCGTGAAGCGCGGACACCAGCTTTGGGTTACCACTGCGATAGATGAGTTCGCCCCCGCCGTCTACGTCGCGGTAAGCAATCGATATGCGCCCCGGCTTGGCTGCCCTGAGCTGCGATAAACCGGGCATGTCCGCACCGTGAATTCGGGCGGGGGCAGAAAAATCGCCACGCCGGAAGTCGGCCTGGATTTTGCGCAGGTGCGCACGAATCAGCGGGATCTGGACTTTATCGGATGGGTCTCGGACGACGACGCGCTGGCTTCCGCCATGGTCAGATTTGGTGAAGATGTGAATCGCGCCGTCGACGGTAAACGGCATGACTTCTGCCCCCCGCGCCGCCACTTCAGCCTGGCGTCCGGCGTCTGCAGCAAGCGCCTGCAGCGGCGTGTTCAGCCCTGCTGCCACTACCGCGACAGCCAGCAATGCGGTCGCATTCATCGAACGCCCCCTCCACATATCCGCAACGACTCAAGCATGCTGCCGGCTCTGCTTCGCACGCTCGATCAGCTCGAATACAGCCATACCGGCGAGCATCGCGGCCACAAAACCCCATGCCTTCGGAAAGCCTGCGCCCAGGACGACCAACGCCGGACCCGGGCAAAATCCCGCAAGCCCCCAGCCCACGCCAAACGCTGCGCTGCCGAGAACGAGTCTCAGGGTAACGGACGAACTGCTGGGAATCCACATCGGCCAGCCCAGCAGGGATTTCTTCAGACGCGTTGCAAAGGCAAACGCAATGGCCCCGATGGCTATTGCCCCAGCCATTACAAATGCCAGCGATGGATCCCATCGTCCGGCGATGTCGAGGAACCCGAGCACTTTCGCCGGATTGGCCATGCCGGATAGCATCAGGCCGATTCCGAAAAGAAGCCCGGAAAGTAGTGCGGTGAGCCAACCCATCTCAGCCTCCCAGCAGATGCCTGTGGACGAAAACGGTCAAGATACCGCTCGCCATGAATGTCGCCGTCGCAACGACCGAACGGACGGACCCGCGCGAGATCCCGCAGACACCATGGCCGCTCGTGCAACCGCTCGCGTAACGCGTGCCGATACCGACCAGAAATCCTGCTACGAGCATTTCGCTCCATCCGGCCTGGATATCGGGTGCTATCGGGTGCCCGAGCAACACTGCCAACACGGGCGCCCCGACAAGCCCTGCAAGAAAAGCGAGACGCCAGCCCGCATCTGTCTGCGGCGAGCCGAGCATGCTACCGAGAATGCCGCTGATGCCCGCGATACGTCCGTTGAACAAAACAAGCACGGCAGCCGCGACGCCTATCACCACGCCGCCGGCCAGCGACAGACCCGGCGTGAAACTCACGATATCGATGGACATGGCCACTCCTCATCTTCATTGCGTACAAAACTGGGCGTACAGCACGGCCATGATCGCAATCGCTTCCTTGCTCGCGATGGAATAAAAGATGTTCTTTCCTTCCCGCCGCGTCTCGACGAGCGCGTTATCGCGGAGCACCCCGAGCTGCTGGGAGAGTGTGGGCTGACGAATTCCCAACTGCTCCTCCAGATCGCTCACACACCACTCCCCTTGGGATAACTGACACATCAGCAGTAACCGGTCCGGATTGGCCAGAACCTTCAGAAGCGCACAGGCCCTTTCCGCCGACGATTGCATCGCCGACAGGTCGATTCGAGCGGAGTTCTTCTTCATCGCGCACTCAATGACTCACATGCATTCATTATATTGAAATATAAACTATTTGCAAATAGAATGAGTGCACCCACGGAGGATTTCATGCAGCCCATCGTTCAAGCGTTCTTCGACTCTGTTACCGGCACCATAACGTACGTGGTCTTCGGGCCCGGGGAGCGGTGCTGCGCCGTCATCGATCCAGTCCTCGATTACGACCCGAAGGCGGGACGTACCTCCACGACAAATGCCGACAAGGTCATCGAGTTCGTTCGCCAGCGTGGCCTGCAGGTACAGTGGATTCTGGAAACGCACGCCCACGCGGATCACCTCTCGGCGGCGCATTACTTGCGCATCCAACTCGGTGGCAAGATTGCGATCGGAGAACACATTCGTACGGTGCAACGGACCTTCAAGAAGCTCTTCAACCTGGGGGCTGATTTCCGGCTGGACGGCTCCCAATTCGACCGTTTATTCGCCGCAGACGAGGCGTTTTCGATTGGCAGTTTGACAGCGAAGGCGCTGTACGTGCCGGGCCACACCGCCGCGGACACGGCTTACCAGATTGGTGACGCTGTCTTCGTGGGCGATACGCTTTTCATGCCGGATCTCGGCACCGCACGCTGCGATTTTCCCGGCGGCGATGCGCATACGCTCTACCGGTCGATACGAAAGCTGTTCAGCCTGCCGGGCACAACGCGACTCTTCATGTGCCACGACTATCCGCCCGAGGGTCGGGATGCCGAATGGGAAACCACGGTGTCCGCGCAGCGGGCGCACAACATCCACGTGCACGACGGGGTGACGGAAGAGCAGTTCGTACGCGTGCGGGAAGCGCGTGATGCGACGCTCGCCATGCCCGTTCTTCTTCTGCCGTCGGTGCAGATCAACATACGGGCCGGCGAATTTCCACCCGTCGAGGAAAACGGCATCAGCTATCTGAAGATTCCGCTGAATGCGTTGTAGCACGCCCAGAGCCAACTACTTGACGCAGGTCAAGGATGGCTGGGGCGCCTCGCGCCATTCTGGAGATGGGTCCGCTCTGTGCACAGCATTTGCCGGCAGTGGATTGAACGTTCCTTGACCGGGCGCCGATAAACCACGGTTTCGGTCGCCCGCCTCGCAGGAAAGTTCGCGCATCGAGGATTGCCATGTACACGAAACTTCGCTTTTTGTTGCTCCCAGCTTTTTTCGTCTGTGTCTGCGCAAGCGGCACCGCGCTCGCACAATCGCTACCGCAACCCGCTTCGCAAAATGGCGTCTCCTACATCACCGGCGGTGTGGGCGAAGACGAAGTGCAGGCATTTCGCGCCGCAGCGCCAAACTACAACCTTCGTATGACATTCGCGTCGAAAGCGGGGAATTATCTGTCCGATGTCGATGTAACGATAGCGTCCGGCGCGGGACAACCTGTCCTGACCGTTCGGACAGAGGGGCCGTTCCTCTATGTCCGCCTACCCGCCGGGCGCTATCGGATCGGTGCGCAAAGACTTCACGTGTCGGAAACCAAAACGATCCAGGTGCCCGCACACGGCGGGGCTGAATTGCGTTTCTATTGGGATGATCCGGATGCCCATGGAGTCATCCAGATCTGTAAGAGCTGTCGGGGCGCCGCCCGACGTTGAGAGCAGCCCGTTCCATAACGCAGTACTCGTATAAATCGGCACCAAAATGCCGGCAGATCGCGTAGAGTCCGTCCCGGACGTCGTCTCCGGTTACGTCGAACCGGCATCGCCGGCCGGGGACGCCGATAAAACGCGTGGGCTGACGAGCGCACGCGTGGAGCAACTGCGTGCCCGCTTCGGTCGCAACGTCGTGGACTCCACGCTGCGGCGCACCTGGTGGCGAACATTGGGGGAAGTGCTTCGTGAGCCCATGTTCCTGCTGCTGCTCGCTGCGAGCGCTATCTATTTCGTGCTCGGGGACGTTTCCGAAGCGCTGACGCTCCTCGCTTTCGTGGCCGGGATCGTCTTTCTCACCGTCTTCCAAAGTCACCGCACCGCTCAGGTTCTCGACTCTCTTCGCGAAATGTCCGCGCCCCGCGCGCAGGTGCTTCGGGACGGACAACGGCAACTCGTTTCCGCTGCCGAACTGGTGCCGGGCGACGTGGTTTTCGTCGACGAAGGAGCACGCGTGCCGGCTGACGGCACCTTGACGGAGGCTCACGAACTGAGCGTCGACGAGTCGCTTCTGACGGGCGAATCCGTTTCGGTGAATAAATCCGCTTCGCGAGCCAATGTACGTTCCGAGCAAGCCCCGGACAGTCAACTGTTTTTCGGTTCGATGGTCGTGCAGGGTCAGGGGCAAATGATCGTGACAGCGACGGGGCCGAATACCACGCTCGGTCGCATTGGCAAATCGTTGACCGGCATCACGGAAGCCCGCTCGCCGTTGCAACTCGAAACGAGAACGTTCGTCAATCGCTTCGCGTTGACTGCGATCGCACTGTGTTTGCTGCTCGTCGCGGCCTATCGTTGGCGCTCCGGGGAGTGGCTTCCGGGTGTGCTGGCGGGCATCACGCTGGCCATGGGGATTCTTCCCGAAGAGATTCCGGTGATATTGACCGTATTCATGGCGTTAGGGGCGCGCCGCATCGCTAACGAAGGCGTGCTGACGCGCCGCATGAGCGCGATCGAAACGCTTGGCCAGACTTCGGTACTCTGTGTCGACAAGACGGGCACGCTGACGCAAAATCGCATGTCCGTGCGCGTGCTGTTCGCCCAAGGAAAGCGGCAAGTCATCGATGAGACGACTCAGCGCATAGACGAGGCGTATCACGAACTGATCGAATATCTGGTGCTCGCCAGCGAAATCGAGCCCGTCGATCCAATGGAGCGCGCATTTCACGAAACGGGTCGGGTTGGACTCGCCGGCACCGGACGTCTTCACAAGGACTGGTCGCTGGTTCATGAGTACGCGCTGACGCCGGAGTTGCCGGCGATGTCCCACGCATGGCATACGCCGGAACCCGGCCATCACGCAGTGGCCTGCAAGGGCGCGCCGGAGGCGGTCTGTGCTCTGTGTCACCTTGGTGAGCGGGAAACGCAAACCGTCCTGGACCATGCTGCGCAGATGGCGTCGGGCGGACTACGGGTGCTTGGGGTGGCGAAGGCACAGCACTCACATGCGGGCTGGCCCGAAAAACAGCATGACTTGGACTTTTCTTTCGTAGGCTTGGTCGGTCTCTTGGATCCGGTGCGTCCGGAAGTTGCGGACGCCATCGCGCAATGCCAGGCAGCCGGCATCCGCGTGGTGATGATCACCGGCGATTATCCATCTACGGCGCGGGCTATTGCGACCGAAGTCGGCATCGACGGCGCGCGGATCGTGACCGGCGGGGAAGTGGCAGCGATGGACGACGTACAGCTTCGCGATGCCATTGAGAATGTCGACACATTCGCACGGGTAAAGCCGGAGCAAAAGCTACGGCTCGTCAACGCGTTCCGGGAAAGTGGCCAGGTGGTCGCAATGACTGGCGATGGCGTGAACGACGCACCGGCGCTCAAGGCGGCGCACATCGGCATTGCAATGGGGTTGCGCGGCGCCGAAGTTGCACGCGAGGTCGCCTCGCTGGTCTTGCTGCGCGACGACTTTGCGCCGATCGTATCGGCGATACGGCTGGGCAGGCGTATCTACGCCAATCTCGTGCAAGCGATCAGCTACACGGTGGCCGTTCACATTCCGATGATCGCCGCTACGATGATTCCGGTTCTTGTCGGCTGGCCGCCCATGCTCGCGCCGGTCCACATCGTTTTTCTGCAACTGGTTATCGATCCAGTCTGCTCGGTCGTATTCGAGAACGAGCCTGAGCGGGCGAACCTGATGCGTCTGCCGCCACGCCGCACGGGCGAGCGGCTGCTTTCGAATCACGCACTGGCTCGAGGGGCAACAGCTGGCGTTTTGGCGGCCATGCTCGTATTAGGGCTCTATGCGGGTCTGCTGACTCAAGGCTACCCACTGCCCTTCGCTCGTACACTCGCATTTGCGTCACTCGTGGTGGGCAATGTTGCGTTGATCTTTGTAATCCGCGTATTGCCGCAGTCTGGGAGCCGTGTGCATGCGCCCCAGGGGAATCGCTATCTTTGGATTGTTCTGAGCATTACGGTGGTGGCGCTCGTGCTTTTGACGACCGTTCCCGCCCTGGCGAGACTGTTCGGACTGGTTGCGCTGTTCGGTCCTTGATGCGGGCACGTATCGAGGCGCGTAACATGACCGAAGACGACGTAGGAGGCTGACATGGAAAATACACACCATTTTCATTTCGAGCTGCAGCATGCGACGAAGCCCACCTACGTCGTGAGCTACGTATTTCCGGCGCTATTGTTCATCTATGAGCTCTACCGTGTCGGGTCCTGGATTGCGGCATTCGGCATGAGCTTCGCGAACTTCAAGCAGATGGGCTACGAGTATGGGCTGATGCTCGCGGTGTTCGCCGTGCAGGTGGTCGTCGAAGCGGTCTTTCTCGTCGTTGCCTGGCTTTATCGGCACGCCGATCTCGAGCATCGCCTGACGAACCTGGCGATGGGGCTTCTTTGCTCGTTCGCCGTGCTCGCCTTCGACTACTGGCTGCAGGCCGCGTTCCGATGAGGGTGACCACGACGCCCGCGGATCTCTGAGAAGCGGCTGAGAGCAACTATGGCGCGAGCGCTTAGAACATCGTGAAAGAACCGTCACGAAAGCCCAAATGTCTTTCTCAAGCTTGCATCGACGGGACCGGCAGGCATGAAGCGGCGCAATTTACTCAGAAGCGAGGCTTGACCTTTCGGCGCGCGCCGCATTTTCCATTCGCCCAACGCGGCATCGACGATCGTGGTTGCGACGCCATCTGGCTCCGGCGCCTCGCTGACACTTTTTTGAATTGCGCGCGAGACGACTGCGCGCTCATCGTCGTAGGCTGCGATCTTGGATGCAGCATGGGGTGCATTGAGATCCAGATTGGTCTTGGTATAAGAAGGCTCGACCAGCACCACGCGGACTCCGAACTTGCGCACCTCATGATCCAGGGTCTCGGACATTCCTTCGATGGCATGCTTGGAAGCCGAATAGAGGCCCATGTACGGAGCCGGAAGGAAGCCGAGCACGGAACTTATGTTGACGATTCTTCCCGCACGCTGCGCACGCATATGCGGCAGCACCGCTTGTATCGCTCGCAAAACCCCAAAAACGTTGGTATCGAACAGTGCCTGGGCTTCGGCAACCGACGTTTCCTCGGTCGCGCCGAGCAAGGTCACGCCCGCGCTATTGATCAGCACGTCGATGCGCCCGGCTCGAGCGATGACGGCCTCGAATCCGCGTTGAACCGAAGTCTCGTCACGGATATCCATTTCGATCAGCACAACGCCAGGTATGGGCTGTGCGTTTGCAGGATTACGTACCGTGCCGAATACCTGGCAACCTCGTTTGACGAACTTCTCTGCGGTGGCGCGCCCGATACCCGATGACACGCCGGTCACAACGACCACTTTGGAATTCGACATAGCAGTTCTCTTCTAGCAAGTGAATGAGGATAAAGAGCGGATGAGCCGCCCCGCCGGGTCTTTCATTCGAGGTTCATGACTTGGCGGCAAACTCGTCATCGAGCATCTCTTTCACGGACTGCGCGTGTTCGTGCGGGCCTATCCCCCGATCATTCGTATCACGCGGCCTGATCTTGAACCAGATCGAATACATGGCCGGCAGGAACATCAGCGTCAAGATCGTTCCAGCCAACGTACCGCCGATCAATGTGTACGCGAGGGTTCCCCAGAACACCGAATGAGTCAGCGGGATAAAGGCGAAAATCGCTGCCAACGCGGTCAGGACCACCGGTCGCGCACGCTGCACGGTGGCTTCGACGAGCGCGTGAAACGGATCCAATCCCGCCCGTTCGTTCTCGCGAATCTGACCGATCAGAATCAGTGTGTTGCGCATCAGGATGCCCGAGAGCGCAATCAAGCCAACCAACGCATTGATGCCGAACGGTTGGCGGAACAGAATCAGCGTCGGCACCACACCGATCAGCCCCAGCGGGCTGGTCAGGAACACCATGACCATCGCGGAGATGGAGCGCACCTGAAAGATGATGATGAGCAACGTAATCGCCAGCATGATCGGAAAGAGCGGCAACATGGCTTTCGTCGCTTTGCCCGACTCCTCGATCGAGCCGGCCTGCTCGATGCGATACCCGCTCGGCAGCTTGTCGACGATGGGCTGAAGCTGTTTAGTGATCGCCGCCGACACATCCGGGGGCTGCAAGCCATCGGCGATATCGCCGCGCACGGTGATCGTCGGCATACGGTCGCGCCGCCGCATGATCGGCTCCTCCATGCGCACCTCGATCTTGCCCACTTGCGACAGCGGGATGCGCTGCCCGTTGGCGCCCGCCAATGTGAAGTCGCCTATTTTGGCCGGGTCCAAGCGGGTGTCGCCGGCCGAGCGGGCGATAACTTGCACCGTACGAATGTCCTCACGTACCGTAGTGACAGGGACGCCGGTCAGCAGGAATTGCAGCTGCTGCGCCACGGCGCTGGAGCTCAGTCCCACTGCCTGCAATCGGTCCTGCTGCAACGTGAAGTGCAGGCTGGGCGTGCGCGTGCCCCAGTCGGTGTTGACCGTGCGCATCATCGGGCTGGCATTCATCACGTGCTCAACTCGAGCCGCAATATCGCGCAGCTTGTCCGGATCGGGACCCGTGACGCGGTACTCAACGGGGAACGGCGAATACGGACCGAATACGAGTTGCGTCACGCGCACGCGCGCTTCGGAGGCCAGACCGTCGGCGACGGCTTGTCGCAACCGCTGCTTCAACGCGTCGCGCTCATCCTGACTGTCCGTGCGCACCACGATCTTGGCAAACGACGGATCGGGCAACTCCGGACCCATCGCCAAATAGAAGCGTGGCGCACCCTGACCCACGTAGGCCGTGACGATCTTGGCTTCCTTTTGTTTGGCAAGCCAGGCTTCCACCTTCGCCGTGGCGGCGCTCGTTTGCACGATCGACGTGCCATAGGGCATCTGCACTTCGACGAGCACTTCGGGGCGATCGGAAATCGGGAAGAACTGCTTTTTCACTACCGCCATACCGCCGATAGCCAAAACGAAGAGGCCCACGACCGAACCGGCGACCAGCCACTTGCGCGCAATCACCCGCCCCAGCAACCGACGGAAACGGTTGTAGCGCGGCGTGTCGTAGATCGCGTTGTGGCCTCCTTCGACTTTCTTGAAGTCGGGCAGCAGCTTGACACCCAAGTAGGGTGTGAAGACCACGGCGACGACCCATGACGCGATCAGTGCAATGCCAACGATCCAGAACATATTGCTGGTGTACTCCCCAGCCGTCGATCGGGCGAAGCCGTTGGGCATGAAGCCTACGGCCGTCACGAGGGTGCCCGATAGCATCGGTGCCGCGGTATGGCTCCACGCATAGGCGGAAGCGGCCACGCGGTCGTAACCCTCCTCCATTTTCACCACCATCATTTCAATGGCGATGATCGCGTCGTCCACCAGCAGACCCAGCGCAAGAATCAAGGACCCGAGCGTGATGCGATCGAAATTTTTGCCCGTCGCCGCCATCACCATGAAGACGGCCGCCAGCGTCAGCGGTACCGCCGCAGCGACGACGACGCCAACGCGCCAGCCCATGCTGATGAAGCTGACCAGCATCACCACCAGCAATGCGGCGAAGAATTTGATCATGAACTCGTCAACCGCCGACTTGATGTTGACGGCCTGGTCCGTCACCTTGCTCAGGCTCATGCCGAGCGGCAACTCGGCGTTGATCGTACCCACCTCCGAGTCCAGTGCCTTGCCGAGATCGAGTCCGTTCCAGCCGTCGCGCATGACGATGCCCAATAGCAAAGCCGGCTCGCCGTTGTTGCGGATCATGAATGTCGCGGGATCTTCGTAGCCACGGCTGACGGTGGCAATATCCGACAGCTTGAGCGTGCGACCTTGCGCCATGACCGGCGTGTCGCGAATCTTCTGCAATGCGTCGAAGGCGCCGTCCAAACGAACGACCACATCGGGGCCCTTGGTCTCTATCGAGCCGGCCGGCGTCAGGGCGTTCTGGCCGTTGAGCGCGGCGAACACGTCTTGCGGACTGACACCCAAGGTGGCCAGACGCTCATGCGAGAACTGAACGTAGATTCGCTCCGCCTGCTCGCCGATGATGTTGACTTTCTTCACGCCCGGAACATGCAACAACCGTTGGCGCAACTTCTCGGCATCACGCACCATCAAGCGCTGCGGTTCGCCCTTGGCCTTGAGCGCGAACAGCCCAAAGGTGACATCGGCGTACTCGTCGTTGACCATGGGGCCGATCACGCCAGGCGGAAGATTGGCGAGCTCGTCGCCGACTTTTTTCCGGGCTTGGTAGAACTCCTCCTGCACTTGCGAAGGTGGCGTGCTGTCGAGCAACGTCAAGGTCGTGAAGGCCAGCCCCGGTCGCGTGTAGGTTTCGGTCCGGTCGTACCAGCGCAACTCCTGCATGCGCTTTTCGATCTTCTCGGCAACCTGATCCTGCATTTCCTGCGCGGTGGCACCCGGCCATGCGGTGATGATCGTCATCACCTTGACCGTAAAGGCCGGATCCTCCGCGCGACCCAGCTTGAAGAACGAAATGAGTCCCGCCAGCGAAATCAGGCAGATCAGGAACAAGGTGATGGCGCGCTCGCGCACGGCGAGCGCCGATAGGTTGAAACGGCCTGTGCTCACGGACGGACTCCTTGGGTCGCCGCGGCAACGGTTTGGCCTGCCACCCGAACACGCTCGCCCTCGTGCAGCAGATGTGCGCCGAGCGCGACGACCCGGTCGCCTTGTTGGAGTCGAGCGACGATGCGTGCGCTGTCGTCACCCAGATGCTGAATCGAAACCGGCCGCCAGGACACCTTGGCCGGCTCGCCGTCGATGACCCACACCCCGGGGCCCTTGCCCGCGTCGAACAGTGCCCCCATCGGCACCTGCAACGCGCCTTGCACGGAGGAGCGCGCATCCGGAATCTGGATCGTCACCGTGGCGCCCAACGGGGCGTCGGCCAGCGCTCCTTGCAGGACATATCGCGCTTCGAACGTGCGCGTGAGGCGATCCGCAGTATCGGAGAGTTGGCGAAGCGTGGCCGGGACACTTACGCCTTGCGTGCCGAAGAGTGTCGCTTGTGCCACCGAACCGATCTCGGGGCGCAGCGTTTCAGGCAACTGGATGACGGCCTCGCGACGCCCGGCGTGGGCCAGGCGCACCACCGTCTGTCCGGCGCTGACGACCTGGCCTGGCTCCGCCAGCGTTTCCATGACGACACCATCCGCGTCCGCCACCAGCTCGGCGTATCGGGTCGCGTTACGGGCCACGTCGGCTTGCGCTTCCGCGGCACTGAGCTGGGCTTTGGCCGCATCCGCCGCCGACTTGACCTGGTCGTAGGCCGAAGCCGATATCGCGCCGGTGCCGCGCAGGTCTCGGTAGCGAGCTTCATCGCCCGCCGTCTGCTTCGCCCGTGCTCGCGCGGCTGCAACCGCCTCCTGCTGAGCCTGCGCGCCCAGCTTCAGATCGACGGGATCGATGCGCATGAGCGGCTGACCACGTTTGACGGTCTGCCCCGCATCTACCAGCCGCTCGAGCACCTTGCCCGGCACGCGAAACCCGAGGTCGCTCTGCACGCGTGCGGCTACGGTTCCCGTAAACGAACGCGATGCGGCACTCGCGTTCTGAACGATCGCGGAACGCACGAGCGGCACCTCGGTGCGCGGATCGGAGGGGGCCTTACCGCCGCAAGCGACGAGCGCAAACGGCAAGGCACAAACGACAAAGGAAACCAGGCGGCGGAAGCGCATGAAAGTCTCATCGGCGAAGTGATGACGGCTTTCATTATTGTTCGAGTGACCAAATTAGTCAATAGTCACCATGAAATTTCATGGGGACAGACTGCGAAGGACGAGGCTCGACAGGTGCGCCGGCGCCGTATCGGTGTAATCGAAGCTGTGCTGCAGCATCAGCGGGTTGAGGTACGGCCGCAGAACGAGGTAAATCGCCATGGCAGTCTCGTCCAGGGGCGTTTTGCGCTCGAAGTCCCCACTCTGCCTGCCCTCTTGCAGGACTTCCTGAAGCAACTGCTGGACGCGCTCCTCATACGCACGCGCGGCCTGCCACTGTTCAGTGGCCGCCGATGCCGCGATCTCGTAAAGCTTGCGGTCCTGAAAAAACAGACGAAGGCTCGCCTGCGTGAAGACCTTGAACATGCGCCGCAGCTTCTCTGGCGGCAGCTCGGCCTCCGCCACAGCCGCCCTGACCTCGGTTTCGATCTGGCTCAGGCAGTTCGCGCAGATCATTTCGCCAATCGCCTGCTTGGACTCGAAGAACTTGTAGATGTACGCCTTCGAGAAGCCGATCGCCTTGGCGAGGTCGGAGACGGTCGTTTTCTCGTAGCCATACCGGCTGAAGTGCTCGGTGGCGGCCGCCACGATCTGATTGCGCACCTCGTGATCGGCCGGGCCGCGAAGGGGGGAAGGGATTGCTTTTTTCATAGCTCCAGCTTAGTGCCAACCTCAGGAAGTAACAACTAGTGACTTTTTTGTATTATAGTCACTAACACATCATTGCGAGCGAACCCCTCATGCTGCCCAGACACATCGTTGCTTTGTACATCGCCGCCGGCCTCCTGACGGGGTGCGCGGTCGGCCCCGATTACGTCCGGCCTGACGTATCCATGCCCGAGCAGTTCCAGGGCCAGGCCGCGGTCGATCACCGGCACGCGGCTGCGAGCGCCGACCTGACCATGTGGTGGACCGGGTTCGGGGATCCGCAACTGACGCGATTCGTCGCGCTTGCATTGGAACAGAATCTCGACCTCGCGCAGGCCTCCGCTCGCGTCGCGCAGGCACGCGCCGGACTTGGCGCGGCGAACGCCGCGTTGCTTCCCTCCGCCAATGTCAGCGGTCAGGCCGCGAGAGTTTACCAATCCGTCGAAACGCCGATGGGCCGGATATTGAATTCGACGCCCGGTTTTGACCGCCACGGCAACCAATACGAAGCCGATCTCACCGCCAGCTGGGAGGTGGACGTGTTCGGGGGCCTGCGTCGCGGACGGGAAGCGGCGCTTGCCGACTACCAGGCTTCCGAAGCCGGCGCCGCGGCCACGCGATTGGCGGTGGCCGCACAAACCGCCGACATCTATATCACCATCCGTGGCCTGCAAGCCCGTCTGAACGTGGCGCAGCGGCAAGTGCAAACTCAGCAGGATCTGCTTTCGACGATCAATCTTCTGTATGGCAAAGGATTGGCGGCCGAACTCCAGGTCAAGCAGGCTGAAGGCGCGCTTGCTCAGGTGCGGGCCTCGGTCCCGGTGCTCGAAACGGGCCTGGACGCAGCGATGAACGCACTCGACGTCATGGTGGGCGCGCAACCCGGCACGCACCGCGCGGAACTGATGGAAACGCGCGACATCCCGGTCGCCCCGCAGATCGCGGCCACGGGGTCGCCGGGCGAATTGCTCAGACGCCGCCCCGACCTCATCGTTGCCGAGCGCCGCCTCGCCGCATCCAATGCGCGTATTGGCGCCGCCATCGCCGAGTACTACCCCAAGCTCTCGCTGAGTGGGCTGATCGGCAGCGCGACCTCCGTGGCCAGTGGCAATCTGTTCACGAGCGGCGCCAATCAAGCGGCCGGCGTGTTCGGCCTGCGCTGGCGGCTGTTCGACTTCGGCCGCATCAATGCGCAGATCGACCAGGCCAAGGGTCAGGAGGCCGAGATGTTGGCGGCGTATCGGCTTGCCGCACTCCACGCTACTGAGGACGTGGAGAATGCGTTTTCGGCACTCGTCAAGCGCGAAGATCAGGCGGCTATCCTGGCTCAGGGCGTCGACTCGCTGGGCCGTGCGCGAACGGCATCGTTCGCGGCCTATCAGAAAGGCGTCGTCAGCCTGATCGAAGTCCTGCAAGCCGATGAAAACTTGCTACGCGCCTCCGATGAGCGAGCACAGGCGCAGACGGAATCGGCACGTGCAGCGGTCGCGGCCTTCAAGGCACTCGGCGGCGGTTGGCAGTCTCGCGGCTCCGAGGCGGTAGCCAGCAAGTAGTCATCGCATC
>Ga0209759_1001113_pt1 | contig 17350 bp, 19 predicted proteins | sample AraplaCL_Col_mMS_FD_184261 | JGI IMG/M metagenome (GOLD analysis project Ga0209759, IMG submission 184261) | Arabidopsis root microbial communities from the University of North Carolina, USA - plate scrape CL_Col_mMS (SPAdes) (version 2) | ecosystem: Host-associated > Plants > Roots >...
TGCGGTCTTCTTCGCCGTCTTGGCCGGCGCCCGTTTTCGCGTCGCCGCGCCGCTCTTGGCGGCACGCTTGGACGTCGTCTTCTTGGCCGGGGTGCGCTTCTTGCTCGCCAGGCTCTTTTGCAGCAGCGACATGAAATCCACCACGTTGGTGGTGGCGTTTTCGGGCGCTTCCGCTTCTTCCTCGACCGGCGTCACCACGCCCTTCTGCTTCATGCGCTTTTCGATCACCTTGTGCAGGCGGTCGCGAAATTCATCGCGGTAGTCGTCCGGCGTCCACTTGCCGGACATCGATTCCACCAGTTGCTCCGCCATCGCCAATTCCTTGGCGGTGATACGGTAGTCGGCGGTCTTGCCCGAGGGCACGGCGTAGTCGTCCAGATCGATCAGCTCCTGCGGGTAGCGCAGCAGCACGAGCAGAAGGCTGTCGTCCTTGGGCATCACCGCAGACAGGTATTCGCGGGTACGGATGACCACGCGCGCGATGCCGATCTTGCCGGTGCGCTGCAATGTCTCGCGTAGCAGCACGTAGCCTTTTTCGGCCTTCTTTCCCGGTACCAGCACATAAGGCTTCTCGAAATATTCCGGCCCCACTGCATCGGCATCGACGAATGCCTCCACTTCCACCGCTTCGCGCCCTTCGGGCGACGCGGACTTGATGTCCTCCGGTTGCAAGACGACGTAGCTACCCTTCTTGTATTCGTACGCCTTGACGATGTCCTTCCAGGGCACTTCGTCGCCGGTCTCGGCATTGACGCGCTCGTAGCGCACTGGGGTATTGCTGCGGCTGTCGAGCATGCGGAAATGCAGGTCCACACGCCGCTCTCCCGGCATCACGGACACGGGCACATTGAGCAACCCAAAGGAGAGAGTTCCGGTCCAGATAGGGCGAGCCATGACAGGACTCCACGGTGAACGAATGCGCAGCAAAAGCCCTCGCGCGTGAGGCGACGGTGACACGTGCGTGAAAGGCGCCCGACGGGAAATCTCGCGTTTCCGTCTTTGAGGGGATGCAGCCGCGAGATGCGGAACCGTCCGCCCCGCTAGGTATGTTCGCCTGCACCACCCCGGATCGCCGACATCAGTTCGCGCGCCAGCTCCGTCATGGTGAACGGCTTGCTGATCAGGCGAACGCCGGGATCGAGGATGCCGTTATGGACAATGGCGTTGCGGGTGTAGCCGGTCATGTAGACCACGATGAGCCGCGGGTTGAGTTCTTTCGCCCTGGCGGCCAACTGTCGGCCATTGACGCCCGGCATCACCACGTCGGTCAGCATCAGATGGATATCCGGATGCTCTTCCAGCAAGCGCAGCGCGGCTTCCGCCCCTGACGCCTCGACGGTGGCGTAGCCGATCTCGCGCAAGGCATTGACTACGAAGATGCGGACCTCCTGGTCATCCTCTACCACCAGCACCTTGTGGTGCGCCTCGGCCGTTTCCTCTTCCTGCGATACCACGTCCTCGCTGAGCGTGGCTGAGAAATCACGCGGCAAGTAGAGCTTTACCGTCGTGCCGACGCCTATCTCGCTGTAGATCTTGATGTGGCCGTGCGACTGCTTGATGAAGCCGTGGACCTGGCTGAGCCCGAGCCCCGTGCCCTTGCCAAGCTCCTTGGTAGTGAAGAATGGCTCGAATGCCTTCTGCATTACCTCAGCCGTCATGCCGGTGCCGGTATCGGTTACGGCGACCATCACGTACTGACCGGATGTCACTTCCAGATGCTGCTGGGCGTAGGTGCGGTCGAGCACGGTGTTGGCCGTTTCGATGGTGAGCTTGCCGTTGCCGTTCATGGCATCGCGGCTGTTCACGGCGAGGTTGACGATGGCGCTTTCCAACTGAGCGCGATCGACGAAGGCGGGCCAAAGGCCGCCCGCCTGCACGGTTTCGATGCGGATGTTTTCCCCTAGCGACCGACGCAGCAGCGCGGACATGTCCCGAATGCACTGGTTGATGTCCGTTGGCCTTGGCTGCAGGGCCTGCTGCCGGGCGAACGCGAGCAGCTGCTTGGTGAATTCGCCGGCCTTGGTGGCACCGCTGAGCGCATTGTTGGCCGGACCGATCAGTCGCTGGTCCTGCTCGGGGAGCCGGCGCAACAACAGCTCGATATTGCCGATGATGATGGCGAGCATGTTGTTGAAATCGTGGGCGACGCCGCCGGTAAGCTGGCCGATGGCCTCCATCTTCTGCGACTGGCGCAGCTGCGCCTCCACATCCTCGCGCTGGCGCACCTCCTGTTCCAGTTGGGCAAGCGAGCGACGCAGTTCGGCAGCATGCCGCTGGCCCTCGCGGATCACCATGTAGGCCAGCGCGCTGGCAAGGCCCACGGCCAACATGATCGCGATCATCAGCAGGAAACGCTGCGTATCTACCGCGGCCGTGCGATGGAGAAGCATGTCCCGTTCGCTCTGGTCCATGTTCATGACCAGGCCACGGATCTGCACCATCAATTGCCGGCCGGCATCGCCCTTGATCACGGCCAGCGCCGCGTCGACCTGGCCTTCTTCGCGCATCTGCACCGTGCGGCCGAGTTCGTCCATCTTCGAGGCGATGAGATTAAATAACTGGGCCTGCTGCGCGGCGCGCTCGGGACTCTGGGAGGCGGCCTCCCGCAGCTTCGCTTCGCGCCCGGGCAACTGTGCCTTTGCTTCGAGAAAGGGCTGCAGGTACGAGCGGTCGCCCGTGAGCATGTAGCCGCGCTGGCCGGTTTCCGCATCCTGCACGAGGCTGAAGAGTTCCCACGTGCTCTGTTGCAATTGCAACGAGCGCTCCACCCATCGCTCCGCGCGGAAGCTGGATGCCACGGCGAAAACCATCAGCGCGCACGCGAGGCCCAGCAGCAAAAAGCCGCCGACGATGCCTCGTCTCGTGCGCGAGCGAATTGCCACCGACTCCATCGCCCCCCCCCCTTTAACGCCGAGCACCGCGCATGGCCGCTCGCCCTCAAGGGCGGCAGCCTCACTCTTTCGTAACGCCAGCGTGCGGGATTCTCCCCGCTCCGCGCTCGCTGTCAATCGTCAATATTGGCCTTTGGTAGTACTCAATTTCGTTCAAACAATTCCTTGATACGGCCGTCACCTTTGCACTCGGTACCATGCCTGTGAACACCGGCTCGGTGTCTGTTGGGGGAAGGCGAATGAGCATGTCGGCCACGAGAGAACGAAGCGTCACGTCGCTGGGCGAACGGGCGGCTTTCGATGAGGCCGTCGCCATCTATCTGAGGAAGGTGGCCGATTGCCGGCGCCGCCGCCTGGGCGCCGACCTGCTCCTGGTGTTGGCTTGCGTGATGCTGGCGAGCAGTGGCCTGGCTCCTCCCGTGCTGCGATTTGCCGTGCTCCCGCTCTCTTTCGCCATTGCCTGGGCCGGCGTACATATGGGCGAGCGCGCAGCCAAGGCGCGGGCGCGCCTACGCTGGTGAGTTGAGCAGCGCTTTGGATACATCGTCGGGCGATTGCCACAGCACACCGGACCACTTCTCTGTCACCCCTGCCGGTGACTGCAGGCAAGCCATGAGCGTTCCGCCGTCCCGCTTCAGCAGCATCATCCCTAGCTGGATGAGCGAAGCCTACGGCCGCCCCTCGCCGGCGGAAGGCATGCAATGGCTACTCGCCGCCATGTGCCAGCAACTCGGCGCGGACGCCTGCCTCGTGGTGCGCGTGAACGGTGCGGGCACGCATGGCGCGGTGGCCTGGTCGCATGGCGCATCGATGGATGCGCTTTCGCATGAACTGTTGCCACTGGGTAGCAGCGCGACCGCGCACATCCTGGCCTCCCCCACGCCGCTGCCTGTGCAGCTGACCAGCCTGGCGGGCGACCCATGGCTGGCCGATCGCGGCATCATTGGCGGCGCGATGGTGGCCCTGCAGCAAGGGCCGGTGCGCTTCGGCTCGCTGGGCCTTTACTTCACCCGCGAAGACGCCGAACTCGACGAAGCGCTGGCCTTGCTGGCGGAGATCCGCCTGCTGCTGTGGCCACTATTGTGCTGGCAGATGCTGGGTGCGGAAATGGAGTTGGCGCGCAGCCCCCAACCTGGTGCGCCGAGTGCCGTTCACCGCGCCAACAACATCCTGAGCAACATTGTGCTGCTGACCGACCTTGCGCTTGCCATGCCGTCCGCCCTGGGCGACGAAGGCTTGCGCTTGGTGCTCCAGCGCATCGCCTCCGAAGGCGTGCGCTGCGCCGACGTGCTGCGCGATTTCGGTCCTGAATAAAGGAAGTAAGGGGAGGCGACGCCCTGCCGTGCGCCGCCATCCCCGGACCAGCGCTTAGTGGTTCTTGTCGTAGTCGCGCTGGCGATCGTGTTCCTTGCCGATTTCCTTCTGAACCTTGCCGGCATTCTTTTCGATGTTGCCCGCCGCTTCCTTCGCCGGGTTGTTCGTGACCTTGCCGACGCCTTCTTTGATGGCGCCCTTCACTTCGTGCTTCGTACCTTCAACGCGATTCTTATCCATAAAATTCTCCTGCGCCGCTGGATTGCGACGAGGTGTTTTTAGAAATTGGTAAGTCCCTTCGCTGTGAAAATGAAAGAAAGACGTTGGGCCCACGAATGTCGGCGAGTGCGCACCAACGTCAATTGTTAGCGCAGCGCCAAGAACGAATGCGAGGCGCGTGCTTGTTCACACGCAGTTGCACGCCGACTCAGTCGAGCATGCCCCGCACCTTGGCGAGCAGTTGCTCGATCTCGAAGGGCTTGACCAGGATATCCATGCCTTCGTCCAGCAATTCGTCGGCAGCCAGGGCGCTCTCTGCGTAGCCGGTCATGAACAAGACGGGCAGCGACGGACGCCATGCACGCGCAGCCTCGGCCAGCTGTCGGCCATTCATGCCCGGAAGGCCCACGTCGGTGAGCAGTAAATGGATCGCCACGTCGCCACGCAACGCGCGCAGCGCGGCGTCCACGTCCTCCGCCTCGATGCAACGGTAGCCCGCGTCTGACAGCAGCTCGCGCGCGAGCGCACGCAAGGAGGTGTTGTCCTCCACGATGAGCACGCTCTCGCCCTGCCCCTGGGCCCAGTCGGCGGCGACTTCCTGCTCTTCGTCTTCTTGCGAATGACCGCGCGGCAGGATGAGCCGCACCTCCGTCCCCACGCCCTTCTGGCTGGCAATGGACGTGCGCCCGCCCGATTGCTTGGAAAAACCGTAGATCATGGAGAGACCAAGCCCGGTGCCCTTGCCGATCGGCTTGGTGGAGAAGAACGGCTCGAACACGCGATCCAGCACATCCGGCTCGATGCCCGTGCCGTTGTCGATCACCGCCACCTGCACGTAGTCGCCATTAGGCAGTTCATCGTCGTCGCGCAGATGCACCGTGGAGGTGAGCACGCGAATCTCGCCGCCGCTGGGCATGGCGTCACGCGCATTGATAACGAGATTGATGATGGCGTTTTCCAGCTGGTTGGCATCGACATTGGCGATGCCGGTGCCGTCCATCAGGTCAAAACGCAGTTCGATATGCTCGCCGATGGTTCGCCGCAGCAGATCGCCCAGCGAACGCACCAGCTGGTTGATGTCCACTGGCTTGGGGTCCAGCGGCTGCTGCCGCGCGAACGCCAGCAGCCGATGCGTGAGCGATACGGCCCGACGTGCCGAACCAAGCGCCATGTCGGCGAAACGTTGAACGCCTTCCACGCGCCCCTCCGCCACGTGGCGACTCATCAGGTCGATGCCGGTGATGATGGTGGTGAGCAAGTTGTTGAAGTCGTGGGCGATGCCGCCGGTGAGCTTGCCCAGCGCGTCCATCTTCAGCGCCTGATGCAGCTGGGATTCGGTGCGCTCGCGCTCGGCGATCTCCAGGGCAAGCTGGGTGTTCACCGACGCCAGCGCCGCCTCGTGGCGTTGTTCGCGGCGGAACTGCTCGGTCACGTCTTCCACGAAGACCAGGCCAAGATCGGGCGCACGGTAAGGCGCCACGCGCCAGTCGATGTGGCGCAGCACGCCACGCGCGCGCATGGACAACGTGCCGCGCCAGCGCTTGCGCCCGGCGAGATGGCTGCGCAGTTCGCCAAGCGCGTCTTCCTGCCCAGGCTCAAAGCTGGTGAGAATCACGCCTTCGCCGGTGGAACCGTCGAGCAGTCGCACGAACGCTTCGTTGGCCTCATGGATCACCAGGTTGGAGTCCAGTACGGCAATGGGCGCCACGGTGCTCGAGAAAATCTCACGGAAGCGCGCCTCGCTCTCGGTGAGCGCATCCTCGGCGCTGCGGACGCGCAACAGGGTGCGCAGCGTCGCCAGCAGGACATCCGGGTCGACCGGATGGATCAGGTAGGCATCGGCGCCCGCGTCGAGACCGGTAATGAGATCACCTGTTTCAATGGATGCGGCCGACACATGGATCACCGGCAGCAGCCGCGTGTCCTGCTGACCACGCAGGTGCCGCACGATGTCGAAGCCGCTGATGTCGGGCAGATTCACATCCAGGATCAGTGCCGCGAAGCTTTCCTTCGCAAGCAGCGAGAGGCCCTCGGCGCCCGTGCCCGCCTCCATCACCGTATAGCCGTGCCGCTCCAGCACGCGCCGCATGGAATAGCGCGTCGGGGCATTGTCGTCCACGATCAGCAGAGGGCTATTGCTCGGCATCGATCGCTGTCTCCGGAAGCTCGCGTGGAAGTATTACGAAGAAGACCGAGCCCTCGCCCGGCGTGCTTTCCATGCCAACGCGTCCGCCGAGCAGTTCGGCGTAGCGCTTGCACAGTGAAAGGCCGAGGCCCGTGCCGCGCAGGCGTTTCTGCAAGGGGGAGTCGAGCTGGCTGAAATCCTTGAACAGGTCGTCCTGCAGATCGGTGGGGATGCCGATGCCTGTGTCCCGCACGGCGAAGCAGACTTCGTCCTCGCCATGGATGTGCGCCGACACGCGCACCGTTCCGCGCGGCGTGAACTTCAACGCATTGGAGATGTAATTGCGCAGGATCTGGGCGAGCTTGCGATCGTCGGTGTAAAGCCTGGGCATGCCCTCGGGGTCTTCGAAGATGAGGTCGGCTTGGGTGGTCTCGGTGATGGGCCGGAATGTGCCGCGCAGCGCGGCGAACAGATCCACCATGTCGAACCATGCCGGCGAGATGGTGATGCGTCCGGCCTCGATCTTGGCCAGATCCAGCAGGTCGTCGACCATCTCGGTGAGTTCGCGCGCAGCCACCGAAATGTATTTGACCTGCTTGTGCTGCTCGGGCGTGAGCGGGCCGTCCATTTCGTCGGTCATCAGCCGCGCGATGCTCAGGATCGAGCCGAGCGGCGTGCGGAATTCGTGGCTCATGTAGGAAAGGAAGCGGCTCTTGAGCTCCGAGGCCTCCTTGAGCTGTTCGGCCTGCTTGTCCAGCTCCGCGTAGAGCGCGACCACGCCCAGGTTGGTTTCGTCCAGCTCCGCGCGCAGGGATTCGCCCTCCTGGCGCAGGCGATCCACTTCACCCCGCAGGCTGGACAAGGACTCGATAGGCTCAGCCATGTGCACGCTCCAGGGCGATCACCATGACGGTGGCATCGTCGCGGTTGCGGTTGAAATCGCGATGCAGCACGGCGGCAATGACGGCTGGATGGCGCACGAACAAACCGGGATAGTCGGCCAGGCGCCAACGCGACTGTACGCCGTCGCTGTGCATGATGAGCAACTGCCCAATGATATCGCCGAAATCGAACGCCTGGGCACGCCGGAACTGCGCCCCGACGATGCCCGGATGCGATGCCAGCCCACGCGTCGCCACGGGGGACACGAGCGTGGCGGAAATATTGCCGATGCCGGCGAACCGCAGCGTGCCCTGGGCCGTATCGATGCGCGCCAGCGCCACCGCGCCACCGCGCGTGCCGGTCATCGACTGATGCAGTTCGGCCATCAAGGTGGCGGGCTCGCCCAGCGCATTGGCGGAAAACCCTTCCACGGCCGTGCGCGCGGCGATGGATGCAGCCTCGCCGTGGCCAAGCCCATCGACCACCATGGCCGACCAGAGCGTGTCGCGGATGGACAACGCCCAGTCGTCGCCGCAGAAGAATTCGCCATGCAACGCGCTGCCCGAAATGCCGAAGCGGATGTCGCCGCCGGCGTCGTGCCGCGGATACATCCGCGCCATCACCACGGAGCCACGATGGTCGGAGAACACGTCCATGACCTGCGCCTGCCGTACCACGGCGCCCAGCCCAATGCCCTGCGTGCCGCCGGTGGAAAAACCGTCCGGCAGGCATGCGGAAAAATTGAAGCCAGGACCCCGATCCACCGCGATCACCTCGATGCCGCGCGCGGCACGTCCCCGGATGCCGCGCAGGTGAATGGCGCCGCCACGCCCATGCTTGAGCACATTGGTGGCCAGCTCCGTGGTAACCAGCGCCACGCGCCCGCCATCGGATTCATCAAAGCCTATTTCTGCCGCCAGCTGCTGCGCGGTACGGCGTGCCTGCCCCACTTGCGTGCCTTCGTCGATGGCGATGGCATGCCCAAGGCCTCCATGCAAGGTCAGTTCCATTTGACGATCGTGACGCGCGTACCTTCTCCCGGTGCGCTCTGGATATCGAATTGATCGACGAGCCGCTTGGCGCCCGCCAACCCCAGGCCCAGTCCATTGCCGGATGTCCAGCCGTCAGTCATGGCCTGACGGATATCGGGGATGCCCGGGCCGTTATCGCGGAAAAGCAGCCGCACGCCCTTGCGTCCACCGTCCTCGACGATGGCCCACTCCATCTCGCCGCCACCGCCATAGATGACGGCGTTGCGCGCCAGTTCGCTCACCGCCGTGACCAGTTTGGTCTGGTCCACCAGACGCAGGCCGCAGTCCTGCGCGAGCTTGCGCACGGCCTGGCGTCCCAGCACCACATCTTGCTCGGACTTGATCGGATGGCTGCCGCTGCGCACCGTGATCATGAGCCCTGCACGCGTTCACGCAGCAATTTCATGCCCCGCTCGACATCCAGCGCCGTGCTCACGCCCGACAGCGTCAGCCCTAACTCGACCAGGGTGATCGCCACCGCCGGCTGCATGCCGACTACCACGGTTTCTGCATCCATGATGCGCGACAGGCCCGAGATCATGCCGATCATGCGGCCAATGAAGGAGTCGACTACATCCAGCGCGGAGATATCGATGAGCACGCCTTTGGCCGAGACCTGGCTGATCTTCTCCGAGAGATCGTCTTGCAACGCCATGGCGAGCTGATCGTGCATGTCGACCTGGATGGTGACGAGCAGGAAGTCGCCCATGCGAAGAATGGGAATGCGGTCCATGGCGTTACTCGGCCGGCTTCACGCTCAAGCCTGAGCGCTTGAGCGCAAGTGCCAGCGCATCGGCCAGGTTGGCCTTGGTCACGATGCCGCCGAGGTCCAGGCCCAGGTGCACGATGGTCTGCGCAATCTGCGGACGGATGCCGCTGATGATGCAGTCCGCGCCCATCAGGCGGATGGCGGTAACGGTCTTGAGCAGGTGCTGCGCCACCAGCGTATCCACCGTGGGCACGCCGGTAATGTCGATGATGGCGATGTCCGAGCCCGTCTCGACGATGCGTTGCAGCAGCGATTCCATCACCACCTGGGTGCGCTGCGAATCCAGCGTACCGATCATCGGAAGCGCCAGCACGCCGTCCCATAGCTTGACCACCGGCGTGGAAAGCTCCAGCAACTCTTCCTGCTGGCGCAGGATGATCTCCTCGCGCGACTTCTGGAACGTGCGGATGGTGTGCATGCCCAGCGTGTCGAGCAGTTCGGAAATCGACCACAGCTCCGCCGAGAGCGTCGCCGGATCGGATACATAGACTTTCTGCAGCAGATCGAACAACGGCCGCTTCAGCGAAAAGATGAAATGCGCGGTGTGCTGCGAGTCGAAGCCCTGCGTGGCGCGGCTGCGCGAGAGCGTCTCCAGGAACTGGCGCGACTCGCCCCACTCGCCCTTGGCCAGATCGGCCGCGTCGCCCACGGCCGATGCCGTCACCAGCAGGCGCAGGAACTCCTTCGCCTGGCGATTGACCTCCTCGCGACCGATGCGATTGTCGGAAAGCGAGCCACCCTGCTCCAGGTTGGCGGTCCAGCTTGCCAGCAGGGCCGGCTCGTTTTGCTTGATGGCGTCGATGGTCGCCGGCTGAAGAATCGACATGCGCGTCTCCCTGAGAATCCATTCATCATCAGCGAATGCGCGGGCCTTGGGAATAGCCGGCACGACATGTGTACGGGATACGAAAATTTGACAGGCCATTGACACTTCGGCCTTTAGACAGACCGGTTACGAGTCGCCGCAAGAGCAACAGTCAACATGGATCCGCAGCAGGCCCTGACCATTCTCGTCGTCGAGGACGACGAAGGCATCCGCACCATCACGAGCCTGCTGCTGGAATCGGAGGGGTACCGCGTACACGCCGTGCCCAACGGTGAAGCAGCGTGCCAGTGGCTTCAGCAACAGCAGCCCAACGTGCTCTTTGCCGATGTGAATATGCCGGGCATGAGCGGTGTGGAAGTGGCGCGTCGTGCGCGCGAAACCTACCCTTCGCTGCATATCCTGCTCACCTCTGGCGAAGGGCGCGCCGATCCCGCGTGGCTTGCGCATGGTGTGCATTACCTCAACAAGCCCTACGATCGCCGCGCGTTGCTCCAGGCGATCGACGCCGTGGTGAGGTCCTCGCCAGCCGCCCGAGTCAGGGCGTAACCGGCGGATAGCCCATGCCGACCTGCGCCACCATGTGGCGGATGCGCTGCAAGACCCACTCGTGGTCATCGCGCGTGGCGTTGCGCAGCACCTCTTCCGCAAGCCCCGAGAACTCCTGCCAGAACACCTGCGGCTCCGGATACTTCCGCGCAAGAGCCTCGGCGTAGCCTTCGAGCCTGCCGAGGTCACGGTCAAGGTTTTCGCGATTCTTGGTCATGGAACTTCGGTGCCTTGCGGGCCGTGAGTGCCGCGCGTCGCCTGGTATGACGTTTTGTAGCGGCCGGAGGTGGTGCACCGCGTCGCGGGCATGTCGCCTGGACGTGATTGAGAGGACGCCACGACAACACCGGCAAAACACGCGTCCGCCCACTGCGCAGGTTTTACATCGGCTCGGCGAAGCGCTCACGGCGATCCGTCCATCGTCGCCGCACTTTCCCGACGAGATCATTGCCATGAGCGAACATAGCCACGAGATCCATGTACTCAACGGCCTCATCGAAACCACCATCGACAGCGTCGACGGCTACGCCGAAGCCGCCAAGGATGCGGAGAACGCACAGTTTCGCGACCTGTTCCTCGCCCGCGCCAACGAACGCCGCCAGGTGGCTGCGCGTTTGCGTGAAGCCGTGCGACGCGAAGGCGGCGAGCCTGCCGACGATGGCACCGTGCTTGCGTCGGCGCACCGCGCCTTTGTGGGCCTTCGCAGCTCCATGAGCCACGGCGACAAGGCCGTGATCGACGAAGTCGAGCGCGGTGAAGACCACATCAAGGCCAAATACGATGAAGCACTCAAGGACGAGAAACTGTCCATGGCCGCGCGGGAGACCATCCAGCAGGCCTACGCCTCGGTGCGCCAAGGCCACGACCAGATGAGTGCCATCAAGCGTTCGATGCATGGATAACGACCCATGCAACACGCCTCCCACGTCGACATCCGTAGCCGCAGCGACATGCTGCGGCATGCGCACGAGCGCATGCTCACCATAGGCGGCACTACACTGCTCCAGCTCGACCCGCCCCTGCCGGTACGCACACCCAGGGGCGACGCTTATGCGCACATCCTGGCGCAGGACGGTAATGACGGCGAGATCTGCTGGACGGTCGTCATGATGCGCACGGGAGACATCCTCAGCTTTCCCAGCGGAGCGATCCACGGATTCGATATTCCGGCGGCATCGCCGCAGCCGGCGGCCGCGTAGAAGCGGCGCGGCCGCCGTATCGCATTGACTGTCAGATCATGTGCGGCTGCTGGTCCGGCGGCGGCACCGGATCCTGCACGGGAACCGGAGGAGGCTCCGGATCGGTGAGTGGCGGGCGCTCAGGTGTCGGCACGGGCGGCTCGGGGGGTGCCGGTGGTTCGACGGGTCCAGGTGGCATGGGCGGCGCCGGCGGCTTGACCGGGTCGGGCGTCGGTGCCGGCACCTCGTTGTGCGCGGCGAAAGAAAGGCGTTGCTCACTCATTGTCGACTCCTTGAAGAACCATTCCATCGTCGAGGCATCGCACTGAACTGCGTGCCTCCAACGCGTGAACTTTTCCGTTCACGCGCATCGGTATGGAAGTCGTTCATGGTGGCGTGCACGTCTACATGATGTGGGCAACTCGCAGCTGACTCATGCATGCGGTTTTTGACCCGTTGGTCACCATCCGGGGCGTAGCTCTCATGCCCACACCAATGGAGGACAGACGCATGAATACGCGCGCCATTACTTTCCTTGCCTTGGCCCTCGCCATGTCCGCTGGCACGGCAAATGCGCAGACGAACGAACCACGCACGCGAACGGTGTGCGAAAACGTTCCGGTGAAACAGGTCAATTCCAGCGACACACACCGCGTGGCGGGCACGGCCATCGGCGCGGTGGCGGGCGGCGTGCTCGGCAACCAGGTCGGCGGCGGCAAGGGCAAGACGCTTGCCACGGTGGGCGGCGCGGTGGCGGGTGGCGTCGTTGGCAACCAGGTGCAGAAGGCCCACCAGGACAACAACGCCACCTACACCACCGAGCGCCGCTGCCACGAAGAGCAGTATTGATCCACGCGTACAGACATCCTGCGAGTTGACCAAGGAGACCGCATGAACACGTCCGTCTACTGCATGGCCCGCACGCCGGAACAGGCTGAGGCCATCCTGCTGGAATTGAAGCAGTCGGGCTTCACCAACAACGATATCTCCGCACTTCTGCCCGATCGCCGCGGCACCAAGGATTTCGCGCACCAGCACAACACCAAGGCGCCCGAGGGCGCCACCGCCGGCGGCATCGCGGGGCTCGGTGTGGGCGCGGCGTTGGGCTGGCTCGCCGGCATCGGCGCGCTGGCCATTCCTGGCGCGGGGCCGTTGATTGCTGCCGGACCGATCATGGCGGCGCTCAGTGCCGCCGCCGTCGGCACCGCCACGGGCGGCGTGGTGGGTGGATTGGTGGGCATGGGCATGCCGGAATTCGAGGCCAAGCGATACGACTCGAAGATCCGCGAGGGCAACATCCTCATCTCCGTGCATACGGAAAATGGCAAGCAGAAAGATGTGGCCAAGGACGTCTTCAAACGCAACAATGCCGACGACATCTCGACCGCATCGGAGGCGCGCGTCCATTGATCGCGCGCCACATCTCCGCCAGCTGACTCGCGTCAGCGGCGGCAACGAGGTTTTCACACGTGACTCACGAGTGGGACGATCTGATCCCGGCATAGGCACGTACAGCACATCGGGGGCACGTCATGCACAGCAAAAAACGTCGGTCCGGTTTCATCATCCTCGTGGAGGACAACCGCCAGAACGCGCAAGCTACCGGCGAATACCTCGAGAGCCAGGGTTATACCGTCGACTACGCCTATGACGGCATCACCGGCCTGCACCTGGCCTCCTCCAATGATTACGACGCCATCGTGCTCGACGGCATGTTGCCCGGCATGGATGGCCTTGAGGTCTGCCGGCGCCTGCGCGGAGAGCACAAGGTGGCCGCGCCTATCCTGATGCTCACCGGTCGAAACACGCTCGACGATAAAGTCGCGGGCCTGGATACCGGCGCGGACGATTACCTGTGCAAGCCGTTCGACCTGCGTGAACTCGAAGCACGCCTGCGCACCTTGATCCGCCGCGAGCGCCGCCAGGTATCCCGCGAGGTACTCACCGTGGGCGACCTGACCTTCGACACGGGCACGCTGAGCGTCACGCGCGGCGAGCAGGAACTCACGCTGTCGCCGATCGGCCTGCGGCTACTGGCCATACTCATGCGCGAATCTCCCCGCGTCGTGAGCCGCTCGCGACTGGAGCGCGAAGTCTGGGGCGAGTCGCTGCCCGACTCCGACACTCTGCGCTCGCACCTCTACATTCTGCGCCGCGCCATCGACAAGCCGTTCGGCAATCCGCTGATGCACACGCTGCCAACGGCCGGTTATCGCCTGGCGGATCTCTCGCCGCCCTCCAAGAGCATGGCACCTCAAGCCAGTACATCGACGCTCGCCATGGCTTGAACCACGGCGTAAGCAATACCTGCAGAGGCCACCGCATGCGGTGGCCTTTTTTTCGCAGCGGACTCGGGCACACGCGGTTTGCACGCGGACTCCACTTGTCACACGCCACAGTGCGGGGAAAGGATGCTCCAGCCGTCGCCTCCGCCAGCACCGATATCGTTTCCTGCTCGCGCCGCGCCACCAGGCTCGCTTGATCGCACTCGCTCCGCGGGCGATGAGGCGGGTCCCATCGAAAGGATACGTTCCTCCACGGATGCCGGTGCGGCATCCGGACCAACGCGAGGTGCACGTGCGCATTGCCCAGATTTCCCCACTGTACGAATCCGTTCCACCTCGCCTTTACGGGGGCACTGAACGCATCGTCGCCTACCTCACCGATGCACTGGTGAACCGTGGGCACGACGTCACCCTGTTCGCCAGCGCCGATGCGCATACCAGCGCACGCCTCAGTGCCACCCGCGCGCAGTCGATCAGGCTCGATCCTTCGCCGCTGAAATCGGACCTGGCGGCGCACCTGACGCTGCTCTACGAAGTACAGCGACAGATGGACCGCTTCGACGTACTGCATTTTCATATCGACCTGATCCACCTGCCGGCATTCGAAGAGGTCGCCTCTCGCACCATCACCACCTTGCACGGACGCCTGGACCTCACTGACCTGGCCGATGCTTATGCGCGCTGGCCGCAATACCCGCTGGTTTCCATTTCGCGTCAGCAACGCTTGCCGCTTCCCCGTGCATCGTGGATTGCCACGGTGCCGCACGGCATTCCCGCCGACCTCTATCGCGCGCATACGCATTCGAGCGAGGGCTACCTCGCATTTCTAGGCCGTATCTCGCCGGAAAAGCGGCCAGACCGCGCCATTGCCATTGCGCGCCGCGCAGGTATTCCCCTGCGCATCGCCGCCAAGGTGGACGCGGTGGATCAAGCGTATTTCCACGAACACATCGCGCCGCTGCTGGACGACCCGCTGGTGCAATACATCGGTGAGATCAGCGATGGCGACAAGGAGGCGTTCCTCGGCAATGCGCGCGCGCTGCTCTTTCCCATCGACTGGCCCGAACCCTTCGGGCTGGTGATGATCGAAGCCATGGCATGCGGCACGCCCGTGATCGCATGGAACTGCGGCTCGGTGCCCAGCGTCGTCGACGACGGCTTGACCGGCTTCATAGTAAACAGCGAGGACGAAGCGGTGGAAGCGGTGGCGCGACTGCCGCGACTCAACCGTGAATGCATCCGCAGCGTGTTCGAACGGCGCTTCACCGCCGATGTCATGGCCGCCGCCTATGAGACGGTCTATCGCCAGGTGATGGTGCCACCCGCCGACATCCGCGCTGTGGGCACCTGAGACGAGTGGATGAACAACGACGCGTTTGCACCCAACGAGATCACCGAAAATCTCAGCGTCGGCGAAACGCGAGCCATGTTCGCGCTCAAGGCCGCGCATAGTTTCGCTGTGAGTGACGCATGCGGCGACATGCTTGGTGGTGCGGAAGGCATGTTCCGCAACGACACCCGCGTGCTGTCGCACTGGATTCTGGAGCTGGCCGGCGAGAAGCCCTCGCTGCTCAGCGGCGCGGTAAGCCACGACAACGTGCTGTTCACCGCCGACCTCACCAATGAGCCGTTGCCCCCCATCGGCGGCAAGGCGGCGCCGGCTGGAGTAATCCATGTGCAGCGCACGCGCCTGCTCTGGGACAATCGGCTGTTCGAGCAGATCCGACTGCACAACTTCGACGACAGCGATCTCACCGTGCTGTTGCGCCTTCGCTTCCATGCCGACTTTCGCGACATCTTCGAAGTACGCGGCATGGCGCGCGAGAAGCGAGGCGAAGCACTGCCAACGGAAATCGACACCGATCACGTGCGGTTGGCTTACCGTGGGCTCGACAATGTGCTTCGGCGCACAGTGATCTCCTTCTCCGAAACACCCGACCAGCTCCGCCCGCAGCGTGCCGATTTCAAACTGGCGTTGCCGCGCATGGACAGCATCGCGCTGTACATCGAAGTCGGCGATGAACATATCGCGCCATCGCGCAGGCGCTATCGCAATGCAGCGGCTTCGGCTCGTGCCACCATGCGGCGCCGACGCCATCGCGGCGCAAGCCTCAAGAGCAACGCCAGGCTGTTCAACAACTGGCTCGATCGTTCGCGCGCCGACATTGCCCTGCTGGTGGCGGATCTTCCCACCGGGCCGTATCCCTACGCTGGCATTCCGTGGTTTTCCACGCCGTTCGGTCGCGACGGCCTGATCACGGCGCTGCAGACCCTGTGGGTGGACCCCAGCCTCGCGCGCGGCGTGCTGGGCTATCTCTCCAGCCGCCAGGCCACCGAGACATCGGCCTTTCGCGATTCGGCACCCGGCAAGATCATGCATGAGACCCGTTCGGGCGAAATGGCCTCCCTGGGCGAGGTGCCGTTTGGGCTTTACTACGGCGGCGTCGACTCCACGCCACTGTTCGTGATGCTCGCGGGCGCCTACGCCGACCGTACCGCGGATTCGGCCTTCGTCGATGGCTTGTGGCCATCGCTCAAGGCGGCTACAGCGTGGATCGAAGCGATGTGCGATGCGAACGGGCACGGCTTCCTGGCCTATGCCCGCGGCGCCGAGGGCGGCCTGGTGAACCAGGGCTGGAAGGACAGCAACGATTCCGTATTTCACGCCGACGGACGCATTCCCCATGGCCCGATTGCACTCATCGAGGTGCAGGGCTACGTGTACTCCGCCTTGCGCGCCATGGCCCGGCTTGCCGAACGGCGAAACGAACACGAGAACGCCGCGCGCTGGCGCACTCGCGCCACGGCGATGCGCCAAGCGGTGGAGGAGCTTTTCTGGGACGACGAACTGGCCAACTACGGCATTGCCCGCGATGGCAATGACTCGCTTTGCCGGGTGCGCACGTCCAATGTCGGTCACCTGCTTTACACCGGGTTGCCACGCGCCACACGCGCACGCCAGGTAATCCGGCAGCTGCGCTCGGCCGCTTTCGACGGCGGCTGGGGCGTGCGCACGCTGGCGCACGAGCAGGCGCGGTTCAATCCCATGTCCTATCACGACGGCTCGGTATGGCCTCACGACGTGGCGATGAGCGCCGCCGGCATGGCCCATTACGGCGAACGCGAAGACGTAGTGCGACTGGTCGGCGAGACGTTCGAGGCGGCCACGCATTTCGGCATGCGTCTGCCTGAACTGTTCTGCGGCTTTCCGCGCCGCGCGGGCGAACCGCCGGTGGCCTATCCCGTCGCCTGCATGCCGCAGGCGTGGGCGGCCGGTTCCATGT
>Ga0209759_1001114_pt1 | contig 17320 bp, 7 predicted proteins | sample AraplaCL_Col_mMS_FD_184261 | JGI IMG/M metagenome (GOLD analysis project Ga0209759, IMG submission 184261) | Arabidopsis root microbial communities from the University of North Carolina, USA - plate scrape CL_Col_mMS (SPAdes) (version 2) | ecosystem: Host-associated > Plants > Roots >...
GATGGCGGCCGACAGGATGGTCTCGGCGCGCGCGGCCGATGAGTTCCTCGATCCCGACCAGGCGTTCCAGCTGTCGGTGCGGGTGCTCGACGCCAAGCGCCTCGAGCTGAGCTACCGGGTCGCCCCGGGCTACTACCTCTACCGCGAGCGCTTCAAGTTCACGGCGCCGGACGCCAAGCTGGGCGAGCCGCAGATTCCGCCCGGCAAGAAGCATTACGACACCGCCCTGGAACAGAACGTCGAGACGTACCACGACGGCGTCGTCGTGGTGCTCCCGGTGGTGTCCGCCGGCAAGGCTTTCACGCTGCATGCGACGCACCAGGGCTGCGCCGACAAGGGCCTTTGCTATCCGCCGCAGCCGCGTTCCGTGGCCGTCACGCTGAAGGCTTTCGGCGCCGATGCCGACAGCGCCAGGATCGTGGCCGATGTCGACGCGTCATCGTCCACATCCTCGGCCCTCGCGCCGCCGCTGTCCGCGCCGGCGCAGGGCGGCGTGAGCGTGGCCAGCGGCGCGCTGCCAGATCCGCTGCGCAGCGTGGTGCTGGGCAGCTATGGGACCTCGGCGCCCCAGGTCGAGCGGCCGCTTCCCGCGACGGCTGCGGCATCGGCTCCGCCGCCCGCCGCCGCCGGAACGCCCGCGCACGACGACGCCGACGGTGGCGTCGGCGCCGCGCTGGCCGGCGGCCATCTTTGGGTCATCGTGCTGATCTCGATCGGCGCGGGTCTGGCCCTGGCGGCCACGCCCTGCGTCTGGCCGATGTTTCCGATCCTGTCGTCCATCATCGTGGGCCAGGGCAACGCCGTCACGCCGGCTCGCGGCCTGGGCCTGGCGACGGCCTACTCGCTCGGCATGGCGCTGGTCTACACGTCCCTGGGCGTGGTCGCGGGCCTGGTGGGTCGCGGCTTCGCGGGCGAACTGCAGAATCCGGTCGTGCTGTCGACGTTCGGCATCCTGCTGGTGGTGCTGTCGCTGTCGATGTTCGGGCTCTACGATCTGCAGCTTCCGGCCGCGTTGCGCGACCGGCTCAGCGCCAAGAACGAGTCCTTGTCGGGCGGCCAGATCGGCGGGGTGTTCGGCATGGGCGTGCTCTCGGCGCTGATCGTCAGTCCCTGCGTGTCGGCGCCGCTGGTGGGCGCCCTGGTCTACATCGGCAACCAGCACGATCCGCTGCTCGGCGGCGTGGCGTTGTTCTCGATCGCGACGGGCATGAGCGTCCCGTTGCTGGTGATCGGCGCCTCGGCAGGCTCCCTGCTGCCGCGCAGCGGCGCGTGGATGGATCAGGTCAAGCGCTTCTTCGGGCTGGCCTTGCTGGGTGTCGCGCTGTACCTGGTGCGGTCGGTGCTGCCGCCCTTCGTCTCGATGATCGCCTGGGGAACGCTGGCGATCGTCGCCGGCGTCGTGCTGGGGGCGTTCGAGCCGGTGACGACCCGGGAATACGAAGGCATCGCGCGCACTGTCAAGGGCTTCGGCGTCCTCTTCGTCGTGCTTGGCGCCATCGAGCTGGTGGGCGCCGCCAGCGGCAGCCTCGATCCGTCGCAGCCGCTCGCGCGTTTCGCGCGCGCGGGCGCCGGCGAGGCCGTGGCCGCCTCCGTGGGGCCGCGCTTCGAACGCGTCTCCAGCGTCGCCGAGCTCGACCAGCGCCTGCAGTCCGCCGGCCGCCCTGTGATGCTCGACTTCTACGCCGACTGGTGCGTGTCGTGCAAGGAAATGGAGGCGCAGACCTTCGTCGAGCCGGCCGTGCGCGCGAAGCTCGACAAGGCGCTGCTGCTGCGCGCCGACGTCACCGCAAACACCGACGACGACAAGGCCCTGCTCAAGCGCTTCCACCTGTTCGGCCCGCCGGGCATCATCCTGTTCGACGCCCAGGGCCACGAGCTGGAGACCGCCCGGGTGGTGGGCTTCCAGGACGCGCCGCGTTTCGCCACCAGCCTGTCGGCGGCCGGACTGTGAGGCTGTCGCAGATCCTCTTCTCTCAAGGCTTCGGTGCGCGGCGTGCATGCGAAGGCCTGGTGGCCGGCGGCTTCGTCGCCATCGGCGGCGTGGTGCACGACGATCCGTTCGAGGAGCTGGCGCCCGAGGGCCTGATCCTCAACGTCGAGGGCAAGGACTGGCCGTACCACGCCAAGGCGCTCATCGCATTGAACAAGCCGGCCGGCTACGAGTGCTCCAAGAAGCCCAAGCATCACCCGAGCGTCTACAGCCTGCTGCCGCCGCCGCTGCTGCGCCGCGACGCCCAAAGCGTGGGCCGCCTGGACGAGGACACCACCGGCCTGCTGCTGTTCACCGATGACGGCCAGCTGCTGCATCGCTGGACCTCCCCCAAGCATCATGTGCCCAAGGTCTACGACGCGTCGTGCAAGCACCCCGTGACGCCTGACCAGATCGCGCGCCTGCTTGCGGGCGTCGTGCTGCAGGACGACCCCGAGCCGGTGCGGGCGCTCGCTGCCGAGCCCTGGGACGGTGCCGCCGACGGGCTGCATGGCATCCGCCTGACCCTGGCCGAAGGCAAATACCACCAAGTCAAGCGCATGATGGCCGCGGTCAGCAACCGCGTGGAGGCCTTGCATCGCAGCCGCTTCGGCAAGCTCGAGTTGCCGTCCGACCTCAAGCCGGGTGCGTGGTGCTGGCTCCCGGGGCCCGGCGCGATCGCGGACTAGGACGCGGCGCCCGCGCGCCGCTGGGCACACCCTCGGCTTTTGCCAGTGGCTTGTGCGGCGGATATGCTGGTCACGCGACGCGTGCACCCCGCGCGTGCGTCCCGCCGAGGAAACATGCCCCTCCTTCCTTTGACTCCGAGCCGGTGCCCGGCCGCATCGAGCGGGAGCCTCGCCTCGTGAGACCGGCGCGCCGATCGCTCAAGCGGATCCTCACGCGGCAGTACCTGCTGCTGGCGTGCGTGCCGCTGCTGCTGGTGATCGTGCTCTGGAGCGCCGTGGCCATACCGCAGGCCCTGCACGACATCGAGCAGGAGAACGAGCGCACCGCGCTGCTGGTGCGCGCGCAGGTGGAACTGCTCATCGCCGCGCCGCGCGAAGCGGTCGCGCGCGCGGCGGCGCGCATTCGTCCGGATGCCGCGGCGGCCGACCTGCACGCGGCACTGAGCGATGTGCTGGAGCAGGTGCCGTCGCTGGAGTCGGCGCTGCTGCTCGACGCCGACGGGATCGTGACGGCCGCCGAGGTCCGGCCCGACGCACGCATCGGCAAGCAGGAGTGGGAGGGCCTCGACTTGTCCAGCCAACCGTTCTACGGGCGCGCACGCCAGGCGGCCGCGCCCGTCTGGTCCAACACCTTCCTGTCGCCATTGACGGGCCGCATCATGGCCGCCATCGCCGCCCCTTCCCAAGGGCGGCTGGTCGTGGCCGACCTGTCGCTGGACAAGATGGCGCAGCAGATCCGGGTGTCGAGCGACGTTCGGGGGGTGGCGCTGATCGTGTTCGACGGCCTCGGCCGGGTGATCCTTCATCCCGACCAGCGGCGCGCCGACTGGCAGGAGAACCTGGGCGACGTGGAGCTGGTGCGCCGAGCGCTGCATGGCTATTCCGGCCCGGGCGAAATCGAGCTCGGCGGCCAGCGCTGGCTGGCCACCGTCGCACCGGCCGCCAGCACGGGCTGGTATGTGCTGGTCGCGCAGCCGCGCGACGCCTTGTTCGCGCCGGTCAAGCGACTTGCCGGCGTCGTGGGCGCCGCCGTGCTGGTGGTGCTGGTGATCGTCGTCGCCATCGCGATCAAGCTTGCCCAGCGCCTGGCCGGCACCTACCGCCAGCTGGTACGGGCCGCGACCGACCTGGTCGATGACCAACCCGGCGAGCCCGATGCCGATCTCGGCAGCGAAGAGGTGCACGCGCTGTGGACCCAGCTGCGCCGGCTGCTGGACCGCGCCAAGGAGCAGGAGCGCAGCGCACGCCATGCGCAGGCCGAGCTGCAGGCCTTGCTGGACGCCGCCACCGAAGTGGCCATCATCGCCGTCGACGCCAACCATGTGGTGCGGCTGTTCAACCGGGGGGCCGAGAAGATGCTGGGCTACAGGGCCTCGGAGGTGCTGGGCCTGCAGTGTCCGTTGGGCGTCCACGACCCGCTCGAGCTCGCGCGGCGCGGCCAGGAGCTGACGGAGCAACTGCAGCGGCCGGTGCAGGGCCGCGACGCGCTCACCGCGATCGCCGCGCTCCATGGCTACGAGGTGCGCGACTGGACCTACTTTCGCAAGGACGGTTCGCGCGTCAGCGTCTCGCTGGCCGTGACGGCGGTGCACGAATCCTTGCCCACGCTGGGCATGCCGCAAGGCGCGCCGGAGCATGGCAGCAGGCCCCTGGGATTCCTGTTCGTGGGCACCGACCAGTCCGAGCGCGCCCGCTCCAACGAACTCGAGCTGGCACGCCGGCGCGCCGAGGCCGCGAGCCAGGCCAAGTCGGAGTTCCTCTCGCGGGTCAGCCACGAGTTGCGCACGCCGATGAACGCGATCCTGGGCTACGCGCAGCTGATGCAACTGGAGGAGGAGCACCCGCTCGACGGCCACCAGCGCGAGCGCGTGGCCCGCATCGAAGCCGCGGGCTGGCATCTGGTGACCCTGATCAACGATGTGCTGGACCTGTCGACGATCGAGTCCGGCAACGCCCGCATCCAGATGACCGACGTCGATGCCGGCCTCGTCATCAACGAAAGCGTCCGGCTGCTCGCGCCGCTGGCCGAGAACGCCAAGGTGACGCTGGCGGTCGCGTTGCCCCAGGGCGCGCCGCCCGATGCCCTCAGAGTGCAGGCCGACGTCACGCGGCTGCGCCAGGTGCTCGTCAACGTCATCGGCAACGCGATCAAATACAACCTCGAGAACGGCCGCGTGGACATCGGCGTGAGCCTGCGCACCGCGGAGGGCGCAGCGACGGCCGATGCCGCCGAGATCGGTGCAGGGCGGCTGGCGATCGAGATCTCCGATACGGGCCGGGGCATGACGGAGCAGCAGCTCGCGCGCCTGTTCTCCGCCTTCGATCGCCTGGGCCTGGAGTCCGGCCCGATCGAAGGCACCGGCATCGGCCTGGTGATCAGCCGTCGCCTGGTCGAACGCATGGGCGGCGAGATCGCCATCGACAGCCGTCCCGACGTGGGCACGCGCGTGACGCTCACGCTGCGGCGCGCGCGCGAGGGGACGCCGATCGCCCAGGAGGAAGTGCCCCCGTTGCCCAAGGGCGCGGGCGGCCAGATCGTGTACGTCGAGGACAACCCGATCAACGCGCTGCTCATGCAGGAGGTGCTGGAGCGGCGACCCGACTGCACGCTGCACCTGGCGGTGAGCGTGCGCGACGGCATCGACCTGATCGCCCGCCTGCGTCCCGACCTCGTGCTGGTGGACCTGCACCTGCCCGACGGCTCGGGCCTCGAAGTGGCCGAATGGATGCGCACGATGCCGCCGCTGGCGCGCGTGCCCGTGGTCGTGGTCTCCGCCGACAGCACCCAGGCCCAACGGGACGCGGCGACCGTCGCCGGCGTGCGCGCCTACTTGGCCAAGCCTGTGCGTCTGCGCGAGACCTTGCTGTTGATCGACGAACTGCTGCCCGCCGAGAAGTGATGGCACCCAGCCAACGCTTTACGCAGATTCACGACGGTCGCGCGACAGCCGAGGTCGTTTCATGCCATAATAGCTTTCTCAGTCGCGGGGTGGAGCAGTCTGGTAGCTCGTTGGGCTCATAACCCAAAGGTCGTTGGTTCAAATCCAGCCCCCGCAACCAAATACGGTCAAACGACCAGCGAAACCGCACCAAGCCTAGCTTGCTGCGGTTTTTTGCTTTCCGGCCCGGTGCGCCACCCAGTGCGCCACCATGCCCTCCCTCGACGTCGTCCACCTGACCCGCAACCGCTGTGGCGTCTACTGCTTCCGCCTCCGTTCAGGCTCGCTCGACCAGCGGGTAAGCCTGGGCACGAAGTGCCCCCTGACGGCGCATATCATGGCCGCGAGGATCAACGCGGCCGTGCAGGCCGCGCGAACCAGGGAGCGGGGCATGACAAGCAAGAACCCGAGGCTGGACGAGCTGAGCATCGACTTGGCCGCCATCCGGAAATACAAGATCGATCCCCTCACGGGAGCAGTCGAGACCAACGGCACGCGCGAGGACCACGAGGCGGCCATGGAGATGATCGACCGCATCGGAGTGATCCCGGGCGGTTGGCCTAAGACTCCACCTGAGGTGCTCGCGGCGCTGGCTTCGGCGGCGAGGAGCGCCGCGCCGAACGCCTATCCGCCTGCTTGCGCCCCAGCGGAGCCATCGAAGACGCTCGCGGAGGTGGTCGACGCTTGGCTCGCCGAGCGGGAGCGCAAGAACGGCCCGCGCACGGTCTACGCCAAGCAGGGCCACTACCGCAACTTCGCCGTCTTCCTCTCATCGCTCGTCGACATGGCGACGTTCGACAAGGACGAGCTCGCCGCTTTCAAGTCGCGGCGGCAAGCCGAAGCCAAAGCGAAGGCCCAAGCCGAAGGCAAGGCGTTCCGCAAGATGCCCGACGATCTCCTGGACGGCCTCTACGTCGCGACCAAGACGCCCTTGGCGTCGCTGAGCAAGCAGCACATCGTCGGCTTCAAGGAGGCGATGCTCAAGGCCGGCGACGCGAAGAAAAATTCCAAGCGGGACCAAGAGCTGACGGCGAAGACGGTCGACAACAAGCTGTTGTCCCTGTCCGACTTTTTCGCGTTCGCGATCGGCAACGGAGCCTATAAACCCGAGGGCGGTAAAAATCCCGTGTCGGGCACGTTCATCTTGACCAAGCAGGAGCGCCAGGCGAAGGCCGACCGCTACAAGCCGTTCACGCCGGACGACCTCGCCGCGATGTTCGATCCCCTCGCATACAAGGCGGCGATGGGCGCGGAGCCCGACCTTTACTGGTGCCCGCTGATAGCGCTGTTCACGGGCATGCGCATCAGCGAGGCCACCGGCATCCACTGCGAGGACGTCTCGAAGTCCCCCAACGGCGTCGACATCGTCTTCGTCCGCAAGTCGAAGACCGGCGCGGGCGTGCGCGACGTGCCGATCGCCCAAGCCTTGATCGACCTGGGGTTCCTCGACTTCGTGGCGGCCCAGAGGGCGGCGGGGCACGAGCGGCTCTTCCCCGATCGCCTCCTGATCAACCACAGCTACTCGAAGGACCTCAGCGACGCGTTCCGCGAGCACTTGATCGCCGTGGGCGTGCGCAAGCTCGCGGACAAGTCCGAGCGCAAGAGCTTCCACAGCTTCCGGGCCAACGTCATCACGCAGTTCCGGGTCCGCAACGTCCCCATCGAGAAGTCGATGCGAATCGTGGGGCACTCCACCGGGATGAGCAGCTCGATGCAGACGCATCTTGGCTACGTGCACGAGCTGCCCGACCTGAAAGACGTGGTCGACCTGCTCGAATGGCCCATCGATCTCATCGGCTTGCGGCTCTACAACAATACTTAGGAAGACGGATGAACAGCGCGAACCTCCCCCCAAAATTCAAGCATGCAAACTGGCATCTTCCGTCCATCAAGTGGGCATGGTGGACGGTGCTAATACTGCTCACAGCTTTGTTTTTTGTGGCGCTTTATCACTTCTTGATCGACACATCCGCCAAGGACGGAATTAAGAAGCTGTGGGACGCCTTGGCCGGCCTGCTTTCTTTAGTCGGCTGCATACTGGTTGGCTTCGGCGTCGCGCTCGGCAAAGGCGAGGCGAACGAGCTCACGGCACACGTCACTGCGCTGAGCGAAAGGCTCGAGCAAAGCGGACTGTCTGCCGCGGCCACTGCATGTGACGCTTGGAAAACCATCAAGGACGCGCAGGGGCCGCCAGCGAAAGACGAAGCGCAGGCTCTTGCCGCGCTCGCATCCGGCCTGCACGAAGCGAATCAATCTTTGAACGAAGCCTCGACGGAGCTGAAGGCGATCTTCGCCAAGCAAGTCGAAATGGCCCGAGATGCCACGATCTGGTTCGAGATCGGGATCGTTCTTGTAATCCTCGGCTCCGGCTTGACGACCTTCTTTACGCTCGCCAGGAGCTGAGAAGATAGATCCAGCCGGCCACCACCATCGCGCCAACGCTCAGGACCGCCGCCCACTGCGCGATGGCGATGTGGCGAAAGGCTCGGTCGATTCGCATTTCAGCGGAATTCTCTCCCCGCACGCTCGGTTTCATCTCGATCTCGCTAAATGGCCAAAGCACCTTCTCCCAAAGATCGTCGCGCGAGTCAAGGGTTGTCTAGCCGCGCGGCTCGAGCTCAAGCTCGCGAATCCATGCGTCCAAGAGTTCATCCGCACGTTTACGGATTTGCTCGACCAATTTGCGGCGAGCGGTGGCGTCGGGCTGGGCATGCGCTTTGGCGGAGATGCCGGCTAGACTCACATGTCCCTTATCCTTGGGGTCGAACGGGGGAAGGCGCATGTGCTTGAAGACGTCGCCGACTTGGATCGCGACGTTGTGGGCTTCCACATATTGCGACACCGTCGTCGAATTGAGCAGCGCGCACAGGTAGTGAGCCTCCGTCTCGTCATCCAAAGCTACGAAGAAGATCTTGTGGTCGGGGACGTAGGGCCGCATGCCCATGAAAGGGACATCCTTGGAGCCGGCCACCGCCGCGCAGAAGCGTCCCGGCATCTCCGCCCAGATAACTTTCCAAGGCTTGAAGGTGAACGCTCCGACGTTGTAGATCGCGTAGATCGGCGCGTCCATCGGCCGCATGCGCGACTTCCAAGTCGAGCGATCCGCAAGCAGCTCCTCGAACTGCTCGAAATAGGCGAGCGTCTTCGGAAGCGACTCCGCCTCCTCCTCCGCGGCCCGGTAATCAGACTTCTTGATGCCGGAGTTCGGCACCAACGCGAAGAGGTCGAGATCGGGCTTCAAGTAGCACGGATCGAAGTCCGAAGCTCCCTTGATCAGCGGAAATAGCCAGTCTGGCTCGATCCACGCCTCCCGCTCGGCGCCGATGTCCTTCTTGCCCGAAGCTGGCTGCGTGCGGATCTGCACCGTTCGACCGCGAGCGCGCTCGTTGACGATGGGCACGAAGTAGACGCCGTTGAGATCGACGGTGATGCCCTTTCGGCCTTCGACCCAGCCCCCCGGCTTGGCGAGCTGCTTGATCTGCGAGAAGCGGCCTTCGGGCAGCACGGCCCATGGCGACCCCTCGCCACCCACAGGCGTCGCTTCCCATTCGTCTCGAACGACGCGCTCGACGACCTCGTCCAGAGGCAAGTCAGGATCGATGTTGCGCTTGTATCCCGGAGCGACGCGCCAAACCGAGTAGGGAACCGGATACGTCGGCCGATCCTTTGTCTTTTGAAGCACTGCGACGCAGGTCTTGTTCGCGGCGTCTCGAAAAGGCTTCAACGCCTTCAGATCCTCGACTTCCAGCGGAATCAGGTTGCTGCGTCGATCAACGCGGAAGTTGCGGAAGCCCGCGGACGACGGATTTTGGAAGAGCGCCTGCGTGATGACGAAAGCGATCTTCCCGCCCTGTTTCAACCACTTGTCGCCCGTGGTGTAGGTGATCATCGCGGAGATGTCCAACTCGTTGCCGCCGTGGTGGCCGGTCTTCGAGAAGATGTCGTATTTCTCGCAAGTGGGTTTGACGCGCTCGCGATACGCCTCGGGCAACCGCGACCAACGCACCCAGGGAGGGTTGCCGACGATGAAATCGAACTCGCCCGCGGTGGCCGACCAGAAGAAGTTGCGCACGATGCGGAACCAGATGCCGTTCCACTTCTTCTTGTGAAGCTTTAGAACTTGGTCGTAAGTCTCGCGCAAAGGCTTCGCCCAGCGCTGCGCCTCGTCGGCGCTGAGCTCCCCCGCCTTGACCAGCGCCTTCGACACCGCGGCGTATTCCAAGCTCTTCTCGACGCTCGCGCCCATCCTGTCGAAGACGGCATCGAGCCGTTGCCGTTTGAAGGCGAGCTCCGCTGGAAGAAGAATGTTGAGGCTCGCCACCTGGCTCCCGATACGGTAGCTGACGACCTCGTCGGCCGCATTCGGATTTGGCGCGGGAGAATAGATGGCATCCGCGAGCAGGATCGGCAATTCGATGGTCTTCCCTGGGACTTCCGCGAGCAGGTCCGCGATCGCCATAAGAAAATTGACCCGCGAAGTCTGAACCGCGAGGGGATTCAAATCAAAGCCCCAGACCTCGTCGACCAAAGCGTCGACGAGCTTTTCGGCCTTGGTCCCCGCCTCCTCAGCCGCTCGCCGCTTTCGACGCACCACCTCCATCAGGAAGGATCCTGACCCGCATGTCGGATCGAGGTAGCGCGACCCCTTCCAGGATTTGGGCGTCGCCTTCTCCACCGTGAAGTCAACCAGCCAATCGGGCGTGTAGAACTCGCCCAGGCTCTTGCGCATAGTCTCTGGGACGAGTCCTTGATAGAAGTCGCGGAGGGCGTCCCGCTGATTCGCAAGGCGATCTGTCCGGTAGAGCGCGAGCTTGCCGATCAGCGCGCGCAGCGCCGGGACGATGTGCTCCTCGCCGCCAGGCTCCCGGGCGGCGTCGATGTGCCAACTGAAAATGGCTTCTTCGACGAATCCTTTGATGCCCGCTCCTGAGAACAGGCCCCCGTGCTCGATGTCCTTCTCCAGCGCATCGATCAAACGCGAAGGTGCGATCATGACCCCGTAGTTCTCCGCGGGCGACTTCAACGTGGCCAGGCCATGCGCGGAGACGATCTCCGCGGCGAGAAGCTTGATGATCAGCGAGTTGTAGGTGTGGATCACGAATAGGCGCGCCGGCATCGAGAGGTGCCGCTCGCCCTGCCACTTGAATCGCAAGGCCTTGTCGATGCTGGTGACTTGATCGCTCGAGAGGTCCGCCACCTGCCCATACAGGTCGCGCCATTCTTCGAACAGCATCTTGATCTTCGGCCGATCGGGCGTGGCCATGGCTCGCGCCAAGGCGTCCGCCAGCGCCTGCATCACTTCCGTCGCAGCCGGCGACGAATGTCCGAAGTCGGCCAGCAGATTGCGCGCGTCGACCGCGCGGCGATAGCTGCCGCGACAGGCCTCGAGCACCATTCCCACGGATTCCCGCGAGAAGGGCAACAAGTGGTTGTGCTCGATTTTGTCGCCCACCACCTGCGCGAAGCAGATGTGATCGCCATCGATCGCGACGCCGATGTAGTCCTCGACGGCGTAGGCTGACCTTTTGGCCGCTTCCAAGATGTAAGGCAGAAGACGCCTTTGCATGGCCTCCTTGAAAGCCGCGCTTTGGGCGCTGCCCTTGAACAGGCCCTTCGCCTTGAACTCGATGAACACGTTGTTGTAGTTCGAATCGACCCGGGCGACCTCGGCGTCGAAGTTGACGCCCAGGGCATCTTGGAGCGCCGCCACCCATTCGATTCGCAGCTTCGCCTCGTTGTTCCAGGTCGGCCGGGAAGCGTCCAGCCGCTCGAAAGCCTGTGGGGCGCGAGATTCAATGGTCGTGTGGATGGTTCTGCTAATGGCGGGCATGCTTCGGCCGTATGAACGGGCTTGTCGACATCGACCCTGGTGGTCGACGAATCTTGGATCGGATACCTGGCGCGCGCCGCGTCGGCACGTGTTTTGAGAGGCGCCTTTCGGCGGCGCAGCAGGGTATCACGGGCAATCCTCGCGGCCTACGCGCCGACACAGGAAGGCCGGACGACGGCGATTCGGCGGACATCCATCACGGAGCGCCTCGCCCTGCGAGCTTCGCCACGGCGCGGCGACGCGATGGGAGGCGTCGTCAGAGCCACCGAGCTCTTATCATCTGGGGCATAGCTCAAACAGTCGGACGCGCGGCGGCCATCGGCCCCGCGCTCACCGACTTGCATCGAGGGTTTCACGAGCCGCCACCGCCGCGGCGCGTTCGACGGGCGTTCAGCCAGGGAGAGACAAGATGACGATTCTGCAAGCGATTCAGAAGTGGTCCGAGGAGCTGCCGGCGTGGCAACAGCATGCGATCGCGCGCCTATATGCGAAGCCCGAGCTGAGCCCCGAGGACTTCGAGGATGTCCTGGCGCTGCTGAAGGCCGCGCATGGAATCCCCGATCCCAAAGGTCGCAAGGCGGCGGGCCTCAGCGAGGATCAAGTCGCCGCGCCGCAGGATGACGCAAAGCTCATACAGCTCGCGGCGATCAAGAATCTGCGCCACGTGAACGCGATCGCCGAAGGCCTCAGCCTGCCCTTGTCCCCGAGCGGAATGACCGCAATCTACGGGGACAACGGCGTCGGAAAATCCGGCTATTCGCGAGTGCTGAAAAGAGCATGCCGCGCGCGCGACCAGTCCGAGGCGATCAGGCCAAACGCGCATCGACCCGCGCCGGCCGGAGCGCGGGCGCAAGCCTCGTTCGACGTTCTCATCGACGGGGCCTCGGCTCAAATCGATTGGACGGACGGCGCGGCCGCTCCGCCTGAGCTCTCCGCCATCGCGATCTTCGATTCGCGCTGCGCCCGCGCCTATGTCGACAACCGAGGCGACTTCGCCTACGCGCCCTATGGGCTCGATATTTTGGAGGGGCTCGCCAAGGTGTGCGCCCAGCTTCGCGAGCGCGTTTCGAAGGAACAGTCTGACGCGAGGCCCGACCTGGGCGCATTCCAAGGACTTGCGCAGACCAGGACGGAGGCTGGCGCTTTGCTGGCGAAGCTGTCCGCCTCGACCAAGCCAGCCGACGTCGAGCGCCTGGGGACGTTGTCCGGCGATGAACGGGAAAAGCTTGCGACGCTGGCCAAGACCCTCGCGGAAGCTGATCCGAAGAAGAAGGCGGCCGACCTTCGTTTGAAGGCGGCCCGGGCGGCCGCGCTATCGAGTCGAATCGCCGACGCGCTTGGAATCGCATCGGACGCCAGGGTCGCCGCGACTCGCTCCCTCGTCGAGCGATCCATCGCCGCCAAAAAGCTCGCGCAAGCCGCCGCCAAGCGGTTCCAGGAGACCCCCGGCCTTCTCGAAGGAACCGGCGGCGAGGCCTGGGCCGCGATGTTCAGGGCTGCCCGCCTCTTTTGCGCTGAATCGCACCCCGGCAAGGCGTTTCCGGCGCTCGGCGCCGACTCGCAGTGCCCTATGTGCCAGAACGAGCTGGGCGCGGCCGGGCAGGAGCGGTTGGAGGCGCTCGACGCGTTCATCGAGCGAGAGGCCGAGAAGCAGGCTCAAGCGGCATACGACGCCGCGACGGTGGCCTTTCGCGCCATCACGCACGCCGCGTTGGACCTGGCGATCGACGAGACGGTCGCAGGTGACCTCGAAGCCGCATCTCCGGAGTTGCTCAGCGAGTGCCGCGCGTTGCAGGGCGCGCTCGCCGCCAGGCGGGAAGCGGTCAAGGCGGCGGCGGCTCCAGGCGCCGACTGGGCCAGCGTGCCGGCCTTGGGATCCGATCCGAGGCAGGAAATCGAAACGCTTAGAGCTCAATGGATGGCCGCGGCCAAGGCGCTTGACGAATCCGCCGACGCGAAGAAGCGAGTCGAGATGACGGCGGAGTGGGCCCAGCTGGATGCGCGCCGCCAGCTCGAAGAAATGAAGCCGGCCGTCCTCGCCGCCATCGGCAAACTCGCGCTCGCGGCGAAGCTCGGCTCGTGCGGGCAAGCGACCGCGACGCAAGCGATCTCGCGCAAGACGACCGAGTTGACCAACACGATGGCGACGCAGGAGGTCGCCAACGCGCTGACGGCTGAACTCAGGGCTTTGAGCGTCCACAACTTGCGAGTCGTCCTCAAGCCCGAATCGTCGCGGGGAAAGATCAAGTTCAAGCTCGTCTTGGAGACTGAGGGGGGCGGCTCCCCCGAGGACATCCTCAGCGAAGGCGAGCAGCGCGCCATCGCCATCTCTTCCTTCCTCGCCGAGGTCAAATTGGGAGGAGGCAAGGGCGGCGTAGTCTTCGATGATCCCGTCTCCTCCCTCGACCACGCTCGACGCGAACGCGTCGCAAAGCGGCTCGCCGAAGAGGCCGCGCGGCGGCAAGTCGTGGTCTTCACGCACGACGTCTTCTTCCTCAGCGTCCTGATGCACGAGGCGACGAAGGTCGGGCTGCCTCCCAAGGCACTATGCCTGAACCGGACTCCGCAAGGGTATGGCGTCGCCGACGAGACGCTGCCCTTCGCCGGCGCGAACACGCGCGAACGCGTCGGCATGCTCAAGAACATGCACGTCCAATGCGGAAGGCTCAGCAAAGCTGGCGACGATGCGGGGTATCGCTTGCACGCGCGCGATCTCTACAACCATCTCCGCATGGCTTGGGAGCGAGGGATCGAGGAGATCGTGTTCAATGGCGTCGTCCTGAGGTTCAGGAAGGGCATCGAGACGAACAGGCTGGCGAAGGTGGCGGTCGAGGCCGAGGACGTGGCGGCCGTCAATGCCGGCATGGGAAAGTGCTCCAACTACACCGGCCACGACGGCGCCATGGAGGCGAACCTGCCCATACCCTCGCTCGAGGACATGGCCGACGACATCGCGGCGCTGGAGGCATGGCGCGCTTCGGCAGACGATCGGCTGAAGAAGCGCAAGGCGTTGGCGTAGTCCGGCCGCCCATCGCAGCGCGCCACCGTTTGTTCGCGTCAGGACTGTCAGGGCGTCACGACCGTCAGGCCGAGCGCACACGAAACAGCGGCCCGAGGATCGGGCCGCTTGAAGACGTCACATTTGCGGCGACTGCTGCCGCGTTGGCGCATTCGCCGCTTCTGGCGCGCTGTTTTGCTCGATCGGCTCGTTGACGGACGCGGGAAGCGCTACGGCAACCTGCGCGGATGGCCCTGGTGCTCCTCCAACGCCATTGATCAGCCATTCGGCCTCCGCCAATGAAATGGACGAGGCGGGGCGGCCGATTTCGGGGTCGGCCTGGTCTTGGACCGTCTCGTCATCCGCGGGGCGGACGCTCGCCGAGGGCGCCGGTATGAACGGGAGGATTGGAGCCTCGCCGGCCGCGGCAGCAGTCGTCTGAGCCGGCTTCAGCAGTGTCGGGACGTAGCCCTTCGTCCATTGCGCCTTGACGCTCGCCGTGCGGACGGCGCGCATCTGAAAGATCGGCCAATCGAGCTCGTAGGCGTCTCCTCCCGTGAAGAGGATGAGCGCGACGCTCTTGCCATCCTTGGCGAAGCCCAAGCGCGACGCCAACTCCGACGGCTTGTAGAGCGCCACCTCCTCGCGAGCGTAGGTCACGGCCGGCGCCGCGCCGCCGCTGGCCGCCGCGCTCGAATGGCTCGGGTAGCAGGGACGCTCGACCTCGCGCGTTCCGAACGCCTTGCACATCATCTCGGCGGTCTCGCCCTGCATGGTCTGCCCCACGATCAAGGTTCCCACCATGGAGACGAGCGATTTGATCGCCGGCGCGCCATGGATCTCCTCGAGCTGCGAGAGGTCCTGCGCCGCGACCACCGGCCGCACGCCCCGGCTGCGGCCCATCGAGAACAGCGGCAGCATCGGCACCTTGCCCAGGCGCGCCGCCTCGTCGCAGACGAACCAAATCTTGCGCCTCGGGTCGTCCGGCATGTCGACGCTGGCCACGAGCGCCGAGAACACGCCGACGATGCCCTCGGCGACGACCCGCGGGAAGGAGCCGTAGTTCTCCTGCCCCTGGAGTATGAGCTGCTTGTGCGGCGAGCGGCCCATCGTCCATTCGACGATGCTGATGCGCTTCGACTTCGGATGGCCGCCCCAAGCGTCGGCCAGGTGGAAGATGGCCGAGCAGTAGGCCGCGAGGTTGATCAGCACGCCTTGGCTCGTAACCGACGCCTTCTCGAGCGACCTGGCGGCGACCTTGTGCCACGTCTCCATCAGCGAGAGCAGCGACGAGTGCGGAAGCGACAGCCGCTCGCGCAGCTCGCCCCAGCCCCAGTCGACGCCGAAGTCGCCGCGCAGCGAGAGCAGCACGCCGACGAGCACTTGCCTCGACGCGTTCGCCCAGACGGGATCCGAGCTGTCCTGGATCATCGTCTCGGCGAAGCGCTCCATCTCGAGCTTGCCCTCCAAGTCCTTGGCGATGTCCCAGGCGAGCGAGCGCGAGTCCCACGGCGCGATCAGTTTCGGCTCGGCCCACCCCGAGGTGAACTCGCTCTTCGCGTCGAAGAGCATCATCTGCTCGCCGGCCTTCACGATCTGGTCGATCAAGGGCCGCAGCGCCGTCGACTTGCCCGAGCCCACGCCTCCGACGATCAGGGTCCCGCGCGTCCACATCTCCGCCGGGTAGGCGAGCTTCGGCGCGATCTCGTGGTCGCGGCCGCGCGCCAGCCGCGGGCGCATCTCGGCGGCCAGGATCCGCGTGGCGTCGCGTCCGACGAAGCGCCTCGGCCCCCTGACGTGGATGTAGCCGTCGCGCGGAGCCAGCATGGGCCTGGCGAGCAGCCACGCGGGGACGGCCGAGGCAGCCAGGCCGACGGCGACGCGCGCGAGGATGCCGGCCCGCTCGCCCGTCGACAAGGATTCCCAGAAGGCCGCGTAGATCGCCGCCTGGCGCTCGAACAGCGGAGCCGCCACGGCGTGCGCGCCCACCGCCGCCCAGTGGGTCGCGTGCTCCCACAGCGTGCCCCTCGGCAGCGGCATCCAGGGCAGATCCGTCCACGCCACCGAGAGCGCCGCGGCGCCCGCGACCGCACCGAGCGCCGCGCTCAGCGCGAGCCAGCCTCGCGGGTCCACCCGCATCGTCGAGGGCGGCAGCTTCGCCCCTCCGCTCCAGTCCCAAACCGCTTTGCTTCGATCTCCCATGGCGCCCTCCGGCCTTTGTTGTCCCGAAGGCGTATGCGCTTGCGCTCGCGTCTCCGCAGGGGCCGGCGACGGGTGGCGCGCCGCGCGGATGGCGCCGAGGCCGCTCGCGGCTGACATCAGCCGGCGCGCGCTGATATCAGCCGCCTCGATGGCGGCGGGGGCGACCGGCCGTCGGCCGCGGAGCAGATTCCGCTGCCGAACCCCCTCCTCGACTGCATTCCCCAGGCGGAGGCCGCGAAGCGCGCGGACTGGCCTCCGCCGAGATCGACTCCGCGATCGAAACCAACCACGAAAGGGGAAACACACATGGCACGCATCGCATCACCGCAGCAGTTCCTCGACGCCTTCGAAGCCCTCGACGACAAGGAGAGGGCCGGGCTGTTCGCCGCCGCGCGCAAGCACTGCGTCGGCAATTGCGACTTCCAAGAAGCCGAGGAGCTCGTCAACGAGCTCGTCGTCCGAGTCGTGGACGGCAAGCGCAACTGGGACATGGAGGTGCCCTTCATGGCCTTCGCCATCCTGGGATTCCGCAGCATCTCCAACTGCGGGCGCCGCCTCGCGCGCTTCGCCCAGCCGCACCTGAGCTTGGACGGCTGCGCGGACGACCCGGATCTGCGCCTCCACTTCGAGGCCAACCCGCACGCCTCGGCGGAGGACGACTACGCCGCCATGGAGCGGCGGCTCGCGGCGATG
>Ga0209759_1001117_pt1 | contig 17277 bp, 21 predicted proteins | sample AraplaCL_Col_mMS_FD_184261 | JGI IMG/M metagenome (GOLD analysis project Ga0209759, IMG submission 184261) | Arabidopsis root microbial communities from the University of North Carolina, USA - plate scrape CL_Col_mMS (SPAdes) (version 2) | ecosystem: Host-associated > Plants > Roots >...
TCAGCAACGAGCCGATGACCTGCACGAAGGCCAGCCGCTTCACGTCCATGAAGCCGTTGATCACGGCGAGGATGTAGTTGACCAGGGCGATGCCCAGCTGCACGGCCGCCAGCACCGCGATGAGGCCCTGGTAACGCACGTCTCCGAGCAGCCATCCGGCGATCTGGCGGCTCAGCAGCAGGCCGATGCAGCCGATCAGGCACGATGCGCACAACGCGTACCACAGCGCCGCCGCCAGCAGGCGTGCGAGGCGTTGCGGATCGTGGCGATACTCCGCCACGTATTTCACCACGCCCGCGCTGATGCCACCGCCCGCCAGCACGGCCAGCACGGACATGAGGCTCATGAACTGACCCAGCTTGCCCACGCCTTCGGGGCCGGCCATCCAGGCGACGAGCTTGATGATCACCAGCCCCGCCAGAAGCTTGGCGGCTGTGGCAAGGGACGCATAGAAGCCGGCGCGCACGATGTTCATGCGCGCGCCCCGAAGCTGTTGCACGCCTCGATGACGCGCGCGATGGCCTCGTCGTTCATCGCCGGCCCCATCGGCAGGCTGAGTACTTCGCTATGCAGGCGTTCGGTGATCGGCAACGGCGTGTCGTGCAGCGACGGATACGCCGGCTGGCGATGTGGCGGTACAGGGTAATGCACCTGGCTCTGCACGCCCTGCGAGCGCAGGTGTTGCTGGAGCGCATCTCGCTGGGCGCAGCGCACCACGAACAGGTGCCACGCATGCCGTTCGCCAGGAACCTCCGGCAAGATGATCCGCGGATGGCGAATGCCTTCGCTGTAGCGACCGGCCACGATGCGGCGAAGCGTCACCTCATGATCCAGGTGCGCCAGCTTCACCCGAAGCATGGCGGCCTGCAATTCGTCCAGGCGCGAATTGAAGCCCTGATACAGGTGGTGATACTTCACTTCCGAGCCGTAGTTGCGCAGCGCCGTCGCCCGGTCCGCCAGCCTGCGATCGCCGGTGACGATGGCACCACCATCGCCCAGCGCGCCGAGGTTCTTGGCCGGAAAGAAGCTGAAACCCGCGGCATGCCCGAACGTTCCAGCATGCCGGCCACCCAGCGTGGCGCCATGCGCCTGCGCGGCGTCCTCGATCACCAGCAACTGGTGACGGCGGGCGATGTCAGACAGGGCATCCATGTCCGCCAGGCGGCCATACAGATGCACCGGCATGATGGCGCGCGTACGTGCGCCGATGGCCGCTTCCACGCGTTCGGGATCGATATTGAACGTCGCCTCGTCCGGTTCGACCGGCATCGGCACCAGCTGATTGGCGGTGATGGCGAGGAAGCTGGCGATGAAGGTGTTGGCCGGCACGATGACCTCGTCGCCGTCGCGCAGCACGCCAAGCTCCTTGTAGCCGCGCAGGATCAATGACAGCGCATCGAGGCCGTTGCCGACGCCCACGGCATGGGCAGCGCCGCAGTAGATGGCGAATTCGCGCTCGAACGCCGCAAGCTCCTCGCCCATCACGTACCAGCCGGAGTCGATCACGCGCGCGGCGGCGGCTTTCAATTCGTCGACGTAACGGGCATGCACGTCGCGCAGCGAGAGGAAGGGCACGTCCATCACGGTACCCACTCGTAGAAATCGTGCACCACGCCGCGCGCGCCGAACGATTCCTTCTGCGCAACCAGCCCGCTGTTGAGCACGGTGCCGTCGTGCTCGGTCGAAATGCCCAGGCTGAAATACGTGCGGTCGGCATAGATCGTGCCGATGAGCTCGGCCAAGAGCAGGCTCAATGCATCGATCTGCCGCCCTTCTTCCGACGCGGCGATGTACTGTGCGTGCACGGTACGGCCGAAGTCGTAGACCAGCACGCCGGCAAGCAGTGCGCCCTGGCGGCGCGCCTCGTGCAACACGATCTGCCCAGGGAAACGCGATTGCAGCAGCCGCAGTTCTTCCAGGCTGTGCGTGGGAACCGCCGTGTGCCGTTTTAGAACTTCGCCCAGCAGTGCGTGGTATTCCGCCAGATCCCCACCGGGCACCACGTCGACGCCGGCATGACGTGCACGACGGACGGCACGCCCGCGCGTCTCGGAAAGGCCAACGCCATCCTGCAACGGAATCACCGAGGAGATGTCGCGGCGAACGAGCGTCGCCCCCAGTCGCTGCAGAGCGTAGAGGTCCTCTTCCGACGGGTAGGCGCGAAACACGTGCGGTATGGCCTTGTAGAGCACGCGCCGCACGCCGGCGTTGCGCCAGCGCGCCGCCATCAGTTCGAACACCGCCAGGGTCGATTCCGCGCGAAGTTCATGCGTGGCGATCAAACCGCCATAGGTCAGGCCGCCATGGCTGGTCACCACGTCATCGCGGATGTTGGCCGGAAACACGCCAACGATGCTGCGGCCACGCGTTACCACCAGTGAGCTGTCGACGAAGCGGTCGGCGTGATAATCCATGTAGCCGCGCCGATGCAGGAAATTGCCGTTGCGCGAACGCGCCACCACGGCATCCCAGGCGGCGGCATCGTCGGCGTGGTAGGGCCGCACCTCAAACATGCGTGACGCCCTCGAAAATCGGTTGGCTCGCTACAGCCAGGCCGAAGCCGTCCAGGCCCATGTCGTTGCCGTTGTAGAACATCAACACGTCGCGTCCACGATGGATCAACGCGGGATAGCAGATGGTGCGCGAATCCCAGCCGCGTTCGGACAGCGCCAATCCAAGGGCGTCGTCGCGTCGCTCCCAGTCCAGGCCGTCCTCGCTGAAGGCCACGCCCGGGAAATACTCCCCGGTGACGTTGCCGCGCGTGAAATACATCGCGTAACGATCATCGAACCGATACACCCGTGGCCGGCCGATGCGGTATTCACTTCCCCGTGGGCGCAGGCACACGTGGTCGTCGCGCGGAATGTCCGTCAGGTCGTCCGTGGTAACGCAGCGGATGTGGTAACGAGGAAACGGCCGTCCATCGATGAGCTCCCAGTCGTCGCCCACCGCGTACCACAGGCGCCAGCGCCCGCCCTCGAACAGTGCCGAATGCACCGCCGCGATGGTGCTTCGTCCTGGCGCGCGATCGAGAATGGGCGTGTCCTGCACGCGCTCGAAGTGCTCGCCGCCGTCGCGGGAAATCGCCAGTCCGGTGAAAGCGAGGAACTTGGCACGCGCCACGCGCTGGAAACCGACATAGAACATGTGCAGGCCACCGGGTGCCGCCACGATGTCGCCGAGGATCATGCCGTTGTCGTCGAAGCAGCCACCGCAGCCCACGTCGAGCACAGGCTCGCGGCTCACCCGCAGCACACGCGTCGGCTCGTGTGCGTCCAGGTCGACGTAGCCGATGCGGCTGACGCCCTCGTCATCGCGAAAGCCCGCGTAGACGCGAATGGTGTCCTCGTCCAGTCGCCACGGCGTCGGCGTGAGCGCCGAATGGCGCATCCAGCCGCCCACGCCCTGGCGCGCGGTATCGAACACCAGCCCTTGCTTGCGCCATGTCGCCATGGTGCTCAGAGCCTCACATCGAGACTGGATCGGTCGGGCACGGCCTTGGCAGGCGACCCGACGTACACCCTTCCCGGCTCGGTGTCGCGGTTGACCAGCGCACCCGACCCGATCACGTTGTCCGCCGCCACTTTCACGCGGTCGTTGAAGGTGCTGTTGACGCCGATGAAGCTGCTCTCGCCGATCTCGCAGTAGCCGGAAAACACCGCGTGCGAGGCGACGAACACGTGGTCGTGCACCACCGTGCGATGGCCCACGTGATTGCCGCTCCACAGGATGCAGTTGTTGCCGATACGCACGAACGGCTGGATCACGTTGTTCTCGAAGATGAAACTGTTCTCGCCGATCTCGGCGTTGCGCCACACGAAGGCCCGCGAACTCACATAGGTGGCAAAGCGGTACCCGCGCTGCTTGGCATCGAGATAGAAGCGCGTGCGCAGACGATTGAGCTGGCTCGCGGGAATGGCCACGAACAGCTCGACGTCCGACGGCGGATAGCGCACCTCCAATTCCTCATAGGGCACCACCGGCCGGTCGGCCAAGCTGGGTTCGGTCAGGTATTGCCTTTCCACGCTGAAGGCGACGACGTCGTAGTCACTGTCGTGTTCGAAGTATTCGCAGGCGATCTGCGCCAGCTCGCCCGCCCCGATCAGCACTAGGCGCTTTGGCATGCGACCAGCTCCGACGGGTAGCCCAGGCCGCGCACCTCGCGCAGGAATGCGTCGTAATCGGTGATGTAATCGGCCGGGTCGTAGAGGTGATCGGCGAGCACCATCAGCACGCAGTCGGTGCTGAAGTCATACAGCTCACGCCACACCATACGACCCAGCAGCAAGCCTTGTGAGGGATCGTTGAGCACCACCTCCACCGGGCCACTACCGTCGTCCACCAGGATGGTCACCGAGCCACGCACGCACACCGCCAGCTGGTGCAGGTGCCGATGCGCATGCTTGCCGCGGTGCACGTCGTGCTGCGTAGCAAAGATGTAATACACGCGACGGATCGGGAACGGCACGTTCCGGTCCTGCTCCAGGGCTATAAGCATGCCGCCGTGATCGCCATGCGACTGCAACTGAACGCGTTCGATTTCCATGTGCTCGCCCGGGCTTTTGATGACGTCGACGACGACCCTTGCCACTGAGTGCCTGGCGGTTCGCGAAAGGTTGCGCCGCGCGCATACCGCGCCATGGCGTTTTTTATTCGGCAACCTTTCGTGCCCGTGGCGGTACTCATGGGCACAACAAGCACGCCCCACCCCACGCGTTTTCCTTCCCCGGCATGTCGTTGCCGATGGCACTCGCGTGGCGGGTGAACCGGCGAGACGAGGTGCAGAGGTCCGGACATGGAATGGCAGAACAAGACTCCGCCAACGACGAATGCCGATGACGAGGCCCTGGTGCGGCGACCTCGCTCCTTGGTTGCCGTGCACTGGCTCACTGCCCTGTTCCTGGCGATCGCCGCCGCGCTGATCCTGTGGCGCGACGAAGTGGACGGACGCGCGCTGCGCGCATGGTTGCTCGAAGGCCATCGCCACTTCGGCCTGTTCGTGCTGCTGCTTTTTCTTGCGCGCGTGGCGATGCGCTTTCGCCTGGGCAAGCTTCCCGGCGAGGGAAATACATCTGCATTCATCCGGTTCGCGGCGGGTTCCACGCACATCGCGCTGTACGCGCTGCTGCTGGTCCAGCCGCTGCTGGGCTGGGCGCTGAGCAACGCCGAGGGCAAGCCGGTGCATTTCTTCGGCATCACGCTGCCGGCACTGGTCGCCAGCGACGAAGACCTCGCCGACAGCCTCGTCACGTGGCACCAGGATATCGCCTGGGTGCTGCTCGCCCTGATCACCCTGCATGTGGTCGCCGCGCTGTGGCACCACTTCTTCCTGTGCGACCACACGCTGCGCCGGATGCTGCCGGAACGACGCCGTCGATGAGCGCCGTCACGTTCGCTTTCGCGACGCCCTACCGAGACAAGGAGATCTCATGCCGTCCTTCCTGACCCGACACGTCGCGCGCCGGGCCGCGTGTGCGTTCTACGCAATCGTCGTCGCGCTGCTGATGTTCGCGCACGGCCAGGCGCATGCTGTGCCCGCCTACGCGCGACAGACCGGTTCCGCCTGCGCGGATTGCCATGCGGGCGCCTACGGCCCCGCGCTAACGCCCTACGGCATGCGCTTCAAGCTCAACGGCTATACCGACACCGATGGCCAGGGCACCAAGATTCCCGTGGCCGCGCAACTGGTCGGTTCGCACAACGTGCCCGCACGCGGCGACAGCACCACCCAGCTCACCGAAGCGGACGTCTATCTCGCCGGGCGCATCAGCGATCACTTCGGCGGTTTCGTGAAGGTAGCCACCACCAACGATGGCAACGACCACTTCAGCACCAAGCTGAGCAACATGGACCTGCGCTTCGTAGCAAAGGACCTGAAGGTTGCCGGCAAGGACACGATCGTCGGCGTAAGCGTGAACAACAGCCCCGGTTTTGACGACCCTATCGCTGCGCTGCCTTATGCGTCCGGCCTGGGCCCGCCGGCCGTGTCGGGCACGCTGCTCAACCTGTCCAGCTCCCACACGCTGTACAACCGCGTGATCGGCGGCGGCGTGTATGCGTTGTATGACAACGACTGGTACGGCGAGATCGGCACCTACAACAGCATGCCCACCTCCGTGCAGGATCACCTGGGCTTCAACACGGCCAGTGATCCGGGACACCTCAGCGACACCGGCTATTTCCGCTTTGCGTACATGAAGGACATGAAGCGGCAGTTCTTCTCCGCGGGCGTCGTGGCGCTTACCACCAAGCGCCAGCTGCCGCGCAACGCGCCCAGCGACGACATCACCGACCTGGGTTACGACCTCACCTACCAGTTCCTGGGCAACCGCGAGAACATCGTGCAGGTGGCCTACGTGAACATCCTTGAGCAGCGTGACTACGGCAGCACGCCGATCGTCAACGGCATCATGGCCAAGCCACGCGGCGATGCGCACGACCAGACGCTGAGCGTTACCTACACCTTCAGGCAGAGCTACGCGTTGCAGGTGGCGCACCTGGTAAGCACCGGCACGGAGGACGCCGCGCGCTATCCGCCGTTCGGCAAGCCCGACAGCACGGCCAACATGATCACCCTGTACTGGACCCCATTCGGCAAGGACGACTCGTTCACTTCGCTGGCGAACCTGAAACTTGCTGCTACGTGGTACCGCTTCACGCGATTCAACGGCGCCGGTTCAAACATCTTCGGTGCGCCGCCCGGCGGCCCCGTGACGAACGCGAAAGACCTCGATGCCTTCACCCTGAGCGCAAGCGTTGCGTTCTGACACCCCTTAGGAGCCTGCACGTGACCAAACGAACGCTTGGCAAGACGGCGCGCCGCGCCTTGATCGCGGGATTGGTGTGCTACGGCGCGGGTACCCTGCCCGCGCTGGCCGGCGACGCCGCCGCGGGCGCGGACGTATTCAAGCAGGAATGCGCCGAATGCCATACCACCAAGCAAGGCAAGAACAAGAAAGGGCCGAGCCTGTTCGGCATCGTGGGGCGCCACGCGGGTAGCATCGCCGACTACAACTATTCGGACGCACTGAAGAACGCCAACTGGGAGTGGAGCGAGGAGAAACTGCACTGGTACCTGTCACAACCTGCAAGACAGGCCAACCCGGGCACGAAGATGAAGTACTCGGGCCTGGACGACGCCAAGCAGCTGGACGACCTGATCGCCTACCTGCAATCCAATCATTGACGGGTGCCGCGTCGCGGTCGTGTACAGCGCAACCCTCCTCCCACTAACCTAGGGGTGCGCCAGCGCGGCTCTCCAAGGATCGATGTTGCAAGGCGATTTCCCTGCCAGTGAAGTCCGGGCATGCCACCCTGCGGCGCCTTCCGGCCCGCGGCATGGCGGCGTGCGTTAGCCATGGCGCCGCGCTCGGTTTCCCTGTTCGCCTGCGCCGTCGGCGTCTGCCTGCCATGGGTGTCGCACGCGCAGTCTGCAACGGTGAACGGCACCGTGGCGCTCAGCTCGCAGCTGGTGGACCGCGGCCTCGCCATCACGCCCGATACGCTGATCTTGCAGGGCGCGGTGTCCGTGGCGTTGCCTTCGGGCTGGGTCTTCGGCGGTTCCGCCAGCACCGAGGCGCGAGACGTGGCGCCGCTGGCCGAAACCATCGTGCAGGCATCGCATTACTGGCGGATCGCACCGGATTGGCAGCTGCAGGCCGGCGCGGCTTATTACGACTACCCCGGGCGGGGCAACGGTTCGTTCAACCGTGCAGAGGGCAGCGTGAACTGGATCTGGCGCGACGTGCTCACCCTGGGCGTCTCGGCCATCTACCCCACCGGCGGCACGGGCCACTCGCTGCGCGGTGCGGCCGATGTGAACTTCCATTGGCCGCTGCCCTGGGATTTCTCCTTTTCCGCCGGCGCCGGCTACTCCCAGGCGCAGGTGCCCTATTACCGCGCGTATCCGAACGGCCGCGGCGGCAGCTACGGCTATCACGGCGGGGACCGCGTAAACTCATACCCCTATGGGCATGTGGGCCTGATCTGGGGCCGCGGGCCCTGGCATGTGGAGGTGGATCGCGTCCTGGCCGATCCGGACATGCGGCGAGAAAACCAGTCCGCTTCGCCCTGGGTGGCGACGGTTTCGCTGTCCTTCTGAGGCCGGACGCGCCCAGGCAACCCTTTGGGCCGAAATGGGCACTTACGTGGTAACCATCCTGGCTTAATTCCCTGTCATGAAAGACGCCGATATAGACGCCGACGAGACAGACCGCCTGCTGCTCCAGCGCATGGCGGCCGGTGACCGTGCCGCCCTGGCGGTGCTGTACCGCAGCTACCACGGCCGTTTGTGCCGCTTCCTGTCGCGGCTGACCCGCCGCGCGGACGTGATCGAGGAAGTCGTCAACGACTGCTTCTGGATCGTCTGGCAGAAGGCGGGCGGTTTCAACGGCGACTCGCGCGTGTCCACCTGGATCATCGGCATCGCCTACCGCTGCGGCCTCAAGGCGCTGCGGCAGCGTGGCGACGAACCGGTGGACGACGAGAACATCCCGGAAGACCGCATTCCGTCACACGATCCCGGCGAGGACCGCGAACTGCGCGACTGGCTGGGCAAGGGCATGGAGCGCTTGTCGGCCGACCAGCGTGTGGTGGTGGAACTGGTCTACGGCGTGGGACACACGCTGGACGACGTGGCCGCCATCATGCAATGCCCGGTCGGCACGGTGAAGGCGCGGTTGTTCCATGCCAGAGTGAAATTACGCAACGTACTGCCAGCCTTGGCTGGTGACCAGCTCACGCAGAAAGAGAGCGTGCCATGAAGTTGACAAAGGATACCGACAGGGATTGTGCCCGAGCCTGGGAAGCGATGCCGTGGGTGCTGCAGGACAGCGCCCCGCAGGAGCAGAGCGCCTGGCTCACCGAACACCTTGCGGGTTGTGAATCCTGTCGCGAGGAATTCGCGCAGCAAAGCCGCCTGCGCCTCGCGCTCGCACTGCCCACCGACGTGCAGGTCGATGCCGATGCCGGCCTGAAGAAGCTGCTCGGCCGTATCGACGCTGCCGATGCCGAACAAGCGCAACCGCATGTACGGAACGGCAGCTGGTTCACTCGCGCGCTCGTCGCCGCCGTGCTGGTGCAGGCGCTGGGCATCGGCGTGCTCGGCGTGAAACTGTGGTCGGAAGACGCGGTGCAGTCCTATCGCACCTTGAGCCAGTCCACGCCAGCAGCGATGCCGGGCGCCATCCATGTCGTGCCCGACACCAGCATGAAGCTGGCGGACTGGAACACCCTGCTGCACTCACTGCAACTGCAAGTGGTCGGCGGGCCGAACGATGTGGGGGCGTACACCGTGGTGCCCGCGCACGCGGCCGGCGCCACCGATGCCTTGCAACAGCTGCGCAGCGCGCACGGCATCCGCCTCGCCGAACCGGCCACGTCGGGGCCGTGAACAGGTGCCCATGAAAATCGGCAAGCTGCTGCTGGTGTCGGCCATGGTCATGCTGGGCGCTTGCACCACCCCGCGCCCGCACGATGCGGCGGGCACCACGGTGGCTCCTGCGTCATCTCCCAGCGATCATGTCGCCGCCATGGACAGCGCGCGCGACATCGTGCTGGCCGTGGCGAACCCGCAGGAGCCGCCGCCGACGCACGCCGGTTCCAGCATGCTCGGCTACACGCCAGCGGCGAGCTACGGCGCGGGCCAGCGCGCAATCTCCATGCTCGATGCCATGCGCATGCATTACGGCTGGCATGAAGTCACCGGCTGGCCGATCAAGGCGCTGAGCCTGTATTGCATCGTGCTGCAACCGCCGGCCGGCATGACGCGCGAAGACCTGCTCGCCGCGCTGGCGAAGGACGACCGCGTCGCCCTGGCGCAGCCGCTGCAGGATTACAGCGTGTATTCCGCGCAGGACGACGGCGCGCACAAGTACAACGATCCCTACGCCGACCTGCAGCGCGGCTTCGTCGAAACCGACGCCGCCCTTGCGCACGGCACCAGCCAGGGCGACCGCGTGCACATCGCGGTGGTCGACACCGGCGTGGACACCGCGCACCCGGATCTGGACGGCCGCATTCACGACTCGACCAACGAAGTCGATGGCGACAGCGCAAGTTTTCAGCGCGATCCGCACGGCACTGAAGTGGCCGGCATCATCGGCGCCGTCGGCGACAACCACACCGGCATCGTCGGCATCGCGCCCAAGTCCATCATCAGTATCTACAAGGCCTGCTGGTATCCCGGACCGGTACAGGACGGCGCGCGCTGCAATTCCTTCACGCTCGCCAAGGCGCTGGCGGCCATCCTCGACACCGACGCGCGCGTGATCAACCTCAGCCTGGGCGGCCCGGCCGACCCACTGCTCAACAAACTGCTGCTGGCGCTGCTCGACCAGCGGCGCATCGTGGTGGCGGCACTGCCGCCCGATGGAAGCACGCGCGGTTTTCCAGACAGTGCACCTGGCGTTCTGGTGGTGCGCGTGAGCGGCCCCACGCCGGCGCCGCCGGACGTGCTCAGCGCACCGGGTAACGACATCCTCACCACCCAGCCAGGCGGCGGATACGATTTCACCTCCGGCTCGTCGATGGCTGCCGCCCATGTGAGCGGCATTGTCGCGTTGCTGCTTTCGCTTTCGCCCGATCTCGATGCCCACGCCGTGCACGACCTGCTGCTCGGCAGCAGCAAGCTGGTAGGCGGCAAGCGCCAGGTCGATGCCGCCGCCGCTGTCTCGGCGCTGCGCAAAGACATCAGCTCGTCGCGTCGCTGACGCGCGTTTCCCTTTCCCCATCGCGGATCCCCACCGTGAAGCAGATTGCCCAGGCTCCCTCCCGTTTGCCAGACGTCGCCGTGCAGCCGCAATTGGGCGGCGCGCTGGACTGGGTCGGCATGGAAGGCATCGATGTTCCCATCCGCGTGGATGCCGGCAACGGCGCCACGCACCAGGTGGCCGCGCGCGTTGATGCCTTCGTCAACCTGGTGCGCACCGACCGTCGCGGCATACACATGTCGCGGCTGTACCTTTTGATCGCCGAACATCTGGCCGCGACGCCGCTTAGCCCGTTCACGCTCGACCGCTTGTTGCGAGCCTTCCTGCAATCGCACCACGAGTTGGCCGATCGTGCGCGCATCCGGCTGCACTTCGATCAGCTCGTGCTGCGCAAGGCATTGCGCAGCGACCACTATGGCTGGCGCACGTACCCGGTGACGATCGATGCCTCACTGGGGCGCGAGCACTTCGAGGTGACGCTGTCCACCGACATCACCTATTCCTCCACCTGCCCGGCGTCGGCCGCGCTCGCGCGCCAGCTGATCCAGGAACGCTTTGCGCAGGATTTCGCCGTCGACGCAACGCTGCAACACGCCGACGTGCTCGCATGGCTCGGCAGCGACCAGGGCATCGTCGCCACGCCGCACGCGCAACGCAGCGTCGCCCATGTCGCCGCACGACTCGCCGACGGCGCGCCGCTGGACGTGATCGGGTTGATCGACCGCGTGGAGACCGCGCTGGGCACGCCCGTGCAGACGGCCGTGAAGCGCGAGGACGAACAGGCCTTCGCTCTGGCCAACGGCGGCAACCTGATGTTCTGCGAAGACGCTGCCCGGCGCATCCAGCGCGCGTTGCAGGACGACCCGAGGCTGGCCCGGTTCGAGCTGCGCGTGGAGCATCAGGAAAGCCTGCACGCCCACGATGCCGTGGCCTTCGCCAGCGGCGGCCCGGTGCATCAGGGCTGAAACACCGCCACTGGCACGCCTTCACACCAAGTTGGCGAGCGTGGGTATGCACTGGTTGGACGCCCTGCGATCGGGCAAGGCGACCAGCGGAGACTCCACGCATGTCTGAGCACGTCTACAAGACCATCGAGTTGACCGGCTCGTCCAAGACCAGCTGTGACGACGCTATTCGCACCGCCATCGCCACGGCATCGAAGACGGTGCGCAACATCCGCTGGTTCCACGTTATCGAAACACGCGGCCATGTCGACGACGGCAAGGTGGCCTACTGGCAGGTGACGCTGAAGGTGGGCTTCACCCTCGACTGAGTGCCCCGCACCGGCGTGCGGGCGGGCTCACGCGGCGCGTTGCCCATGCCGTTTCAGGTCGAGGAATTCGATGACGCGCGCATCGCGCAGGCGCTGCGCCAGGTCGGCCTCGAAGGCCTGACGATATGGCCTGGCGAGATGATGCCGCAGGAAATGCTCTTTGCTGCACGCCCACACTTCGTGCAGCACGAACGTATCCGGATCGTCCGGCGACTGGTGCAGGTGCGTGGATACGAAGTCGGGCTCGTCGGCCATTGCTTCCAGCACCTGCAGCAGATCGCGTTCCAATGCGTGCACCTGCTCGTGCCTGGCGGGCAGCCTCACGATGAAGGCAATGGTTTCTTTCATGGCCGGCTCCGAGTGCAAGGAAGGGTGTTCACAACAGCCATGATCATCCTCGCGCAACGTGCCATTGACGTACGGCGTGGCCGACGAACACGTTCGACTACGTCGAACATGCAGCGCCTGTGCGTTGCATACCCTTGCAACGCCGCGGGGGCGCCGCCACGTCACCGCCGTACCGTTCCAGACTTCCCCTTACGGAGACATCCATGCACATCCAGTTGAAAGGCCGCACGGCCATCGTCACCGGCTCCACCGCGGGCATCGGCCTTGCCATCGCCACGGGTCTGGCCGGCACCGGCGCGCGCGTGGTCATCACCGGCCGCACGCAGGCGCGTGTGGACGAAGCCATCGCATCGATCAAGGCAAGCGTGTCCTCCGCCGACGTTACCGGCGTTGCGGGCGACCTGGGCACGGCCGAAGGCGCGCGCGAACTCATCGCCAAGTTTCCCGAGGCGGACATTCTGGTCAACAACCTCGGCATCTTCGAACCCAAGCCGTTTGCCGAGATCAGCGACGAGGAATGGATGCGTTTCTTCGAGGTGAACGTACTCAGCGGCGTGCGCCTCTCGCGCCATTACGCGCAAGGCATGGCCAAGCGTGGCTGGGGCCGCATCCAGTTCATCTCCAGCGAATCGGGCCTGCAGATTCCCGCCGAAATGGTCCATTACGGCACCACCAAGACCGCGCAGCTCGCGGTATCGCGCGGGCTCGCTGAAACGCTGGCCGGCACGGGTGTCACCGTCAATGCCATCTTGCCCGGCCCGACGCGCTCAGAAGGCGTGGGTGATTTCTTCGCCAAGATCGCCAAGGAACAAGGCGTGTCGCAGGAACAGGTGGAGCGCGATTTCATCAAGACGCACCGCCCTTCCTCGTTGATCCAGCGCCTCGCAACGGTGGAAGAAGTGGCCAACCTCAGCGTCTATCTCGCCTCCGAACAGGCATCGGCCACCAACGGCGCGGCGATGCGCGTGGATGGCGGCGTGGTGCGCTCCATCGCGTAACGAGAACGCGCACCTGCACGCAGGCAGGTGCGCGCCTTACCCGCTTCGCGGACGATCAGCCCGCCAGCAGCCACCCAGCGCAACGCTGCACGTCGCCCATGTCGTGCCAGCCGTGGAAGGCGATGCGCAGATAGCCTTCGCGCGTACTGGCGTGGATGTGCTGCGTCGTGGCTGCATTGATCAACCGCTCGCACGCTTCGGCGGGCAATGCGAACGAGAGTATCGAGCCCGCACGATTCGCCTGCACCAGGGCATCCAGACGTGCGGCTTCGGCGGCCCATGCAGCATCGCTGGACAGCTGGGACAACAAAGCGCGCTGCAACCGGACAATGTGCGGCTGGATGGCCGCGACGCCACCGCATTCCAGCAACAGACGGATCGACGCCGCGAGTGCGGCGCAGGAGACGATGGACGGACTACCGGCTTCCAGTCGCCGCCCATCCGTCGCCCACAGTGCGTCGTGATTCGCCTGCGTGCCGCCCTGCGAGAAATCATCGGGCGCGGAAAGCCAGGTGCCGATCGGCGTGAGCTGCTGCCGAAACGCGGCATCGGTCCACAGCAATCCCTGCCCTTGCAGTCCGAGCAGGCCCTTGTGGCCGCCGGTTGCAAAGGCGCTGACGCCCTCGAACGACGCGGCCATCGTGCCTGCGCCCTGGATGCCGTCCACGACGAGATGCACACCACGCTCGCGGCAGCCGCGTGCCAGCGTCGCAAGGTCGAGCCTCACGCCGTCCTGATAGCGCACCCATGACACCGCCATGACACGCGTGCATGGCGTGATGGCATCCAGCAGGCGTTGTTCGGGTGCCATGTCCGCGCGCGGCGTGGACGATGGCTGCCCATCCCACAAGGGCACTTCCGTGCACCGCACGCCTCGGCTTGCCAACGACAACCACGGCAACCGGTTGCTGGGAAATTCCCCGAGGGGAATCAGTACTTCATCACCACTCCGCCACGGATAGCCGAGCGCCACCGCCTCCAGTCCCGTGGTGGTACAAGTGGTCAGGCTCATGTCCCGCGCATCGACGCCGAACAAGGCAGCACCTGCTTCGCGCAGCGAGCGCTGGATATCGAGGAAGTCTTCTTTCCAGCGCACGTCCCACGGACGCAACTCGGTGGCGAGCAAGCGGATGAGTACGTCGGCGGCAACACGCGGCAACGGGCCGTCCTTGCAATGCGAAAGCCAGAGCAGTTCCGGTGGCATGTCGAACTGGTCGCGGGGTAGCGGTGCAGCAAAGACGGAAGTCACGCGTGGATTCCTGAAAGTCGATGGGGCAAGGCGTCGACGCCCGCACGCCCGAAGGCTTGGCACGCTAGCACAGGGGTGGGAAATCACCTGCCTGCTCTCTCCTCAGAGCCGCCCGCCGAAGCCACGTGCAATGTCCGTCGCTGGACTGTCCGCAGTCCGCCGCGCTTGTCCGGACACCGTCCGCGGACACCGCGCCGATCCTTTGTGCTCGCTCAGAAATGGCTCAACCATGCGGTTTTCGGGCGACATCGGCGGTTGGCACGAGGCTTGCCATCTATACATCGAAAGCCCAACAAACATCGAAAGACCAACAACCCACACTCAAGGAGAACCACCATGAAATTCGAGAACCTGATGCTGCACGGCCTGTTCGCTGCCTGCCTGCTGGTTTGCGTGCTCACCCTCGGCGCCATGATCAGCGCTCCGTCCTTCAACGCCGCGGCCGTCGCCAGCGCCACGCCTACCGCCGCCGCGCAGCCCGCCGGTTGAGGCTGGCACCCCTTGGACGCGCAGCACGTACTCGCCGCATACCGGCACCATGCAGACGCCGGCAACACACACAGATAATGCCCCGGGAACTCACCCGGGGCGTGATGAGCGCCGGGGCATGCACGAAATCATGGGGTCGCCCGGCCGCGGACCGCGTCGACATTCAACGGCGCCCGCTGGATGACAGGCGGCTGAGCTCGGTAAGCCCATGCCGTTCCATGGTGGCGTAAACCTGCTCCCACCACCATCGGCGATCGGCCTCGGCAATGGAGGCGGCGGGCAGGTGGACGAGGCGCTCGAACGCGAGCCATCGCTCCTCTTCAGCCGCGTCCGCGCTCGCAAGCCGATTCAGCGCTTCGTCCAGCTCGGCGAACCTCGCCGCAAGTTGTTCTCTGGAATAGTTCACGTGCCCCACCAGGTTGGGCCTTTCCATCGCATTCGCCGCCATCATGACCTTTTGCTCGCGCACGGGGTGCGCGAATACGGCAGGTATCTCCCGTCCGCCGCAAGGCGCCCGTGAAAGTGTGGTGGCGCACGTGTTAAGAGTGTCCGCAACGTCTTCGCGCCTCAGGGTTGCCAGCACGGCACGTTCGCCGACATTCGCGACCCAGATCCCACTCGCTTGACGATTGCTTCACCGCGAAAAGCGGAATCTTTCGAAGCGCGGTGCGGCGCTGCCCGCACCGCCTCGCGTGGGGCCTCGCATCAGTCACAGGGAAAAACCAAACGCACGGGAGATGTCACATCCCAGCGGTACCGTGCGCGCTTGTCCGTCTCCGCTCGTTGCATTGATCCACTTATGGCCGGCGAGATCTGCCGGCTCTGCCACCACCCTTCCATCCAAAGGTGCAAGCACATGGGTAGCAGCACGATCACCACGAAAGACGGCGTCGAGATCTATTACAAGGACTGGGGCAAGGGTCAGCCCATCGTCTTCAGCCATGGCTGGCCGTTGTCCGCCGACGACTGGGACAATCAGATGCTGTTCTTCCTCGACCAGGGCTACCGCGTCATCGCGCATGACCGTCGTGGCCATGGCCGTTCCACGCAGACCGAAGACGGCAACGACATGGATCACTACGCGGCCGACCTGGCCGCGCTCACTGAAAAACTCGATCTTCACGACGCCATCCACATCGGCCACTCCACGGGCGGCGGCGAAGTGGTGCATTACGTGGCCAACCATGGTTTGAAGCGAACGGCAAAGATCGTGCTGATCAGCGCCGTGCCGCCGGTTATGGTGAAGAGCAAGAACAACCCCGAAGGCACGCCGATCGAAGAGTTCGACGGCCTGCGCAAGGCCCTGGCGGACAACCGCGCGCAGTTCTACGTAGATGTCGCCTCCGGCCCGTTCTATGGCTACAACCGGCCGGGTGCCAAGCCCGTGCAGGGCGTCATCGACAACTGGTGGCGCCAGGGCATGATGGGTGGCGCCAAGGCCCATTACGACTGCATCAAAGCCTTCTCGGAAACGGACTTCACCGAGGACCTGAAGAAGATCGACCTGCCCGCGCTGGTGCTGCATGGCGACGACGACCAGGTGGTGCCGTACAAGGACGCCGGGGTGCTTTCCGCCAAACTGCTGAAGAACGCCACGCTGAAGATCTATCCGGGCTTCCCGCACGGCGCGTTCACCATCCACCACGACGTGATCAACAAGGACATCCTGGATTTCCTCAAGAGCTGATCCCTTGCGCAGCCCCTGTGCCGCAGGGGCTGCACCTTCCTGGCTAGCGACTCTTGCGCCGGCTCTTTGCCAGATAGGCGGCGCCGAGTACCAGGAATGCGGCGCCGACGCCGCAGAAGGCAACCTGCTTGCCCAGGGCGGCCGCCACGAAGAACATGCACCCGGCCGCAAGAAACAGCGTGCCGCTGAGTCTGCTTCCTTTCATTCCCGTCCCTCCCCGTATGTTGGTGCGGATCATAAGCGCGCGCCCTTGTTCCGCCAAACGCGGCTCTTCACGGTGTTTTCATCCGAGCGAACTCCCGCAGCGTTCACACGCTTCCCGCTATAGAGCGCCCACGGCGCGCCCGCGCTGCCTGTAGCGGTAGCCATGGCGTGTGACCGGACCCACAGCGCCGGCGTCCGTACCGGCCGATAGTCTCCAAGGTGCAACCCCAGGAGTTTTATGGCAGTGCCGGCCCCGCTTCCACCCGATGAAGGACGACGACTGGAGCGCCTGCTTCGGCTGGGCGTGCTCGACTCGGATG
>Ga0209759_1001119_pt1 | contig 17249 bp, 14 predicted proteins | sample AraplaCL_Col_mMS_FD_184261 | JGI IMG/M metagenome (GOLD analysis project Ga0209759, IMG submission 184261) | Arabidopsis root microbial communities from the University of North Carolina, USA - plate scrape CL_Col_mMS (SPAdes) (version 2) | ecosystem: Host-associated > Plants > Roots >...
GCGTTCGCCTGCACTCGGTCTCCACGCGGCATCGGGGGGTGTCGAGCTGCGCGTTCCCACCATTCTGCCGGCGTGTCGCCGAGGCGAAGCCGACGGCCCCCGCCGCGCTAACCGAAGCCACGGTCAAGCAGACCGCCCCGGCGAGCACGGAGTGCGAGGAGGGAGGTATGACTGCCTTGTCGCTCCCGGGGGATGGGCGAGATGCCGGATTCCAGATGCACCACTGCCTCCTCCAAGCCAGGGAACCCGCTTCCAGGCTGGCGGTGTGAAGCGGCTTTCTTTGCCTACTTTCTTTGCCGCGGCAAAGAAAGTAGGTGCCGCCCCGCACAGGGGCAACGCCAATAGACCACTAACAATTCAAGGAAAGGCCAACACAACAAAAAGCCCAAACCCAAAAGCCGGTCAACCACCAGCAACAGCCCCCACACCATCAGAAGGACAAGCCGGCACAGCCAAGCTCCCACCTTTACCAGCAGCCCCCCCACCCTTCCCCTGCGAAGCAGCACCAGGAGCAACCACCGCCATAGCCTTCACAGCAGAAGCCACCTGCACGGAAATCCGCTGCAATGCCCGCCGATGCCCCTCCACCAGCGCATCATACCCACCGCTAACCGGCTCACTCACCACACTCCGGCAGGTCATCACCGCCGCACCACGCACAGCCCGCACACTCCACACCGCGTCGATCAACGCATGCGAACCCGGCCATGATTCAAACCGCTGCACATTCATGCTGACCCGATAAACCGGCGTCCCATCCGGATAAGCCGTCCCATACACATCGATGGTGTTGAGCTGCTGCGTCAGACTCGTCGACAAAGCCCGGCGAATCTCGTCGCCCGGCAGCGAAGCCCAGCGCTCTTCCTCGAGCACTTTGACCTGCGTCGGCGCCGTCTGCACGACGAGCTGATTCTTCGACACCTGCGGCGGCACGTCGATCGGCGCGACTTCGATCAGCCATGCCGGCGCGGCCGAGGTCCGGGCGCTGACCGGCGCGGCGGATCCGGCAGCACTATCGGCGCCCAGCGTATAAAAGCGGCTCGAAGGCGACGAACACGCCGCCAGCGCCGCGAGTCCGGCCAGGGCGCCGGCAACGACAGCGCCGCGCACGAGCCCGCGCGGCGGGCGAGGAAGCCGGGCAAACATCATGGTTTATCTCCTGATTTACCGCGCAACAGCGATTCGGGGTGGCGTTCCAGATAATCCGACAGCGCATTCAACGACTGCAACGTGCGCGTCAATTCCTGCAACGCCTGATGAACATCCGATTGCAACGGCGAGTCCTGCTGCAATGTCGCCTCGGCCGAACCGAAGGTCTGCTTCGCCGCGGCGAGGGTGTCGCGAGCCTGCGGCACGACTTCCTTGTCGAGTCGCGTGAAGAGCTGGTCGGCGTTCTTCAGCGCGCTGTTCAGGTTGTTGCCGATCTGATCGAACGGCACCTTGTCGAGCTTCTTCGCAATGTCGGCGACCTGGAGCTGCAACTCGTCGAGCGTGTTCGGAATCGTCGGCAGTTCGAGCGGATCGCTCGCCACGTCAACGGTTGCTGGCGGCGCTTTCGGGAAGATATCCACGGCCACGTACAACTGGCTCGTAATCAGGTTGCCGGTGCGCAACTGGCCACGCAGACCATGTTTGACGAGCTGCTGCAGCATGGTTTGACCCGCGAGGCTGCCCGGTGCCGGCGCGGTTTCGCGGAAGCGCCTGCCGAGGCGGTCGGGGTACAGGTTCATCGTCACCGGCATAGTGAAGCTGCGGGTCTTCGGATCGTAGTCGATGCCGATATTGGTCACCTGGCCGAGCACGATGCCACGGAAATCGACCGGCGCGCCGATCGACAAACCACGCAGCGACTGGTTGAAATTCATCACCACACGCAGCGGCACGCCGTCCGGTTCGCGCATCGCATCCGCTTCGTCCGAGCCGAGGCGGAACGTCATGTTGTTCGGTGCCTGCGCGCCCACGCCCTGACCCGGCGGCGACTGGAACGACAAGCCGCCGACGATCACCGTGGCAAGCGACTGCGTGTTCAGCTTGAAGCCGCTGGAGTCGAGCCGCAGATCGACACCGCTCGCATGCCACCAGCGCGAATTGGTGCCGACGTATTGATCGAACGGCGCGGACACGAAGACCTGCATGGTCACGCCGGTGCCGTCCTTGTCGAGCGAGAAGCCGACCACCTGGCCGACCTGCACGCGCCGGTAGAAGATCGGCGAGCCGATGTCGATCGAGCCGAGCGAGTCGCCGTGCAGGACGAACTGGTGGCCCTTCTGGTCGCCGGTAATAGGCGGCGGCGTTTCGAGGCCGACGAAGTTCTTCTCGGTATCCGGCGAATGCCCGGCATCCGCGCCGATATACGCGCCCGAGAGCAGCGTGGTGAGACCCGACACGCCGCTCGCGCCGACGCGCGGCCGCACCACCCAGAAGCGCGAGTCCTTGACCGCGAAGTCTTCGCCTTCCTTGGTTAATTGCACCTGCACCAGCACGTGGGACAGATCTTTCGACAGCGTGATGGTCTTCACCGAGCCGACATCGACGTCTTTGTACTTCACCTTGGTCTTGCCGGGTTCGAGACCTTCAGCGCTCACAAAGCTGATCGTGATGGTCGGACCTCTTGCGGTCACCGACTTGATCACGAGCGCGATGCCGATCAGCGCGGCGATCAGCGGAATCATCCAGACGAGCGAAGGCAGCCAGCGGCTGCGCGGCTCGATTTCAGGGTCCGGGAGTTGGGGCGGCAGCTTCGGTCCGTTCGAATCGTTGCGCGGCGCATCGGAGGCGGGCGTCGGTTCTTGCGGGCTAGTCATGTTTGAGGTCCTGAGGTTTTTGGGTACTGCCGTCCACGCGCCCTTCTACGCTGTCCCAGATGAGCCGTGGATCGAATTGCATGGAGGCCATCATGGTCAGAATGACCACCGAGCCGAAGGCGATCGCGCCGGGGCCGGCCGTAATGACTGCAAGCGATTTGAAGCGCACCAGCGCGACGGTCAGCGTGACGACGAACACGTCGAGCATCGACCAGCGGCCGATCCGCTCGACCATCCGGTAAAGCGTGGTGCGCTGCTCGGGCCGCCAGCGCGAGCGACGCTGCGCCGTCACGGTCAGCAGCACGAGCACGCTCAGCTTGAGCATCGGCACCATGATGCTGGCGATGAACACGATCACCGCCAGCGGCCAGTCGCCCGAGGTCCAGAAATAAACGACGCCGCTCATGATGGTGTCGTCTTCGGAACCGAGCAGCGACGAGGTGTGCATCACCGGCAGCAGATTCGCGGGAATATACAGGAGTGCCGCGGCGATCAGCAGCGCCCAGGTGCGCATCAGGCTGTCGGGGTTGCGCGAGTGCAGGCGCGAGCCGCAGCGTCCACAGTGCTGCGGCGTGACAGACCGGATGCGCGGTTCGACGCGTCCGCATGCGTGGCAACTCAGCAGGCCGGCGCGTTTCGCGGTGACGTATTTCATGGCGTGCTCATCCTCGACGTGGCGTCGGCGGCACCGGCGGCGGACCCGGCGGCAAGGCGGACGGTGCAGTGTGGATGTCGGGCGCCGCCGCGGTTTGCACCTCGGCCGGCGCGGGCGGGCCAGCGACCGAACCGACGGCGGCCGCCGCGCTATCGGCGGAGGTGCGCGGCAGCGGCCGCTGACTGCGGGCGCCGAGTTCGTCGGCGAGATCCCACAGAATGCGCGGATCGAATGTGACCACCACCGCGAACATCAGCGTGAGCACGCCGAACGCGAACAGCGCCGCTTCGGGAATCACGCGCGCGAGGCTCACCATCTTTACGATCGTGATCAGCACGCCGAGCATGAACACTTCGATCATGCCCCACGGGCGCACGAACTGAATGGCGCGCAGCACCTGATTGAAGGCGGGCGGCACATACCCCGCGCGCAGCGGGATCAGCACATAGAGCAGCGCGACGAGTTCAGTCAGTGGAAACAGAATCGTCGAGCAGAACACCATGACCGCGACGATCTGCATTTCCTCGCCCCACAGCGCGACGAGCGCGCCGAACAGCGTGGTCTGCGAGGTGATGCCGTTGGTTTCGAGTTCGACGATCGGGAAGCCCTGCGCGATCAGAAAGGTGATCAGCGCGCCCAGCGTCATCGCGCTGATGACGTCGAGCTTGCGCGACACGCCGCTATAGAGCGTCGCTCCGCAGCGTGGACAGCGCGCGACCGTGCGTCCGACGAGCTTCGGCTTGCGAAACAGCGTATCGCACTCATGGCACGCGATCAGGTTGTCATGGTCCATAGGGCAAAGGGCCGACGGTGTGAGAGGAAGCGTGCAAAGCCCGTTCTATGGCAGGTCTGATAAAAAGGTGATAGTACCAAAACGCGCCCGGCCGTCGCACTGACCGCCGCACGGGTGCGAGCGGCGGGCGATGGCCTTCTCGGCTGACGGTTGATCCTACATGCAATCGGTATAACTCTGACAGCCTCCGTCCCCAATTGTTCAATGCGGACATCAGCACGCTGAAGCGCCCGGTCCGCGCCCTATCCTTGGGCTACAGCCAGTTTTTTCCGATTGGGGTAGCATGGCCGCCTTGGCGTATGCCGCAGCTGGCATGGTCCCGTAATACGCGTCGATGCCATGTGCATCGAACGCTGGAATAGCAGTGCGGGCTGCGCCGTTAACCTCAATTAGCTTGCGTTGACCTGTCATGGCACTCAATCCTTCATTCGGCAACCGGGAGTCGTACACGCGTACTGCCGTCGCCCTGCATTGGCTAATCGCGCTGCTGATCGTGTGCGGCTTCGCGCTCGGCTGGGTGATGACCGATATTCCCGGCTTCACGCCCACCAAGCTGAAGTACTTCTCGTGGCACAAATGGATCGGCGTGACGGTCTTCGCGCTCGCCGTCCTGCGCATTCTGTGGCGCGCCACGCATGCGGCCCCCGTGATGCCGCGCCGCATGCCGGTCTGGCAGCGCGGCGCCGCGCATCTCACGCATCTGCTGCTGTACGTGCTGATGATCGCGATTCCCGCCTCCGGTTATCTGTACAGCTCGGCGGCCAACATCCCGGTGGTGTACCTCGGGCTGATTCCGCTGCCGCGCCTGATCGCGCCGGACCCGCATCTCAAGGAACTGCTGAAAAACGTCCACATCACGCTGAATTACACCTTGCTCGTGCTGGTCGCGTTGCACGTCGCGGCCGCGCTCAAGCATCAATGGCTGGACCGCGACGGCCTGCTCTCGCGCATGCTCCCTTTCCTCAAATAAGGACAACCATGAAGGTCTCGTTTTATCGCTACATGCTCGCCGCCTTCGCCGCGGCTTCGCTGACGGTGGCCGGCAGCGCTCTCGCGCAAGTCGACGTCGCGAAGAGTTCGGTAACGGCGACGTCGAAGCAGATGAACGTGCCGGTGGAAGGCAAGTTCGGCAAATTCACCGCGCAGCTCAAGTTCGATCCGGCAAAACCGGCCGAGGGCACCGCGCAACTCAGCATCGACGTGGCCAGCTACGATCTCGGCGACGAAAGCTACAACGACCAGGTGCGCGGCAAGGACTGGTTCGACGCCAAGACGTATCCCACCGCCACCTTCGTTTCGAGCGCGATCGCGCCGGCCGGCGGCAACCAGTTCAAGGTCACCGGCAAGCTGACCATCAAGGGCAAATCGCAGACGGTGGTGGTGCCGGTCACGGTGTCGCAGCAAGGCGCCGTGCAAACCTTCGACGGTTCACTGCCCATCAAGCGCTCGCAATTCGACATCGGCACGGGCGAATGGAAAGACACGTCGGTGGTGGCTGACGAGGTCGTCATCAAGTTTCATATCGTTGCAGCACACAAGTGACATTCGCCGCGCCGTTCGGGCGCGGCAGCTTTTTTTCAAGAACCTAGGAGCGTGAATTGAAAACATCCGTATTGATCGCCGTCGGCGCGCTTGCTTCTTCTTTCTCGTTCGGCGCGTTCGCGGCCGCCGATACCTATCAGCTCGACCCGACCCACACGTATCCGAGCTTCGAGGCGGATCACTTCGGCGGCCTCTCGGTGTGGCGCGGCAAATTCACCAAGAGCTCCGGCACGGTCACGCTCGACCGCGCGGCCAAAACCGGCACGGTCGACGTGACGGTCGATCCGGCGTCGATCGATACGGGCAACGGCAAGCTCGACGAGCACCTGAAGTCGAACGAGTTCTTCGACGTCGCCAAGTATCCGTCGGCGACCTATAAGGGCACAGATATCAGATTCGACGGCGACAAGCCAGTCGAAGTTGTCGGCAGCCTGACGATGCACGGCGTCACCAAGCCGCTGAATCTGAAGATCGACTCGTTCAAGTGCATGCAGCATCCGGTGCTCAAGCGCGAAGTGTGCGGCGTGGAAGCGAGCGCGCATTTCAGCCGCGCCGATTACGGCATGGACTTCGGCGCCAAGTACGGCTTCAGCATGGATACCAAGCTGCACATTCAATCCGAAGGCATCAAGCAATAAAGCGATTTGATGAGCCTTTGATTGCAGGCATCAATCGCGGCGCGCATTGCGCCGCAACAAAAAAACCGCTTCGTTCGCTTTTGCGACGAAGCGGTTTTTTATTGACCGTTTGAACCACGAAAGCCTTGTGCAGCGGCATCGCGCAATTTCGCACTCGCGCCGCATTAATTTTTCGGGTACATAAGAGCGCAGGCACCGAATTGGTTGTGCGCGCATCCAGTCGGGCGTGTCAGGCGTAATGCCAACATGAATAATATTTCGCGCGACCTGGAGATCTGCATGAACGCAACGACGGCAGCAAGCCTGGCGGGGAGCCGGCAGAATTCGTGGCGCGCGGTGATCGCGGCCTCGATCGGCAACGCGCTGGAATGGTTCGATCTGGTGGTGTACGGTTTTTTCGCGGTGATCATCGCGAAGCTGTTTTTCCCGGCCGGTAACGACACGGTCTCGCTGCTCCTCACGCTCGGCACGTTCGGCGTGTCGTTCTTCATGCGCCCGCTCGGCGCGATCGTGATCGGCGCTTACGCCGACCGCGCCGGCCGCAAGGCGGCGCTCACGCTCTCGATCCTGCTGATGATGGGCGGCACATTGATCATCGCGATCCTGCCGACCTATCAAAGCATCGGCCTCGCGGCGCCGGTGATCCTCGTGCTGGCGCGTCTGATGCAGGGTTTCTCGGCGGGCGGCGAGTTCGGCAGCGCCACGGCGTTCCTCGCAGAACACGTGCCTGGGCGGCGCGGCTTTTTCGCGAGCTGGCAGGTGGCGAGCCAGGGGCTCACCACCCTGCTTGCCGCTGGTTTCGGCGTGCTGCTCACCGGCAAGCTCTCGCCGGAGCAGATGGCTTCCTGGGGTTGGCGCGTGCCGTTCTTCTTTGGTTTGCTGATCGGACCGGTCGCGTGGTACATCCGCACGAAGCTCGACGAAACGCCCGAGTTTCTCGCGGCCGAAACCACCGAAACGCCGCTGCGCGACACCTTCACCAGCCAGAAATTGCGCCTGCTGATTGCGATCGGCGTGGTGGTGCTCGGCACGGTATCGACGTATCTGGTGCTGTTCATGCCGACGTTCGGTGTGAAGCAGTTGGGACTGGCGCCCTCGGTCGCGTTTTCGGCGATCGCGTTGACCGGCCTGATCCAGATGGTGTTCTCGCCGTTGGTCGGCCATCTGTCGGACCGGCATGGGCGCACCACGATCATGCTGAGCTCGGCGCTGCTGCTGCTCGTCCTCATCTATCCGGCTTTCGTGTATCTGGTCGCTCATCCGACCTTCGGCACCTTGATCGCCATGCAGATCGTGTTCGGCTTTCTGATGACGGGCTATTTCGCGGCGCTGCCAGGTTTGCTTTCGGAGATGTTCCCGGTGCAAACGCGCACCACCGGCATGTCGCTGGCCTATAACATCGCCGTGACGATCTTCGGCGGCTTCGGGCCGTTCATCATCGCGTGGCTGATCAGCGTGACGGGCTCGAAGGCCGCGCCGAGTTACTACCTGATTTTCGCCGCGATCGTGAGCCTCGTCGCGCTGACGGCGGCGCGTCGCAAGCTCGGCTTTCGTTAAAGCGGGCGCTGCGTCGTCCCGCTGCGGTGTAGGACGGCGGTAAACGCAAAAGGCCGGTTCGTGTTGAACCGGCCTTTTGCATTGCGAGGTCTGACGCTACAACAGAATCAGACTTGCGCACCCGCGTTCGGGTCGTCCGCGTCGGGGCGATCCTTCCTGTCCTTGATCAGGTCTTCGCGCTTCACGCCGAACCACATGGCGAGCGCCGCGGCGACGAACACCGACGAGTAGATACCGAACAGAATACCGACCGTCAGCGCCAAGGCAAAGTAGTGCAGCGTCGGGCCGCCGAACAGGAACATCGACAGCACCATCATCTGCGTACAGCCGTGGGTGATGATGGTTCGCGACATGGTGCTGGTGATTGCGTGGTTGATCACCTCGATCACGGTCAGCTTGCGCTCGCGGCGGAAGGTCTCACGAATCCGGTCGAAGATAACCACCGACTCGTTCACCGAATAGCCGAGCACCGCAAGCACCGCGGCCAGCACCGACAGCGAGAACTCCCACTGGAAGAACGCGAAGAAGCCGAGAATGATGATCACGTCGTGCAAGTTCGCGATCACGCCGGCCACCGCGTACTTCCATTCGAAGCGGAACGACAGGTAGATCACGATGCCGACCACCACACAGGCGAGCGCGAGCAGGCCGTCGGTGGCGAGCTCCTTGCCGACCTGCGGTCCGACGAACTCGACGCGTTGCAGTTGCACCTGCGGCGTCTCGGCCTTCAGCGCGGTCATCACCTGATCGCTCTGTTGCGCGGAGGTATAGCCCTGCTTGAGCGGCAGACGGATCAGCACGTCGCGCGAGGTGCCGAAGTTCTGCACCTGTGCGTCGGCATAACCGAGCTTGCCCAGCGTAGCGCGCACCGGTTCGAGCGGTGCGGCGCCCGGATACTGCACTTCGACGACCGTACCGCCGGTGAACTCCACCGACAGGTGCAGCCCGCGATGCAGCAGGAAAAACACAGCAGCAAGGAACGTCAGCAGCGAGATCGCGTTGAAAATCAACGCACGCTGCATGAACGGAATGTCTTTGCGGAAACGGAAAAATTCCATGGTCTTGTTCTCCGGGACTCAGCGGGATGAACCCGGTTTCTGCGGCGTGTTCGACGTAGCGGACGAATCCGGCGCATTGCGGCGACGCACGGTCGGCTTGCCGGCGCGTGCCTGCGCGACCGCAGCTCTCGCTTTCGACGGCTTGGCAGCGACCGCGGCGACGGCTTGTGCCGTGTCGGTCGCGGCATCTTCGCTGCCGAGGTAAGCAGCCGCGCCCGCCGGCGCCGTCTCCGGACGCCACACCTGACCGATGGCCAGCGACTTCAGCTTCTTCTTGCCGCCGTACCAGAGGTTGACGATGCCGCGCGAGAAGAACACGGCCGAGAACATCGACGTCAGAATGCCGATACAGTGCACGATCGCAAAACCGCGCACCGGGCCGGAGCCGAACGCGAGCAGCGCGATACCGGCGATCAGCGTGGTGACGTTCGAGTCGAGAATCGTCGCCCAGGCATGCGCGTAGCCGTTCTGGATGGCCAGTTGCGGCGGCGCGCCGTTGCGCAGTTCTTCACGCACGCGTTCGTTGATCAGCACGTTGGCGTCGATCGCCATACCGAGCGCGAGCGCGATAGCGGCGATACCCGGCAGGGTGAGCGTGGCCTGCAGCATGGACAGCACGGCGATCAGCAGCAGCAGGTTGACCGACAGGCCGATCATGGAGATCACGCCGAACAGCATGTAGTACGCGATCATGAAGACGGCGATCGCCGCGAAGCCCCACACCACCGAGTGGAAGCCCTTCTTGATGTTGTCCGCGCCGAGGCTCGGGCCGATCGTGCGTTCTTCGATGATGTCCATCGGCGCGGCCAGCGAACCGGCGCGCAGCAGCAGCGCGAGGTCGGCGGCGCCTTGCGGCGTAGCCTGGCCGGTGATCTGGAAGCGGTCGCCCAGTTCCGACTGGATCGTTGCCACCGTCAGCACTTCGCCCTTGCCCTTTTCGAACAGCACCATGGCCATCGGCTTGCCGATGTTGTCGCGCGAGATGCTGGCCACCGCGCGGCCGCCGGCCGAATCCAGACGGATGTTGACGGAAGGACGCTGATGTTCGTCGAAGCCCGCCGACGCGTCGATGATCCGGTCGCCCGTGAAGATGATCTGCTTGCGCAGCAGCACCGGCGTCTGGTTGCCTTGCGTGAACAGTTCGTCGCCCGGCGGCACCGGATCGGACGGATTCGGGTGCGTGTTGACCGGATCGGCAAGGCGCGCTTCGAGCGTTGCCGTGCGGCCGATGATGTCCTTCGCCTTTGCCGTGTCCTGCACGCCCGGCAGTTCGACCACGATGCGGTCGGCGCCTTGCTGCTGGATCACCGGCTCGGCCACGCCGAGTTCGTTCACGCGGTTGTGCAGCGTGGTGATGTTCTGCTTGAGCGCGGCGTCCTGCACGGCTTTCTGCACCGCCGGCGTGAACGTGCCGACCAGTTGCACGCCACCGTCGGGACCGGCTTGCGAGGCCCACTGGAGTTCGGCGATGCTGCGGCTCAGTTGCTTCGACGCATTGTCCGCCGTGGCCTGGTCGGCGAAATTGATCACCACCGACTGGTTGACGCGGTTCACGCCGCCGTCGCGAATGTTCTTGTCACGCAGCAGCGTGCGCGCGTCCGAAGCGTCCGAATCGAGCTTCTTGTTCAGCGCTCCGGCCATGTCGACCTGCAGCAGGAAGTGGACGCCGCCGCGCAGATCGAGGCCGAGGTACATCGGCAGCGCGTGCAAGGCGGTCAGCCAGCGCGGCGACGCGCTTTGCAGATTCAGCGCGACGATGTACTGCGGATCGGTCGGGTCGCTGTTCAGCGACTTCTGCAGCAGGTCCTTCACGCGCAACTGCGTGTCGGTGTCCGGCAGACGCACGCGGATGTTCGCGTTGGTCGCCGAGTTGTCGAACGTGACGTCGTCCGGCTTGATCTGATTGGCGGCGAGCGCGGCTTCGACAGCCGACAGCGTGGTCGAGTCGAGCTTGACCGTTGCCTTGCCGCTCGACACCTGCACCGCCGGCGCTTCGCCGAACAGGTTGGGCAGCGTGTACACGAGGCCGATGACCAGAGCCACCAGCATCACGGCGTATTTCCAGAGGGGGTAACGATTCATGAGTGGTCCAACGGGAAGGTTGGCTTGGAAGCGATGCGTCCGGCGATGAGCGCGGGCGATACAGCGTGGTTCCGCGAGAATCGCCGGCGAGGCCGCGCCGGACGCGAGAGAGCAGGCCTTACAGCGACTTGATCGTGCCCTTCGGGAGAATCGTCGTGACCGACGCTTTTTGCACGGTGATTTCCGTGCCTTCCGAGATTTCGACGCCGACGTAAGCTTCGCCCACCTTGGTCACCTTGCCGACGATGCCGCCATTCGTCACCACTTCATCGCCCTTGGCCATCGCGGCGAGCATGTTGCGATGTTCCTTCTGGCGCTTCATTTGCGGGCGAATCATGATGAAGTACAGCACGCCGAACATCAGGATCAGCGGCAGGAAGCTCATCAGGTTCGATTCAATGCCACCTGTTGCTGTGCCTTGGGCGAAGGCATTGGAAATGAACGACACGTTGGTCTCTCCGTTATAAGTCAAAACGATCAAAAAAATCAGCCGGTTATTCTACCACCGGCCCGACGCGCGTCGGCGCGGCGAATCGGCTTTGCGATCAACCGTTTAAAGCGTGCTTCGCCGTCTTTGCCGCCGTCCGCGAAAGACGATTGTAAGGTTTTCCTCTGTGCGGCGGACGGATTGTTCTGTGGAATCCGTGTGCCCCGCGCCGTCAGGGCGCCTCGGCGGTGCCGCGCGCGCGGTTCTCGTGAAAGCGTTTGCGGAAAGCCTCGAACATTTTCGCGTCGATCGCGTCGCGGATTTCCTGCATCAGTTCGAGGTAGTAATGCAGGTTGTGGATCGTGTTCAACTGCGCACCGAGGATTTCCCCTACTCGATGCAGATGGTGCAGGTAGCCGCGAGTGAAATTTCTGCAGGTGTAGCAGCCGCACTGCTCATCGAGCGGGCGCAGCGAATTCTTGTGTGCGGCGTTACGGATCTTGACGTCGCCGAAACGGGTGAACAGCCAGCCGTTGCGCGCATTGCGGGTCGGCATCACGCAATCGAACATGTCGACGCCGGCGGCCACGCCCGCCACCAGATCTTCCGGCGTGCCCACGCCCATCAGGTAGTGCGGCTTGTTGGCCGGCAACTTGGGGCCGATGTGGTTCAGCACCCGCATCATGTCTTCCTTCGGTTCGCCGACCGACAGGCCGCCGATCGCCAGACCGTGGAAATCCTTCTCCGCGAGGCCCGCCAGCGACTCGTCGCGCAGGTCCTCGAACATGCCGCCCTGCACGATGCCGAACAGCGCGTTCGGATTGCCCAGACGCCTGAATTCGTCGATCGAGCGCTGCGCCCAGCGCATCGACATGCGCATGGAATCGGCCGCTTCCTGGTGCGAGGTCGGTACGTTGTTGGTCGCGTACGGCGTGCATTCGTCGAACTGCATGACGATGTCGGAGTTCAGCACTTTCTGGATCTGCATCGACACTTCGGGCGACAGGAACAGCTTGTCGCCGTTGATCGGCGACGCGAACGTGACGCCGTCTTCGGTGATCTTGCGCAGATCGCCGAGCGAGAACACCTGGAAGCCGCCGGAGTCGGTGAGGATCGGCTTTTTCCAGCCCATGAAGCCGTGCAGGCCGCCGTGCGCCTCGATGGTTTCCAGACCCGGGCGTAGCCACAGGTGGAAAGTGTTGCCGAGGATGATCTGCGCGTGCATCTCCTCCAATTCGCGCGGCTGCACGGCCTTCACGGTGCCGTAGGTGCCGACCGGCATGAAGATCGGCGTTTCCACCACGCCGTGATTCAGCGTGACGCGGCCGCGGCGGGCCAGGCCGTCGACGCCGAGCAGTTCGAAATTGAGGCCGTTGTCGGGGCGAACGTGATCGCCCAGGTAAGCGCCGTGGTCGGCGCGCGGGCTAACGGATTGACCGTCGGTCATGAATTGACTCCTGTGCTACCGGAAACAGCTTTGCATGGGACCGGAGTAAGCGCTGAAGCGCCAACTCCGGATCGACAAGTCCGGCGCAATAAGTTGAAACGCCGCCAGCGAGGTTCGCGGCGGCTTGAGGAACGGCAAAGCTGTAACGGTTCTGAGCCGGCGTCAAGCGTCGCGCCGCGTGAGCAGCATCGCGTCGCCGTAACTGAAGAAGCGGTAACGCTGTTCAATTGCGTGGCGATACGTCTCGCGAATCGTCTCGACGCCCGCGAAGGCCGACACCAGCATCAGCAGCGTGGACTTCGGCAAATGGAAATTGGTGACCAGCCGGTCGACCACGCGGAATTTATAGCCCGGCGTTATGAAGATATCCGTTTCCGTGCTGGCTGCGGCCAACGGGCGCCCCGCGGCTTCGGCGTCGCGCGCGGCGGCTTCGAGCGCGCGCATCGAGGTCGTGCCCACCGCGATCACGCGGTTGCCGCGCGCGCGCGTCGCCGCGATCTTGTCGGCGAGCGCTTGCGGCAGGTGATACCACTCGCTGTGCATCTTGTGCTCGGCGAGATTTTCGACACGCACCGGCTGGAACGTGCCCGCGCCGACGTGCAGCGTCAGCGTCGCGCGTTCCACGCCTTTTTCGTCGAGGCGGGCCAGCAGCGCATCGTCGAAATGCAGGCCGGCCGTGGGCGCGGCGACCGCGCCGGGATTCTGCGCGAACACCGTCTGATAGCGGGTTTCATCCGTCGAATCGGGATCGTGCTCGATGTACGGCGGCAGCGGCAGACGGCCGAACTGCTCGATCAACGTCAGGCAGTCGTCGGGGAAATGCAGCGTGTAGAACGGTTCGACACGCTCGCCGACCGTGACGTCGAAGGCATCCGCCAGCCGGATCGTGGTGCCCGGCTGCGGACTCTTGCTTGCGCGGATCTGCGCGAGCGCCGTGCGCTCGCCCGTGAGCCGCTCTACCAGCACTTCGATCTTGCCGCCACTGGCTTTCTGGCCGAGGAAGCGCGCCTTCAGGACTTTGGTATCGTTGAAGACCAGCAGGTCGCCGGGCGCGATGCATTCGGGCAACTCGGCAAAGCGGCGGTCGATCAGGCGCGCGGGGCCGGTGGCGTCGGCCGGGTTGTCCACCTCGAGCAGACGGCTGGCGCTGCGCTCGGGCAGCGCGACTTGCGCGATCAGTTCGGGAGGCAGATCGAAATCGAAATCGGAAAGCGTCAACATGCGAACGACTGGAAGCGAAATGAAACTGAATTGAGCCGAAGCCGGAGCCGGGCGGCTATGATTGCGGGACGCCAGAGCGGCCCGCGAGAGCGCGCGCCGTATGGCGGCGAACCCTTTGACAGCCGATATTGTACTTGCGAAGCAGCCCATGCCTTTGTCCGACCGCCGATTGCCCTCCGTTACCGATGAAGTGAGCGCCGAACCCAGGCGCCGCGTCTCGCGCGGCAAGGCGGCGGCGCAGGTGAGCGACGCGGGTTTGGATGTCGGCGCGGAGGTTGGGTTCGGCGCTGGAAAAGCCGCGCGACGAGGCGGCGAATCCGATGGCAAGCCTGTCGAAGAAGCTGGCAGTGAGTCCGCCAAAAACGCCGCTGACACATCCGGCGGCGAGCGCGTCGATGATCTTGCGGATCGATCTGGTGACACACACGCCGTCAAGCCTGACGCCATATTCGGCGACAGACCCGCGGGCAAGCCCGGACCCAAGGTCACCGCGAAATCCGCAGCCAAGTCCGGCGCAAAATCCGCCGCCAAACCTGCGGAAAAGACCGCCGACAAGCTCGCCAAACTCGGCCTCACACGCGACATCGACCTCGTGCTGCATCTGCCCATGCGCTACGAGGACGAAACCTCGCTGACGCCGATCGGGCATCTGCTGCCGGGCGGCATTTCGCAAACCGAAGGCGTGGTGTTCGACAACGAGATCGCCTATCGTCCGCGCCGTCAGTTGCTGGTGAAACTGCGCGACGACGCCGGCGACGAACTCGTGCTGCGCTTTCTGAATTTCTACGGCTCGCAGGTCAAGCAGATGGCGATCGGCGCGCGGCTGCGCGTGCGCGGCGACGTGCGCGGCGGTTTCTTCGGTATGGAGATGGTGCACCCGGCCGTGCGCGTGGTCGACGAAGACACGCCGCTGCCGCAGGCGCTCACGCCGGTGTACCCGAGCACCGCGGGCGTGACGCAAGCGTATCTGCGCAAATCGATCGACAACGCGCTGTCGCGCACATCGCTGCCGGAGCTACTGCCCGAAGCGGTCGCGCGGACGTTCATGGCGCCGCTCGGCGTGCCGTCGCTGATGGACGCCGTGCGCACGCTGCATCATCCGGGCGTGCAGTCGGACGAGACCGCGTTGATCGACGGCACGCATCCGGCCTGGGTGCGTATCAAGTTCGAGGAACTGCTCGCGCAGCAGATGTCGCTCAAGCGCGCGCACGACGAACGCCGCACGCGCGCCGCGCCGGCCATGCCGCGTCGCAAGCTGGGCGACGAAGCCGCGCTGGTGGCGCGCTTGCTGAAGGCGCTGCCTTTTTCGCTGACGGCGGCGCAGGAGCGCGTCGGCGGCGAGATCGCGCTCGATCTGACCCAGCCTCATCCAATGCAGCGGCTCCTGCAGGGCGACGTCGGCAGCGGCAAGACGATCGTCGCCGCGCTGGCTGCGGCACAGGCCATCGACGCCGGCTATCAGGCCGCGCTCATGGCGCCGACCGAGATTCTCGCCGAACAGCACGCGCGCAAATTGCGCGGCTGGCTGGAGCCACTTGGCGTGAGCGTCGCGTGGCTCGCCGGCAGTCTGAAAACCAGGGAGAAGCGCGCCGCGATCGAAGCCGCCGCGCTCGGCACCGCGCAACTCGTGATCGGCACGCACGCGATCATCCAGGACGCGGTCGAGTTCGCACGCCTCGGGCTCGTGATCGTGGACGAACAGCACCGCTTCGGCGTGGCGCAACGGCTCGCGCTGCGGGCCAAGGCGCAGAACGCCGCCGATGGCGCGCGCGATTTCCAGCCGCATCAATTGATGATGTCGGCGACGCCGATTCCGCGCACGCTCGCGATGACGTATTACGCCGACCTCGACGTTTCGACCATCGACGAATTGCCGCCTGGGCGCACGCCGATCCTGACCAAGCTGGTGTCCGACGCGCGTCGCGAGGAGGTGATCGGACGTGTGCGCGAGGCCGCGTTGACGGGGCGCCAGGTGTACTGGGTGTGTCCGTTGATCGAGGAAAGCGAGACGTTGCAGTTGCAGACCGCGGTCGAGACGTATGAGACGCTGGTGGCCGCTTTGCCCGAGTTGAAAGTCGGCCTCGTGCATGGACGTCTGGCGCCGGCCGAAAAGGCGGCGGTGATGGATGCGTTTACTCGCAACGAGGTGCAGTTGCTGGTGGCGACGACGGTGATCGAAGTGGGTGTCGATGTGCCGAATGCGTCGTTGATGGTGATCGAGCATGCCGAGCGGTTTGGGCTTGCGCAGCTGCATCAGTTGCGGGGGCGGGTGGGACGTGGGAGTGCGGCTTCGGTTTGTGTGCTGCTCTATACCGGGCCTTTGTCGATGACTGCGCGGGCGCGGCTTCAGACGATGCGGGAGACGACCGATGGGTTTGAGATCGCCAGGCGGGATCTTGAGATTCGCGGGCCGGGGGAGTTTTTGGGGGCGCGGCAATCGGGGGCGGCGATGTTGAGGTTTGCTGATCTTCAGAATGATCAGTGGTTGATTGAGCCTGCGCGGGAGGCTGCGGCGGTTTTGCTTGAGAAGTATCCGGAAGTTGTGACGCAGCATCTGGCGCGCTGGCTTGGCGCGCGGGAGCAGTTTTTGGAGGCTTGAAGGTGTGGGGTTTTTTGCTTGCGCGGCGCTTTGGTTCGGGGTTTTTTGGTGTTGGCCTTTCCTTGAATTGTTAGTGGTCTATTGGCGTTGCCCCTGTGCGGGGCGGCACCTACTTTCTTTGCCGCGGCAAAGAAAGTAGGCAAAGAAAGCCGCTGTGTACCGCCAGCCTGGAAGCGGGGCCCCTGGCTTGGAGGAGGCAGTGGTGCATCTGGAATCCGGCATCTCGCCCATCCCCCGGGAGCGACAAGGCAGTCATACCTCCCGCCTCGCACTCCGTGCTCGCCGGGGCGGTCTGCCTGAAAAACCGTGGCTCCGGTTAGCGCGGCGGGGGCCGTCGGCTTCGCCTCGGCGACACGCCGGCAGAATGGTGGGAACGCGCAGCTCGACACCCCCCGATGCCGCGTGGAGACCGAGTGCAGGCGAACG
>Ga0209759_1001127_pt1 | contig 17172 bp, 10 predicted proteins | sample AraplaCL_Col_mMS_FD_184261 | JGI IMG/M metagenome (GOLD analysis project Ga0209759, IMG submission 184261) | Arabidopsis root microbial communities from the University of North Carolina, USA - plate scrape CL_Col_mMS (SPAdes) (version 2) | ecosystem: Host-associated > Plants > Roots >...
AGCTCGGCAAGGAGCGTGGCTTCCTCACGTATGCCGAAATCAACGACCACCTGCCGGACAACTTCACCGAGACCGAAGCCCTCGAAGGCATCATCGGCACGTTCAACGACATGGGCGTGGCGGTTTACGAGCAGGCGCCGGACGCGGAAACGCTGCTCCTGAACGACAACGCGCCGGCCGCGTCGTCGGACGATGAAGTCGAGGAAGAAGCGGAAGTCGCGCTGTCGACCGTCGATTCGGAATTCGGTCGCACGACCGATCCGGTCCGGATGTACATGCGCGAGATGGGCACGGTCGAGCTGCTCACGCGCGAAGGCGAAATCGAGATTGCGAAGCGGATCGAGGACGGCCTGCGCCACATGGTGATGGCGATTTCCGCGTGCCCGACGACGATCGCCGACATCCTCGCGATGGCCGAGCGCGTCGCGAACGAAGAGATCCGCGTCGACGAACTCGTCGATGGCCTGCTCGATCCGAATGCTTCGGACTCCGCCGATACGGACGGTTTCTCGGCGAAGGAAGCCGAAGCGATCGAGAACGAGGACGAGGAAGCCGAAGAGGAAGAGGAAGAAGAGGAAGAGGAGGATGATGACGGTGCCGCCCAGGCAACCGCCAACGCCGCCCAGCTCGAAGCCCTCAAGCGCGCATCGCTCGACAAGTTCTCGCAGATCAGCGAGTGGTTCGACAAGATGCGCCGCGCGTTCGAGAAGGAAGGCTACAAGTCGAAGTCCTACCTGAAGGCGCAGGAAACGATCCAGACCGAACTGATGACGATCCGCTTCACTGCGCGTACCGTCGAGCGTCTGTGCGACACGCTGCGTGCGCAAGTGGACGAAGTGCGTCAGGTCGAGCGCCAGATTCTGCACATTGTCGTCGACAAGTGCGGCATGCCGCGTTCGGAATTCATCGCGCGCTTCCCCGGCAGCGAGACGGATCTCGACTGGGCGGAGAAGATCGCGGCCGAAGGTCATTCGTACAGCGCGGTCCTGTCGCGCAATATCCCGGCGATCCGCGAACAGCAGCAGCGTCTGCTCGACCTGCAGGCGCGCGTCGTGCTGCCGCTGAAGGACCTGAAGGAAACCAACCGCCAGATGGCGGCCGGCGAACTGAAGGCGCGTCAGGCGAAGCGTGAAATGACCGAGGCGAACCTGCGTCTCGTGATTTCGATCGCGAAGAAGTACACGAACCGCGGCCTGCAGTTCCTCGACCTGATCCAGGAAGGCAACATCGGCCTGATGAAGGCGGTGGACAAGTTCGAATACCGTCGCGGCTACAAGTTCTCGACCTATGCGACGTGGTGGATTCGCCAGGCCATCACGCGTTCGATCGCGGACCAGGCGCGCACGATCCGTATTCCGGTTCACATGATCGAAACGATCAACAAGATGAACCGCATCTCGCGGCAGATCCTGCAGGAAACCGGTCTCGAGCCGGATCCGGCAACGCTCGCCGAGAAGATGGAGATGCCGGAAGACAAGATCCGCAAGATCATGAAGATCGCGAAGGAGCCGATCTCGATGGAAACGCCGATCGGTGACGACGACGATTCCCATCTCGGCGACTTCATCGAGGACAACAACACGGTCGCGCCGGCGGATGCCGCGCTGCATGCAAGCATGCGCGACGTCGTGAAGGACGTGCTCGATTCGCTGACGCCGCGCGAGGCGAAGGTGCTGCGGATGCGCTTCGGTATCGAGATGAGCACCGATCACACGCTCGAGGAAGTCGGCAAGCAGTTCGACGTCACCCGCGAGCGGATCCGTCAGATCGAGGCAAAGGCGCTGCGCAAGCTGCGTCACCCGAGCCGTTCCGACAAGCTGAAGTCGTTCCTCGAAGGGAACTGATTTCCAGCGTCTTACTTGCGAACGCCGCCGGTATCCGCGTGATGCCGGTGGCGTTTGTCCTCTTTAGCGTCTTTGTTGTTACAATGCCGGCCCGGCTTGGTTGCCGGAGTGGCGTGTAGCACACGTTGCTTCTTGTCTGGGCCCCTAGCTCATGCTTGGTTAGAGCAGCGAACTCATAATTCGTTGGTGCCGGGTTCGACTCCCGGGGGGCCCACCAGATTCCCTTCCAAGGCTATCCAAGGAAGTCTCGAAACCCGCGACGCCGCAAGGCTTCGCGGGTTTTTCTTTTGCGCGCTGCCTGAATGTGTCGAGCGTGTTGAATGCGTTCACGCCGGCGTCGCGTGTCGCATCGCCGCCACCGGGAAAACGCGCGGAGCGTGCCGTGCCGATATCAATCGAAGTATGCTGTAGCGCGGTCGGCGCGCACGATCGAGAATCGTCGAGTGCGCGAACCGCAGGGCAGCGCCGCGTTCCGTCCGGCAGCCAGAACAAACACAAACAGACTTCGCCCGATAGTGGGGGCGGCCATCATGATCACGTTGCGTTCGTGGAGTGCGATTCTGTCGTTGCTGATGCTTGCCGCATGCGCCAGCCTGCCGCCGCAGGCCGGTCGCGCGCCAACGCACGCATTTACCGATACGGAAACCACGCGCCTCGGCGTCGCATTCCGCCAGCAGGCCGCCGCCCATCCGGGGCAGGACGCGTTTCATCTGCTGCGCGATCCCGTCGATGCACTCGATGCGCGCGTGTTGCTCGCCGATCGCGCGGACCGCTCACTGGACCTTCAGTACTACATCTGGCACGACGACCTGACCGGGCACGAGCTCGCGGATGCGATCATCCGTGCGGCCGATCGCGGGGTTCGCGTGCGCGCGCTGCTCGACGATCTCGGGACGAATGCGGACGACCAAAAGCTGCTCGAGATCAGTTCGCATCCGAACATCGAGATCCGGCTCTTCAATCCAGTCGCCACACGCCACTTCAAGAAGGTCGGCACGGTGCTCGAATTCTCCCGCGTCAACCGGCGCATGCACAACAAGGCGATGATCGCGGACAACCAGGCGGCGATCGTCGGCGGCCGCAATATCGGAGACGAATATTTCGGCGCGTCGTCGATGCTGGAGTTCGGCGATCTCGATGTGGTCGTGCACGGCCCCGTCGTGAACGACATCTCGACCGAATTCGATACGTTCTGGAATTCACCGTATGCGTATCCGATCGATGCGCTGGTCGGGCACGACGCGGCGCCGGGCGGCCTCGACCGGGAGCGCGAACGGTTGCGCGATTACCTGCGCGCGATGGAGGACAATCCGTACGTGCTCGAGGCGCGACACAGGCTCGACCAGATCGTGCACGGGCAGGGCACCGAGCTGTCCTGGGGGCAGGCGACGGTCCTGTACGACGATCCGGCGAAGATCGCACGCTCGCCGAAGGACAGCGACGGGCACCTCATGCCGCAACTGCGCGCACTCGCGTTGCGGCCCGAGCAGGAGCTGCTGATCGTGTCGCCGTACTTCGTGCCGGGCAAGGACATGGTCGAACGGCTGCACGCGCTCACGGCACGCGGCGTGCGCGTGACGATCCTGACCAACTCGCTCGCATCGACCGACGTCGCGGCCGTGCATGCCGGCTACCGGCGCTATCGGCGTGCGCTGCTGGAAGCCGGCGTGAGGCTTTACGAACGGCGGCCGTCCGGCGACAAGAGCATTTCGAAGCAGGTCATCATCGGCTCGTCGCGTGCTTCGCTACATGCGAAGACCTATGTGTTCGATCGCAAGAGCATCTTCATCGGTTCGATGAATCTCGATCCGCGCTCGCTGAATCTCAATACCGAGATCGGCGTTTACTGCGAGAGCGTGGCGATTGCGTCGGAAGTCGCGGCGGACCTGGAGCCGCGGCTCGATCAAATCGCGTGGCGAGTCGAATCGAGGACCGACCCGGCCGGGAAGGGGCGGCTCAAGTGGATTCAGACTGACGCGGACGGGAAAGTGACCGAACTCGATCACGAACCGGAAGTATCGGCGGCGCGGCGCATGGAAGTGTGGTTTCTGGGCTTGTTTCCGATCGAATCGCAGCTGTGATTTCGCTTGCCCGCGACGACCGCGGGCGGCGTGTGCCGACGCGCAGCGTCGATCCGGGGCTGTGTGCGCACTGGCGCTGATGCGGCTCCGGGCGCGCAAAACGACCCGCACCCGGAAACCGCACCATTCATCGCGCGATCAGCGCGCGAAATCAGACGTGCTCTGGATGAACGTGTTCAGCTTCGAGATGTTCACGCTGCCGAAGCCCGTCGTCGCGTCCCAGCCGGCCTTCGCCTTGTAGCCGTACGTGCCGCTGCCGTTGTTGCCGGACGTCACGTCGTGCACCAGCGCCGCATTGCTCGGAAAGTACTTGTAGATGCTCGACGCCGGGAATCCGAGCGCGTTGTTGTTGGCCGATTGCAGCCGCGCCCAGATGCCGGTGAAGATCGGTGCGGCGAGGCTCGTGCCGCCTTCGTTGTTCAGGTAGCCCGAGCCCCACAGCGTGTCGGACGTCTGGCCGTTCACCACGAGGATCGCGCCGGTGCGCAGGTCGGCGTCGAAACCGACGTCCGGCAGTGCGCGCTTGGTCGACCCGGTGAGACTCGACGATTGCCACGACGGCGCGGCTTCGTACTTGCTGTAGCCGCCGCCCGTCGACCATACGGTGCCCGGCTGCCAGCTCGGATCGTTCCACACGATTTCGCTGTTGTATGCGTTGGTCGACGTGTTGGTGAATAGCGTCGTGCCGCCCACTGCGATCACGTACGGCGAAGTCGCGGGCTCGCTCACCGTGTAGGTCGAGCGCGACGGCGTGCCGCTCGCGCATTCGTATGCACCGTGGTCGCCGGCCGATACGGAGAAGGTCTGACCTTGCGCGATGGCCTGCTTGAAGATGGTGTCGTCGGTCGCCTGCGAGCCGGTGCTGTACGCGGACGATTCGCACACGCCGAGCGACACGTTGATGACCTTCGCGACGTTGTCGCTCACCGCCTTGTTGTACGCGGCGGTAATCGCGGTGAGCGACATCGACGGCGCCACGTAGAACACGACCTGCTTCACGCTGCCGCCGGCGGCGCCGACGATAGACTGGCTGTCGAGGTTCCATTCGACGGTGCCGGACGTATCGGTGTACGAACTACCTGACGGACCCGTCTGCACGACGCTGCTGCTGATCGTGCCGAGGCCGTTGTTGGCGGCGAACGTATTGAGGTCGCTGACCGTCTGCGACAGGTCGCCTTCGGAGATGATGCCGACGGTGGTTTGCGAGGCCGTCGGCGTGCCGTCGCCGCCATAGAGCGACGAGAATTCCGTCGGGTAGTGCGGCACCGCGGATGCGCCTGCCGGAATCGTCAGGTTGCTGGTGTTGCCTTGCGGTTTGCTGCCCGCGCCGGTATGCATGAGCTCGACGTTCTGCAGCCCCAGCACGGCACCGACGATGCCTGAGATTGCGTTTGGCACCTGCGCGGCATCGGTGTTCGCGTAAACGTTGCGGCCGTTGCGCGTGAAGCGCTTGAGCGTCGTGCGGAACGCCGATTTGACCGTTGCCGCGGTGCCCGACGCGGACACGAGCAGGCGGTTCGGCGCAACCACGATGTTGACGAAGCCGGCCTGGCGCAGGTGCGCGACGACGGAGGCAACCTGCTGGTCGGTCGGCGCGTATTGCGCGGCGAACTGCACCGACGTGAGGAACTGCTTGTAGTGCGGCGAGCCGGGTGTATGCAGATCGTGCAGGTACTGGTCGAGTTGCGCTTCGTTGCGCAGGTTCAGCCCGAGCACGATGTCGACCGATTCGCCGGGCGCCATCTCGGTGGCAGCCGCGGCAGCGGCGGCGGTACTGGTCGCCGGCGCGCCGGCGGTACTGCTGCTTTCACCTTGCTGGACGAGCGGCAGGAATCCCTTGGTGCGCGTTTCCGTCCAGCCGGCGGCCGGTGCGGCATGGGCGGCCGTCATGCCGAACGAAGCGGCTGCTGCTGCGGCGAAGGCGAGCTTGGCGATGCGGATGTGCTTTAGTTTCTTGTCTGCAACCTGATTCATTTTGAATTACCCCTCCGGTTGAACATCGAACTGCACGAACAACAACGGTCGACGGCGGCGCGGATCGTGCGCCGCCGATATCCGCCGCGCTCGCGCGGATGGCGCGGACGCGACGGGGCCTTTCGCCCGACCCGGATGGATGGTGATCCTCCGGGGGCGAAATGCTGGAATGCTCGGTAACGGGGGCGCTGCGCCGCGATGCGACCCGGCCGCGCCGGCAGGCCTGATGCAGGCGAGCTAGAGCAAAAGTTTCGGTATCCTGCTCATCTGGTTCGGTCCTTCGGCCTGCTGCCGGACGGCAGCTGCCCAATGAATGCATCGGGATGTTGCATGCGCCAACGGAAGAAGCGACGGTCGGCGGCGAGAACTTCGGTGTGGCGGAAGCGAGATGCGTTGAGCGGGAACGATTGCGTGATCTGCAGTTCGTCGGATTGCTTGCATCGGACGGTATCAAGAACGAAAGTTCGGTGTCAAACTTTTTCTGATTATATGAAACAAAGTTAAATGGAATTGGATGAAATGCTTTTGAAAAGTCATGAGGTATTTTGTAATTTTCAAACCGGAAACAGGGTGCAATTGCAGCTCCGTCCTTCGGATAATTCGCGATTCGATTCGTAATGCACGAACCGTATTCGAGAAATCATTCGAATCTCCCGTGCCCGTTTTCCGTCCCGGAACGCAGGGTTCGACGCGCGTCGGGCGCGTCCGGCGAATCAACCTGATCAGATCGACGGCTCGTCGCGAGCAGTCCAGCCAGCGACAGCGTTTCGGGAACGGGGTGGGTCGGCGCATCGTGATGGATCGCATCGGGCGGCGAAGCGACCGGATGACACAACGTGTCGACGATTAGCGCGGCGATGCTGACGATCAGCACAGCGGCAACCAGTTGCGCGCGATGAGTCCGTTCGGCCAGTTGACGGTATTCCACCTCGTGCCGCGTTCCACGCTGCAACTGCTCGATTGGGATCGTTTAGCGGTGAAGGTGCCGCGCGCTGCTGATGGCGACCATTGCGGATCAGACGCGGGTTCTGCGCGAACACTGCATGTGCCGCGCGGCGCATCGGGTGGCGAGCGGGCCGCCCCGGCGAATGCGGCGAAGCGCGTTCAGCGCGCGATGAAAACCGCCGCGCGTCGAGCGCGGCTATCGGTCGTTCGATGGCACGGGCACAGGCACGGCGCGACGCGCGGTGGCCGGGTCAACGGCATCCGCACGATCAGTCCGGCTTGCGCTCCGGTGCAGCACGCGTTGGCGGCTCGGCGACCGGGGTGCCGGCGGTAGGGCCACCATTCTCATCGTTCTCGGGCGCCACGGGCCGCGAACCGTCGTCATACGCGACGAGGCTGCGCTGCGGATTCGCGATCCGGATTCCGCGTTCGCGGAACAGCACCGCGATACGCCGGTTGAATTCGCGCTGCACACCCCAGCGCGCCGAGTCCTTGCACTGGATCTGTCCGGCCAGCGCGATCGTCGCGCCGTCGACCTGGTCGATGCCCCAGTAGCTGAAATCCGACAGGATGCCGTCCTTGTAATTCGGATCGTCGCGCAACGCGGCGCCGATCTCCTTCAGCGTCTCGATCGCGCGATCGATGTCCTGGCCGTACGCGATGCTGACCTTGACGGCTGCGTTGCCGAGCCCGCGATTCGTGTTGTTGACGGTTGTAACGGAGCTGAACGGGATCGTGTACAGCGACCCGTCGCCCGCGCGCAGCCGCACGGTGCGGATCGACAGGTATTCGACCGTGCCGGACACGCCGGCGAGCGTGACCCAGTCTCCCACCTGCATCGCGTTCTCCATCAGCAGGAAGATCCCGGTGATGAAATCCTGTACGAGCTTTTGCGAGCCGAAGCCGAGCGCGACGCCGAAGATGCTGGCGCCGGCGAGCAGCGGACCGATGTTCACGCCGATTTCGCTGAGGCCCGTCAGCACGACGACGAGCGCGATCATGATGAACAGCAGCGAACGCAGCATCGGCAGCAGCGTGCGCAATCGCGCCGCGCGCACGAGGTTGCCTTCGTGTGTCCACTGCTGCAGGCGACGCTCGATCGCGATGTTCGCGGCTTCCCATACGATCAGCGCGACGACGGCCGCGATCGCGATCGTGATCAGCGCCGACGCGAGCCGATGGCCGATCGTGCCGGTCTGGAAGGCGTGGAAGATCGGCACGCCCCAGATCTGCAGCAGCACCACGACGGTCGCGACGGCGATCACCGCCGACACGATCTGGCGCACCAGCGGGTAGTAGCGGTACGCGTGCAGGTGGACCAGCGTGCGATCGTCGTCGCGGCGCTGGAACAGTCGAGCGAGCGCACCGAACACGACGATCGACACGATCCGCATGCCGATCATCGCGGCGATCGAGCGGCCGCCGAGCGTGATCAGCACGCGGTAGCCGTTGTGGACGTCGAGCGCCCACACGAACCACAGCGCCATCACGACGAATACCGAAACGGGCGCCCACGCGTCGGCGAGCGCGTTGCCGATCATCGCGAAGGCCGGCCGATCGTCGCCGGCCGCGCGGATGCGGGCGGCGACCGGCTGGCGGCACCGGAGAATCAGCGCCGAGATCATCAAGTGGCCGACGAGCGCGACGGCTTTCAGCAGCGCGACGTGACCGGCGTCGCTGAGGCCGAAGCTCGCGGCGATCTCGACCGCGGCCGTGCAGACGCCGACGACGATCGCGATCCGCGCGATCGAGCGCTGCGCGATCGCGGCCCATGCGTCGCTGACGTGCAGCAGCCGCAATTGCGGCGCATCGGGCTGGAAGAACAGCCGGCTGACAATCGTCACGAGGCGGCAGATCACGTAGATGTCGATCAGCGATTCGAGTGCGGTTTCGGTCGGCGTGCCGGCGCCGTCGAGCACCGACATCGTCAGGCTCGCGACGCCGACGAACGCCAGCAGCGGCACCACGCGCAGCGCGAGGCTGACCAGCGCGCGCGGCATCCGGCGTAGCAGCGTGGTGTGGCGCCGCGCATGGCCACGGCCTTGCGACGACGTATCGGGTGCGGCGCTGGCGTCGGCCGGCGCTGACGGGCTGGCGTCGTCCGGCCCGGCTGGCTCGGGCTCGGCCCGACGCGACGATTCGGCCCGACGCGTGCCCATGGCGGCCAGCGCGCGCCGCAGGAGCCGCTTCGCGAACCATTCGACGACGAACGCGGGCACGAGCACGGCGAGGATGACCAGGATCGCGCGCGTGAGGTCCGCGCGTTCGTCGGTTCGCACCAGCCGCTCGTGCCACCAGCGGCCGACGGAGCCGACATCGAGCAGCGAGCGCAGCGATTCGTTCAGCGCGGCGCCGATTTCGCCGGCCCAATGTGCCCCCTGCCGGACGAGCATCGACGCGAGCCCGTTCGTCGTGAGCGCGGCTGGGGCGGCGGATGCCGCGCTGGCCGGTGTCGCGGCGCTCGCCGGAAGCGCGGGCGTGCTCAGCACGCCGACGGCCGCGATCGCGCGCAACGTCGTTTCGACCTGCTCGCGCTCGCGTGGATTTTGCAGGACGGAGAGGGCCTGCTGCGCCTGTTGCGGCGTCAATGCCGGCACGGCGCCGGAGGCCGCCGATGGGGCGGCTGGTGCAGGGGTAGCCGCGTGGGCGATCGATACGACGGCGGCGAGCAGCCAGCCGAGCAGGAAATGTCGCATGGGGAGGCATGCGGGCGCACATCGAAATGTGTGGCCCGCCGGTCTGGACGATGGACGGAAGTTAACATGATCGCGAACGGACCCGAATAGTTCCGCCGACGAATATTCGCTTGCGACGTGGCGGGTCGGGAACGAAACGTGCTCGCCGGCACATCGATTCGGTGCAAACCACGACTGCGGCTACATGCGGCGAACTCCGGATTCCTGATGAATCAGCCCTGCTCGTCGTGAAAGATCGGCAGCACGTGCTCGGCGATTTCCTCGATGACCTCGCGCACGGGCCGGTCCGAGCCGGGATTCAGCGTGACGTGGTGCGTGCCGGCTGCGCGCATGTCCCGCAAGATGCCGACCAACGCATTCCGTCCGGTCGCGTAGCCGAGCGACAGCGCGCGGGCCGGCGCATCGCGATTCGCATCGAGATCGAGCCGCATCGATACGCCGAACGCGCGAAAGCCCGGTTGAGCCAGCCGGTCGACGGCCGCGCGCCACATCGAATAACGAGAACGCTGCGTGTCCGGATCGCGGTGGTACGTCATCCAGCCGATCGCGTTCCGAGCGATCCAGTCGACGCTCTGTCCGCCCGAACCGACCGCGAGCATCGGCACCGCGGCATCGCCGCGCGGCAGCAGCGTGAAGTCGGGCGCGTCCGGCGGTGTTTCGTCGGGCAGCACGCGGGACGGCACGCCGAGCGCGGCCGCAACGATGTCCCAATGCCGGCGATACCGGTCGCGCCGCGTTTGAGCATCGATGCCAAACGCCGCATATTCGGGCGGCCGGTCGCCGGAGCCGAGGCCGAGGACGAAGCGCCCGCCGGACAGCGTCGCGACCGACAGCGCGCCTTTCGCGATATGCAGCGGATGACGCAGCGGCAGCACGATCGCGCCGCTGGCGAGCACGATCCGGCGCGTGCGCGACGCGAGCGCGCCGAGCAGCACCCACGGATCGAGGTGCCCGACCGGGTCGGGATAGTCGGCGCTGTTCAGCGGTACGTCGCGAATCCACAGTGCGCGAAAGCCGAGCGAATCGGCCCGCGCCGCGAGTTCGAGCTGCTCGTTGAAATCGGCGACGGTCCGGCCGCCGCGCAGCAGCGGCAGCGTCAGGCCGATCGACAGCCGCTCGGCCGAGAAGATGCGCTGCGCGACGTCGGCGCGGCCGGAGGCGGGCAGGGGCATGTCCATTCCTTGAAGACGGGGCGAAGCGGGCGCGCTCCGTACGGTGTTCGCATGCTAGCGTGTTTGCGCGACGCTTGCGACGCGCGGCGAGCGATACACGGCGGCATCGGCGGGTCCGGCATGATCGGCGCCTTCGGTCACCGGGCAATCAATCGGCATGAACTGACTTCGGCAAGTGGTGGCCGGTCTTGTGGCGGGCACGGTGCTGTTCGTGTTCGGCGGCGCTCGCACGGTTGAGGCGACGCACGCCGATCTATGCAGGACCGCCGAGGAGTTGGGCATCACGGCGGGCCTCCGGGATGGGTTGCCCCGCATCACGTGCGCGTTCGACCACGCATGCGCGGCCAGGGGCGGGCGATTGTAAGCGGATCGTCGGGTGTCGTGCAGGTGCAAACGTCTCGCCGGCGCACACGTCACATTCCTGCAACACCGGCGCCGCGCCCGCCCGCCGATCGCGCGCGCCGTTTCCCGTCGTTTCACTTTCGAAACGTTCACGCATTTCTGTCGCCGCCCGATCTGCATCGGGGTCACTTCACCGGCCGCGCCGCCTTGCGCCGCGAAGCATGGTGCGCTCCTTGCATATCTGTGTGTGCCGTGAGCGCGATCGCCGGCGCGGTAGAGGGCCGGCCATCGCTTCAGTGGGTCGGACGCATCGAAGACGGGGACAAGAGAATGAGAACAGACCGAATCGCAACGTGTCGTGTTGCAAAAATGAATCGCCGACCTGCCCGAGAATTCGTTTCACCGTTGATTGCGGTGACATGAGCGTGCGGCTTTTCGTTCCATCCGAACAATCCGGGTTCGTTCCGAACGACGACGTGCAGGCGTGATGCACCAGGCCGACCGGTGCCAGTCGGCCGTCGGGGATGAACCGCCGAGCACGTGGATGGGCAATCAATCATGAGATATGGATCGTCATGCCGACGCGCGAAACGCCTGCGTGCCGAGCGCGACGCATGCGTGTGCCTGCCGCACGCAATATCGCGCGGCGATCCGCCCGACATCGGGAAATCGAAGGTGTAGTCCAGGGGAAAGGTCCGCCGGCGGCGCCGCGGTGGATCCGACGACATTGTGCTGTCAGTTGATCCACTACCCCGATGGATCAATTGTTGGAGCGCCCATCGCCATGTGGTCGATGGGCGTCTTTTTTTGCTGCGCCGGTGTCGCGCGCGCCGCCGGCTCGATCGCCCGGCGTTCTGTATCATGTGCTGGCGCGCTGGCCGCACGGCTTGCCACCGCGCCCGATCACGCGCCGCCAACATGAACGACATCGCCTTGCCCGACCCCTCATCCGCCAGCCTCGATCCGGCCGCGCTCGATGCGCTGCACGCGTTCGTCGAGCGCCATCCGCGGCTGCTCGTGCTGACCGGTGCAGGCATCAGCACGGATTCCGGCATTCCCGGCTATCGCGACCGCAACGGTCAATGGATGCGCTCGCCGCCGATCCAGCTCCACGAATTCCTCGGTTCCGACATCGCGCGGCGCCGCTACTGGGCGCGCAGCATGATCGGCTGGCCCGTGGTGGGCCGTGCGCGGCCGAACCGCTCGCATGTCGCGCTCGCGCGGCTCGGCGGCACCGGCCGGATCGAGCGCCTCGTCACGCAGAACGTCGACGGGCTGCACCAGCGTGCAGGCAGCGGCGACGTGATCGAACTGCATGGCGGCATCAGCGGCGTCACGTGCCTCGATTGCGGCGCGCATCACGCGCGCGCGACGATCCAGACCTTGCTCGAAACGGACAACCCCGAGCTGCTGGGCACGCAGGCGGAACCCGCCGCCGACGGTGACGCGCACCTCGAATGGGCCGCGCTCGACACGTTCCGCATCCCGGCCTGCCCGGCCTGCGGCGGGCTGCTGAAGCCGGCGGTGGTGTTCTTCGGCGAGAACGTGCCGCGCGAACGCGTCGCGCTGGCGTCGCAGGCGCTCGATGCGGCCGATGCGCTGCTCGTCGTCGGCTCGTCGCTGATGGTGTATTCCGGCTACCGGTTCTGCGTGTGGGCCCAGGCGCAGAACAAGCCCGTCGCCGCGTTGAACCTCGGCCATACGCGCGCCGATCCGATGCTGACGCTGAAGGTCGAGGCGCGTTGCGCGCCCGCGCTCGACGCGCTGAACGCGCGGCTGGGCGTCGCCGGCGGCGCGCCGGAGCATGCATCGTGACCGGGCCGACGTCCTCGCCCGATCCGTCCGCGCGGCTGTCGGCGCCGGCGGCCGAGCGCAATCGCGGGCCGATCCTCGACGTGTTGCGTCGCGTGCTGCCGGCCAGCGGCGACGTGCTCGAGATCGCGAGCGGCACCGGGCAGCATGCGGTCCATTTCTCGCAGGCGCTGCCGGCGCTGCGCTGGCAGCCGAGCGATCCTGACGCACACGCGCGCCGCTCGATCGCCGCGTGGGTCGCGCATGCCGGCCTCGCGAACTTGGCCGAGCCGCTGGCGTTCGACGTGCGGGATGCGTCGTGGCCGGCCGCGGCGTTCGACGCGATCGTCTGCATCAACATGATCCACATCTCGCCGTGGGCCTGCACCGACGCACTGTTCGCCGGCGCGTCGCGCGTGCTGCGTCCGGGCGGCGTGCTGTTCCTGTACGGACCGTATCGCCGCGAAGGCCGGCACACGGCGCCGTCCAACGAAGCGTTCGACCAGCAGTTGCGCAGCCGCGACCCGTCGTGGGGCGTTCGCGATCTCGAGGCGGTCGTCGCGCTCGGCCTCGACCGCGGGCTCGACTGCATCGAGGTCGTCGAGATGCCGGCGAACAACCTGAGCGTCGTGTTCAGGCGCCTGCCGCACGCGGAGCAGTGACACGCAAGCGCGCATCGCAGCCGGGTTTCCACTATCCTTTCGCCTGTGCGCGCGACCCGGTTCGGTCGCGCCCTGTTTTTTCCGGAGAATTGACTAATGGGCAAACAAGCAATCGGTGTGATCGGGCTCGCGGTGATGGGCCGCAATCTCGCACTCAATATCGAGAGCCGCGGTTACGCGGTGTCGGTGTATAACCGCAGCCGCGAGAAAACCGACGAACTGATCGCCGAATTCCCCGGCCGTAATCTGGTACCGACCTATACGCTCGAAGAGTTCGTCGCGTCGCTCGAGACGCCGCGCCGGATCCTGATGATGGTGAAGGCCGGCGAAGCGACCGATGCGACGATCGCATCGCTCAAGCCGCTGCTCGAGAAGGGCGACGTGCTGATCGACGGCGGGAATACGCACTTCACGGACACGATCCGCCGCAACCAGGAACTCGCGCAATCGGGCCTGCACTTCATTGGCACCGGCGTGTCCGGCGGCGAAGAGGGCGCGCTGCGCGGCCCGTCGATCATGCCGGGCGGCCAGCGCGACGCGTACGACCTGGTCGAGCCGATCCTCAAGCAGATCGCCGCGAAGGCCCCGTCGGACGGCGAGCCGTGCGTCGCGTACATGGGTCCGGACGGTGCGGGCCACTACGTGAAGATGGTCCACAACGGCATCGAATACGGCGACATGCAGCTGATCGCCGAAAGCTATGCCGTGCTGAAGGACGTCGCGGGCCTGACCAACGACGAACTCGGCGCGGTATACACCGAGTGGAATCAGGGCGAGCTCGACAGCTATCTGATCGAGATCACGTCGAAGATCTTCGGCAAGAAGGACGAAGAAACCGGCAAGCACCTCGTCGACGTGATCCTCGATCGCGCCGCGCAGAAGGGCACCGGCAAGTGGACGAGCCAGAACGCCCTGGATCTGGGCGTGCCGCTGCCGCTGATCACCGAGTCGGTGTTCGCGCGCGTGCTGTCGTCGTTGAAGACCGAGCGCGTCGCGGCCAGCAAGATCCTGTCGGGTCCGGCCGCCGCGTCGTTCGACGGCGATCGCGCCGCGTTCGTCGAAGCGGTGCGCCGCGCGCTGTACCTGAGCAAGGTGATCTCGTACGCGCAGGGCTTCGCGCAACTGCGCATGGCGTCCGAAGAGTATGGCTGGAACCTCGATCTCGGGACGATCGCGAAGATCTTCCGCGCGGGCTGCATCATCCGCGCGCGATTCCTGCAGAAGATCACCGACGCGTACGCGAAGGATCCGGCGCTCGCGAACCTGCTGCTCGACCCGTATTTCAAGGACATCGCCGCGAATTACCAGGCGTCGCTGCGCGACGTCGTGGTGGCTGCCGTAAAGGCAGGCGTGCCGGTGCCGGCGTTCGCGTCGGCGGTCGCGTACTTCGACAGCTACCGTTCCGAGCGGCTGCCGGCGAACCTTGTGCAGGCGCAGCGCGACTTCTTCGGCGCCCATACGTTCGAGCGTACCGACCGGCCGGGCAGCTTCCACGCGAACTGGTCGTGACCGGCTGGCGAGGACGGTATTGTTGCGAAATTCTATTCTTTGAGTAGGGTTTTTCGTTCCCAGATCCCGGAATTGTTGGCTCCGAGGAAACAGTGTTTTCGTTCTTTCATGGTTTTCCCTAGGTGATCTCGGGACTAAACTTTGTTCAATCGCTGCAGACATGGTGTGTGCGGCGGAGCAAAAAAATCCCGGAGGTAATCATGAAATCGCTGATCGCAACGTTCGCTGCTGCTGCTGTCCTCGCCGTTCCTGCCGTCTCGTTCGCCCAACAGAACGCCCCCGTCACCCGTGCGCAGGTGAAGGCCGAACTGGCCCAACTGCAACAGGCCGGCTACAAGCTGGGCAGCGACCGTACCGACTACCCGGCAAGCATCCAGGCAGCTGAAGCCCGTGTGAACCCGCAACAGAACGTGGCCGCTGCCGATACGAGCGGCTACGGTGCGCAACCGGCCGCCCAGCAGGAATCGGGCGCTCCGGCGGCCGCCAAGACCGGCTGGCAGGTCAAGCGCGTGTCGGATGGCGCACCGGTCTACAAGGGTCGTTGATCGTCATCGATCGCCGGCCGCATGTGCGGCCCGATGCGACCCACGCAGTACCCGCAGCCCGTCGTTCCGCATCACGGAACGACGGGCTGTTTTCATTGGCGGCACCCGTCGTGTCAATGCAGCGGCCGTGGCCCGCGGCCGATGTCCCGGAACAGCGCGTCAGCCGGCTCCAGCGCCTGCAGCCAGGCCTCGTCGTAGCCGCTCAGCGTGTCGAGCGCGTCGCGCAGCCGCTCGATCGCGAGCACCGGCAGCTCGACGCTGTGCCGGGTGGCGCCGCTCAGGTGCGCGACGCTCGCCAGTTGGACGAGTGCGTCCGCTGCTTCGGCGACGTCCGTCGCGAACAACAGGTGCCGGTTGAGCAATTCGACGAGGCCGCTGGAACCGGCGAAATCCTCGGCGTTGAGCTGCACGGACAGAAACGTCGCATTGTTCATGGTTTTCTCCTCGTTATCGCTGGATCGTGCGGTGCACCTCCGAGTATAGGAGGCGGCCGGCAGCGGGGCGGCAGTCATCGGTGCGACACGGCTGGCGGCCGTGGAACCGTGGCGTGAAGCCTCCGGACGCCGCGCGCGATGGGGCTCGCGGCCCGCCGACACGCGTCGGCGATACCGCAAGATTGTTGCCGGATCGGGCGCCTGCCGCGGTCCTGTCCACGACAGATGGTATCTTTGACGGCCGGGGCGATACGAAAATGGCGCGAAAAAGGGGCCGATGAGCCCGTTCGCGCCGACGTCCCGCCGTGGAAACTGACGGCCGCGAGAGCGGTCGGATACTGGTTGGTCCGGCCGCCTGGCCGGACATCGTGCGTCGCACGCCGGAGGGCGGTGGGCGGCGCAACGACGCAAATCCGGGAGGACCCTTGAGAAAAACGATTCCGATCCACGATGCGCTGGCGCGCTGGTTGCCGCAGGCGGCGCTCGTCGCCGCGGCCGCCGTGCTGACGGGCTGTACGATGACGCCGTGGACCGACAGCTGGCAGCCGGTACGACCGTCGACGCCGGCGTCGGTCGCCACGCCGGGCGTGATTGCCGGCTATTACCGCGTGAATCCGGGCGACACGCTCGCCGGCGTCGCCGCCGCCTACGGGCAGCGCGTTCAGGACGTGGCCAGCTGGAACCACATGTCGCCGAATGACGCCCTGTCGCCCGGCCAGGTGCTGCGCGTCGCGCCGCCGCCTACCTCGACCTCGCTCGGGCAGGCGCCCGCCGCGGCCGCGCAACCGGGCTCGCTGGCCTGGCCGGCCACGGGTATGGTCGCCGCGCCATTCCTGGCCGGCAAGACGCGCGGCATCGTGATCGCCGCGACCGGGCCCGACCGTTCGGTGCGGGCCGCGGCAAACGGGCGCGTGGTCTATGCCGGGTCTGGCGTCAAGGCATACGGCCCGCTCGTGATCCTGAAGCACGACAACGGGCTCATCACGGCCTACGGGCACAACGGCAAGCTGCTCGTCAACGAAGGCGATGCAGTGCGTGCAGGCCAGCCGGTCGCCGAGATGGGCACCGACGCGAGCGGTCGCGCGACGTTCGACTTCGAAGTCCGGCAGAACGGCAAGGTCGTCGATCCGATGAACTTCCTGCCGCGCAACGGCGGCTGACGCGCCGCGTCACGACG
>Ga0209759_1001129_pt1 | contig 17130 bp, 13 predicted proteins | sample AraplaCL_Col_mMS_FD_184261 | JGI IMG/M metagenome (GOLD analysis project Ga0209759, IMG submission 184261) | Arabidopsis root microbial communities from the University of North Carolina, USA - plate scrape CL_Col_mMS (SPAdes) (version 2) | ecosystem: Host-associated > Plants > Roots >...
GGCCAACGGCGGGTTACGCCTGCGGCTGACCCGCCCTACCCCGGTTGTGTCGCCGTCTCCATCTTCGCCTCGGGGTCGGGGCCCTGCATCGCCTCGATCTGGATCTGCACTGCGATGTCGTCGCCCACCAGGTCCTCGTAGGCATCGATGCCGAAGGCCGAGCGCTTGATCGTGGTGGTCGCGCTGAAGCCCACGGAGGGTGCGTCGGACACGTCGTTCTTGCCGATCTTGTTGACGCGCAGGTCCAGGGTGACGGGCCGGGTCACGCCGCCGAGCGTGAGGTCGCCGGTCATCGTGCCGTGGGTGGCGTCGGTGCGCTTCAGGTGCGTGCTGTGGAAGGCGATCCTGGTGGTCTTGAACAGCGGCGCCCATTCGACGTCGCCGCGGATCTGCGCGTTCCACGGACCGTCGCCCATGTCCAGCGAGCTCACCGGCAGCGTGACATCGACGTGCGACTTGTTCCAGTCCTGGCTGTCGAAGGTCAGCGTGCCCTGCGTCACGCGCAGGGTCCCGAACAGCTGGATGAAGCCCTGGTGCTCGAGGTTGAAGGCCACGCGCGAGACCTTGGTCATGATGGTGTAGTCGATGGGCTGGGCCTGCCCGAGGCCGCAGGACGCCGCCAGGGCGGCGGCGAGGATCGCTTGACGCGCAAGATGCATGGGATCTCCTGTTGGTATGTCGCGCCGCGGACAAGGGCCCGCGCCGGGCCCCCTGGTGCGGGAGCAGCGCGAATCTAGGCGCGCGGCCGCGAGACCGCCAGCGCACGAGGCGCGAAATGCAGTTGGCGGGGGCCGAACGACAGTCGCTCCGCGACCGCGAGCTGGCCACGCCTCCCGCTCCCGCGGGCGCAGGCCCTAACCGATCATCGCGAGGATGCGATCGAGCACGCCCGCCATTTCGTGCGGGCCATCGATGCAGAAGCGCGCCGCCGACGCGCGCCGCTCGCAGCCGATGCGCACCGTCACCCAGCCCGGCTGCGCGGCGGCGAACACGGGCTCGTCGTTGACGTCGTCGCCGGCGAAGAAGGCGAACTGCACGCCGGCGCGCGCGATCAGGCGCTGCACGGCGACCGCCTTGTCGGCCGCGTCGGATGCCACCGCGTTGTAGACCAGCTTGCCGCCGAAAACGTGCAGGGCCGGCGCGAAGCCCGCCAGGATGTCCTCGATCATCGCGCTGGCCGCATCGCGGTCCGGTGCAGTGCGAAAGTGCAGCGCCAGCGACTGGCCCTTGTCCTCGATGAGGATGCCCGCGCCGGCCAGGGCCTGCGCTTGCGCGCGCAGGCGCTCGCGCAGCCCCTCGAGCGCCTGGTGCGCGCGCGCGGCGCCCTCGGGATCGCCCTCGTCCTCCGCGCCATGGTTGCCGACGATCCAGGCAGGCGCAAAGCCCAGGCGCTCGCGCACGTCGCCGATGCGGCGGCCGGTGACGATGGCCACGGGCCGCAGGCGGGCGAGCTTGTCCAGGCGCAGCGCGATGGTGGTGGAGACGTGCACGTCGTCGGGCCGCGCGCGGATCGGTGCCAGCGTGCCGTCGAAGTCGAATGCGAACAGCGCCGGCGAGCGCACCAGCTCGGTCAGCGCGGCCAGGCCCGCCGGGCCCAGCAGCGGTCGCAACATCGCGGGCTTGGGACCGGCCATCACAGGCCTCGCTGGTCGCGTTCGTGGGCGTGGCGATAGCGCGCCACGCGCGCATCCACGCGCGCCTTCAACCGCCAGCGGCCGGCGTCGGTGAGCATGCGGCCGGCCCAGCGGAACACGTTGAACTCGCGCACGGTCGCGCGCAGGCTGGTCATGCGGGCGCGCTGTTCCGCCGCGGGCATCGTCGACGCGCGGTGCAGGGCATCCGCGGTTTCCTCCACGTGGTACGGATTGACGATCAAGGCCTCGGTCATCTCGCGGGCGGCGCCCGCGAAGCGGCTGAGGATCAACACGCCCTGCTCGTCGTCGCGCGCGGCGACGAACTCCTTGCTGACCAGGTTCATGCCGTCGTGCAGACTGGTGACGATGCACATGTCGGCCGCACGGAACAGTTCGTTGACGGCGTGGCTGTCGTGATGCTGCGCCAGCAGGTGCACCGGCCGGTAGCCCGGACGGCCGAAACGCTCGTTGATGCGCTGCGTCAGCCGCTCGACGCGCTCCTGGAAGTTGCGGTACTCCTCCAGCGAGCTTCGCGTGGGCGCCGCCACCTGCACGAAGACGAAGCGCTCGATCCATTCCGGATGCTTCTCCAGCAGCCGCTCCACCGCATTGAGGCGTTCGATGATGCCCTTGGTGTAGTCGAAGCGGTCGACGCCCACGGCCAGCGTGGTGTCCTGCCGCAACCCCAGGCGCTCGCGCACGTTGCGGCGCGCCTCGGGCACCGAGGGCCAGCTCGCCACCGTCTCGTCGGACGGCCATTCGATCGAGATCGGATAGGCCTCGACGAGCGTTTCATCCTCCTGGAAAGAGATGGTCGAGTGCTCGTGCTCGATCCGGGCCTCGAGGAAGCGATCGACCGTCTCGATGAAGTTCTTGCAGTGGAAACGGGTGTGGAAGCCCAGGATCGTCGAGCCCAGCATGCCTTGCAGGATCTCGCGCCGCCACGGGCAGATGCCGAACGATTCGGGGTTGGGCCAGGGGATGTGCCAGAAGGTCAGGATGGTGGCGTTGGGCAGCTTCTCGCGCACCATCGCGGGCAGCAGCGCGAAGTGGTAGTCCTGCACCAGCACGATCGGATCCTCGCTGCGCGCCTCGGCCACGACCGCGTCGGCAAAGCGCCGGTTGACCGTCTTGTAGGCCTCCCAGTCCGACTCGCGGAACACCGGACGCACGTGCGCCACGTGGCACAGCGGCCACAGGCCCTCGTTGGCGAAGCCGAAATAGTAGCCCTGCTCTTCCTCCGGCGTGAGCCACAGGCGGCGCAGCTGGTAGTCGTCGTGGCCCGGCGGCACTGCGACCCGGTCGTTGGCATCGACCACCTCGCGGTCGGCATCGCCGCTGCCATGCGCGATCCAGGTGCCCGAGCAGGCACGCATCACAGGCTCCACGGCGGTCACCAGTCCGCTGGCGGGACGCTTGACGATGATGCTGCCGTCCTTGGCGTGCTCGTGGATGTAGGGCTCGCGGTTGGACACCACGATCACCTGGTCGCCGCGCAGCTGGGTCATCAGCAGCGCCTGCAGGCGTTCGGCGCTCCAGTCGGCCTCCGGGCCCTGCATGCGGCGGTACTCGTCCTCGAGGTCGCGCAGGCGCTCGCGCAGGTCGGCGGCGAACGGCTGCAGCTCCACCGAGGTGGCCGACGACATGCCGCTCATCGGGCTGATGATGCCCTCGCCGCGCAGCAGGGCGCGCACGCCCGAGACCCAGCCGCGCCAGCTCAGCTGTGCGACCACCATCGTGATGAGCGCCATCACCATGCCCAGCGCGGCGATCAGGCCGACCAGGTAGCGCCGGGTGTCCTGGCTGCGCTTCTCGATGAAGCTCAGGTCGTGCAGCAACACGAGGCGGCCGACGATGATCGGGGAGGATTGGACCATGGCCTCGGAGGCCGCGGCCGCCGCGGCGCTGGCCGAACCGCCGCTTGCAGCGGATTCGGGCCCGGCCGCGGGCGCGGCGCTCGCGGCCTCGCTCGCGATCTCGGCGACCGCGGCCGGGTGCGGCTGGTCGACCACGTCGTGCATGGCCACGTGCACCGGGCCGCCATTGAGCATCAGCCGGGGGTCGCGGCGCGAGCTGATCTGCAGCGCGTCGAAGCAGTTCAGGTCGCTCGGGAACGCCGGCGTGCGCACCAGCATCTGGCCGTCGGGGCTGCACAGGCCGATCGCGAACAGGCGCTCGTCCTGCAGCGCGCGGTCGAACAGCTTCTCGAGCTGGCGCGGGCGGTTCGCGCGCATCGCCTCGACGACCGAGTCGGACAAGGCATTGGCCACGACGGCGCCGCGGCTGTCGAGATCGCGCGCAAACCACCGCAACGTGACGCCATCGACCAATGGCAGTACAAGATAGGCCGTAGCAATGACCACGGCGATCAGCGGCAGCAGGAAACGAAGTTGCAGCCGGATCGTCTGTACGATCGGCCAACGGAGAAAGGCAGGCCCGGCACTTGCCGGCGGAACCAAGGTTCCCTGGGTTCTATCTTTGTTCAAGGGACGATCCAATGTCTGCAACCGAAGGCGCCCAAGAAACAATGAGCAAACCCCAGGCAATTTCGAATGCGCAGGCCGCCTCGCTGGATCTGGCGATGATCGGCAATTGCGCCATCAGTGCGTTGGTCGACTCGCGTGCCAGCGTGGTCTGGTGCTGCATGCCGCGCTTCGACAGCACGCCGGTGTTCGACGCGCTGCTCCAGTCGGCAAACGGTGTACCCGAGTCCGGTGCAATGGCAATAGAGATCGAAGGCATGGCACGCTGCGAGCAATCGTACGACGCCGGCACCGCGATCCTGCGCACGCGCATGTGGGATGCACAAGGACAGTGCATCGAGGTCGTCGATTTTGCGCCGCGGTTCGTCACGCGCGACCGCGTGTTCCGGCCGGCACAGCTTGTCCGACGCATTCGACCGTTAGCGGGCCGTCCGCGCGTGCGCGTCACGGTGCGCCCGCACGGGGGCTGGGGCTCCGACCAGCCGCAGGTCACGCGCGGCAGCCACCACGTGCGCTTCGTGACGCCGGAGATCACGCTGCGCCTGAACACCAGCGTGCCGATCACCTACCTTCTGGACGGCACCTGGTTCGCGCTGGATCGCGAGATGAGCCTGTTCCTGGGCGACGACGAGACCATGGCCGGGGCGATCGACGACACCGCGCGCGAGTTCGAGGACCAGACCTCGCTGTGGTGGCGCCACTGGACGCACCGCCTGGCCGTGCCGCTCGAGTACCAGGACGCGGTGATCCGCGCCGCCATCACGCTCAAGCTGTGCCAGTACGAGGAGACCGGCGCCATCGTCGCGGCGATGACGACCAGCCTGCCCGAGGCGCCCCACAGCGGCCGTAACTGGGACTACCGCTTCTGCTGGCTGCGCGACGCCTTCTTCGTGGTGCGCGCGCTCAACGGGCTGGCCGAGGTCGGCACGATGGAGAAATACCTGGGCTGGCTGACCAACGTGCTGCACAAGGAGGCCGGCACCGGCCACGTGCAGCCGCTGTACGGCATCGGGCTGGAGCGCGAGCTGACCGAGTCCATCGTGCCGCACGCCGCCGGCTACCGCGGCATGGGCCCGGTGCGCATCGGCAACCAGGCGCACGAGCATTTCCAGCACGACACCTACGGCAACATCATCCTCGCCTCCGCGCAGTCGTTCCACGACCACCGCCTGTTCCGGCGCGGCGACGCGGCGGACTTCGCCGCGCTCGAGACCATGGGCGAACAGGCCTGGCGGCTGCACGACGAGCCCGACGCCGGCATCTGGGAGCTGCGTACCCGGGCCCGTATCCATACCTCGTCCTCGCTGATGTGCTGGGCCGCCTGCGACCGCCTCGCGCACATCGCGCTGCGCATCGGCGCCGCCGATCGCGCCGCCTTCTGGCGCGAGCGCGCCGACGTCATCCGCAGCAAGATCCTGCAGTTCGCCTGGAGCGACAAGCGCCAGGCCTACGCCGAGAGCTTCGGCGGCAGCGAGCTGGACGCCAGCGTGCTCCTGATGGGCGAGGTGGGCTTCCTGCCGCCCAACGATCCGCGCTTCATCAGCACCGTCGAGGCGATGGAGAAGACGCTCTGCGACGGCCCGTTCATGCGCCGCTACGAGGCGGCCGACGACTTCGGCCGGCCCGAGACCACGTTCAACATCTGCTCGTTCTGGCGCGTCGACGCGCTCGCGCGCATCGGCCGCCGCGACGAGGCGCGCGAAGCCTTCGAGGCCCTGCTCGCCCGGCGCAACCCGCTGGGCATCCTCAGCGAGGACATGAACCCGGTCACCGGCGAGTTGTGGGGCAACTTCCCGCAGACCTACTCGATGGTCGGCATCATCCACGGCGCGCTGCGGCTGTCGGCGCCCTGGGATTCGGTGGTCTGACCGACGCCTCAGCGCTTGGGCTTCCTGGCGACGATCTTGATCTCGGTGATGCAGTTGTCGGGAACCAGGCGCGCCACCTGGATCGCGGTCCAGCTCGGATACGGCGGCTTGATGTACTGGTTCTTGACGGCCACGATGGCCGGCATCTGCGGATCGAGGGGCGCGAACGGCGGCCGCAGCCCCCTGGTCAAGGGATGCCGGGCGCCTTGACGCCTGCCCACCCGCTCACTATGGTGGGCGGCCCGCTGGTTCGTGCGGGCGCTTGGCCAGGAGGAGCTCCGACTTGACCACTGCCCGCGTCGCCGTCATTGCCGTGCACGGCGTGGCCGACCAGCAGCCCGGCGAGACCGCGCGCGCCGTCGTCGACCTGCTGGTGTCGTCGGCGCCCGACGGCTGCTGCTACACCTCCTCGTCCAGCGAAGAACTGACGCTGCGCGTCCCGCCCTTGCAGCCGCAGCCCGAGGCCGGCCCGCATGTGGCCGTGACGCCGCCCACGCCCAAGGGCGAGGACCGGCCGTTCATGAAATCGCTGCGGCAGTCGGCGCGCTCGGACTTCCTGCGCGAACGCTGGGCCAGCGCGCCGGCGGCCGGCGCGCGCGCAGCGGCGGCACACGGCGCCGCGCCGCCGCACGAGGTCGATCGCGGCATCGCCGTCACGAACTACCTGCTCGCCAAGCACGTGCGCAACGGCGCGACGCCGGACAGCTACGACACGGCCAGCATCTCGCTGCAGCGCCACGACGTCGGCCCCGACGAGCTCGCCGGCGACGCCGACGACGGCGCCACGCGCGTCGATGTCTTCGAGATGTACTGGGCCGACCTCTCGCGCCTGTCCGGGACGATGCCGCGCATCGTCTCGGAGCTGTTCACGCTGGTGTTCCGGCTGTCCAAGCTGGGCCGCGAGACGGTCGACGAGATGTGGGGCCAGCTCGCACGCACGCGCAGCCCGCAGGCGCGCTGGCGGCGCACGCTGGCGGGGGCGTGGAACGTCGTGGCGTGGTTGCAGATCGGCCTGGACTGGATGTTCGTCAACGGCCTGGCACTGCTGTTCACGCAGCTGGCGCTGCTGGGCGTGCTGCTGGTGGGCCTGGGCTTCACCTCCGGCGTGGCGCCGCATGGCGGCACGGATCCCGCCGTCGTGGCGCTGCGCGAGGCCTGGCTGCATCGCGGCGTGGCCATCGCGCTGGCGGTGATCGCCGTGCTGCGCCTGATCTACCGGCGCGGCGACGGCAAGTGGCTGCAGTTCGTCACGCCGGTGGCGGTCATCGCCGCCGCCGTGTATGCGCTCGCGTTCGCGCCCGGATTGCTGCAGTGGATCACTGCGCTGGCGCTGCTGGCGATCCTGACTGCGATCAACGAGTTCGCGCTGCGCATCGCCGACGACCGCTTCCCGCTCGTGCACCCGGTCGGCCGCTGGATGTGGGCCGCATCGGCGCTGCTGATGCTGGGCAGCGCCGTGCACGAGAGCCAGGCGGGCATCGCGCTGTCCTGGCGCGACGTGTGGGTGCACGCCGCGCTGTTCACCACCGAGACCGTGCTGCTCGCGCTCAAGTGGTGGTGGATCGTCGCCGGCCCGCTGCTGGTGGTCTGGTTCGCCGCCGGCCAGGTCGCGCGCGCGGAGGCGGGCTACGCCTCGCGCGCGAGCATCGCCACCGGGCGGCTGGGCATCACCGTGTCGTTCGGCATGTTCCTGGCTGTCACGATGACGACCTGGGCGTTGGTCAACAACGTGCTCGACGCGTCGGTCGAGGGCGCCGGCTATCGTCCCTGCATCTTCGCGATGGCTCCTGGCGCCTCTCCCACGGCGCCCGCGCCCGACGCCGGCCAGAACGCCTGCATGTGGACCAGCAAGGACGCCCGCAAGGCCGCGGCACTGCAGCCCATGCCCAGCGCGCGCGCCGTGCTCGACGACCGCTACGTCAAGAGCACGAGCGCGTTCTCGCTGCTGGCCACGCTGCTGCTGATGCTGGTGGCCTACCTGCTGACGATGTTCACGCCCAGCGTGCTGGCGGAGCTCAAGCTGATCGCCGATTCGCGGCGCGACGCCCACCAGCAGCAACTGGACAAGCGCCACCCGGTCCACGCCCGCGCGACGCAGCACCAGCGCACGCAGCACGCGCGTGCGCTCGGCCGCTGGCTGACCGCGGGCTACCGGCGGCTCGACCTGGTCGTGGCCGTCATTAGCGCGCTGGGGGTGGTCCTGAGCCTGGGCATCGCCGCCCTGTTCCTGTCGACGGTGTTCGAGCACGAGCGGGTCACCCAATGGCTGGACGGCGTGGGGCTGACCCGCGTGGTCAGCCTGCTCACGGGGCTCGAGCACGGGGTGTCCGGCGTGTCGCAGTCGCTGTTCACCCCGCTGCAGGCGGCGGTCTTCAGTGCGGCCGGCGTCGGCGCCGCGCTGTCGGCCCTCGGCGGCCAGCTGTCGCGCCGGCTGCCGGCGCTGCGCGCGCCGCTGGACGTGGCGCTGGACGTGGACAACCACTTCCGCGAATTTCCGCGCACCGACATTCCGCGCGCCCACATCTTCTCGCGCTACGCAGCGCTGCTCGAACACGTGGGCGCGCAGGGCTACGACCGCATCGTCGTCGTCTCGCACAGCCAGGGCACCGTCATCAGCTCGGAGCTGCTGCGCTTCCTGTCCAGCCGCCAACAGCGCGCGCCGGCGGCCGACGACACGCCGGTCGTGGGCGGCAAGCCGCTGCCGCCGGTCAGCCTGCTGACGCTGGGCTGCCCGCTGCGGCAGCTGTATGCCGCGCGCTTTCCCGGCCTCTATGCCTGGGTGCTGGCGCGCAACGGCCAGGTGTTCGGCCCGCGCGCCGCCGACATCGGCGTGCAGCGCTGGATGAACGCGTTCTGCAGCGGCGACTATGTCGGCCGCTGGTTGTGGAGCAATGCCGCGCACCAGCCGATGCTCAAGCATCCGACGGACTTCGAGGTCGGCCACGATCCGTTCGGCCGCGTCGACGTCTATGCCGGCTTCAACCCGACACCGCCCGCCGAGGCCCACTTGCACGAGGCGCGGGAAGTCGAGGTCTGCCTGGGGCTGGGCGCGCACACGCACTACTTCGAACGCGACCAGACCACCGTCGCCTGGATGATCGACTACCTGATCCGGGCGCGGCCGCTGGGCGAGGAAGAGGGCCCGGCCGATCTCGAAGCGGCGCGCCCGGTGCCCACGATCGCGGCGGAGCCCGGACTGGCGCCGCGCGCGGTGGACGCCGAGGCCTCGGTGGTGTCGGACGGCACCGCGGCGCCCGCCGTGGCGCCGGACGCCCCGGCACCGCCCACCCGGCGGCCGCACTCCTGAAACGCTGGCATCGCGTTTGCCGACGGGGTTCGACCCCGCACCAACCCGGCGGCGGCCGGGCCACATCCTGCCCGGATCGCCGCAGCCAACCAGGACATCGTCATGCAAACAACCCGCCTTCTTCCCCTTGCCGCGCTCGCCGCGGCCGCCCTGCTCGCCGGCTGCTCGACCACTGCCAGCGTCACCAAGCCCGGCGAGGGCGCCGGCCCCAGCACCGCGGAATCGCGCCACGCGGTCGACGCGAGCTACCAGGAAACGCTGGATCGCCTCTACGCCACCACGCCCGGCAGCCGCGAACTCGTCGCCAAGGCGCGCGGCGTGCTCGTCTTCCCGCGCGTGATCTCGGCCGGCCTCGTGGTCGGCGGCGCCTACGGCGAGGGCGAACTTCGCGAGCACGGCCACATCGAGGGCTACTACCGCACCACCACCGGATCGATCGGCTGGCAGATCGGCGCGCAGTCGCGCGCGCTGGTCTTCCTGTTCATGACCGAGGACGCGCTCGAGCGCTTCAAGGCCAGCCGCGGCTGGTCGGGCGGCGTCGACGCGTCCGTCGCGCTGCTGACCGTGGGCGCCAACGGCGCCGTCGACGTCAACGCGGAGCGCGCGCCCACGGTGGCCTTCGTCATGACCAATGCCGGCCTGATGGCGGGCGCGACGCTCGAGGGCACCAAGGTCACCCGCATCGACTACTGAAGACGCGCCGGTCCGCCGGCCCCTCGCACCAGCATCGCCGCCGACTTTCCGCAGTCCGCGGCGATCTTCATTTCCGCCAAGGGTAAGACCTCCTCCACGGCTTGCGGCGCTGCATAGAATCGGCCGGAAAAGGGGATGGGCGGATGAGCGCATGGACTGAGTTGAGTACCGCGGGCCGGCTCGGCCGCACCGGCTTCTGGCTGCGCCATCTCGTCGGCCTGCCGATCTGCCTGGCCCTGTGCATCGCCGCCGACGCCCGGGTCGGCCCGGCCGCCGGCCTGGCCGCGTCCGCATTGACGACGCTGCTGCTCGTCTCCACCTGGGGACGGCGCCTGCACGATCGCGGCCGCTCCGCCTGGTGGCTGCTGCTCACGGCGGTGCCCGTCGTGGGCGCGCTGGCGCTGATCGTCGACTGCGCCTTCCTCGGCCCGCGCGAGAGCGCCCAGCGCTTCGACGCGCGCACGGGTGTCGCGCTCGACTACCGAACCGTCTGATCGAGGCGACCATGAGCACCCACCACATCGTCAACGACGTCACGCAGCTCAACCCCGTGCGCGTGATGGCCATCGTCGCACCCACCTCGGTCGAGGAAGTGCAGGAAGCGATGCGCCGCACCAGCGGGCCGGTGTCGATCGGCGGCGGGCGCTTCAGCATGGGCGGCCAGACGGCCAGCCCCGGCAGCCTGCACCTGGACATGCGCACGATGAACCGCGTGCTGTCGTTCTCGCCGGGCGAACGCACGATCCGCGTGCAGGCCGGCGCGCGCTGGTGCGACATCCAGAAGTTCATCGATCCGCACGACTTGTCCGTCAAGATCATGCAGACCTACGCCAACTTCACGGTCGGCGGCGCGCTCAGCGTGAACTGCCACGGCCGCTACGTGGGCCTGGGGCCGCTGGTGCTGTCGGTGCGCAAGCTGCGCATCGTGCTGCACGACGGCAGCGCGGTGGAGTGCGATCGCCAGCGCAACCCGGAGATCTTCTACGGGGCGATCGGCGGCTACGGCGCGCTCGGCGTGGTGTGCGAGGTGGAGCTCGACCTGGCGGACAACAAGCGCGTCAAGCGCACGCACGCCGTGATGCCGCTCGGCGAGTACTGGGCGCACTTCAAGAACACCGTGCGCAACAACCCGAAGGCGGTGTTCCACAACGCCGACCTCTATGCGCCGCACTACACGACGCTGCGCTCGGTGACCTGGGTCGAGACCGAGGAGCGCGCCACCACGTCGGCCCGGCTGCAGCCGCTGCGCAAGTCCTATCCGCTGCACCAGTATTTCCTGTGGTCGATCTCCGAGACGCCCTTCGGCAAGGAGCGCCGCGAGCGCCTGATCGATCCGCTGCTGTACTTGCGAAAGAAGGTGCACTGGCGCAACTACGAGGCCGGCTACGACGTGGCCGAACTCGAGCCGCCGGCGCGCGAGCAGCGCACCTACGTGCTGCAGGAATACTTCGTGCCGGTCGACAAGCTCGAGGCCTTCGTGCCGCTGATGGCGGCGATCCTGCAGCGTCACCGCGTCAATGCGCTCAACGTGTCGATCCGCCACGCGATGCCTGACCGCCACACGGCTCTGGCCTGGGCGCCGACCGAGACCTTCGCCTTCGTGCTGTATCACAAGCAGCGCACGCGCGAGAACGCCAAGAGCCGCGTGGGCGTGTGGACGCGCGAGCTGATCGACGCGGTGATCTCGGTGGGCGGCACCTACTACCTGCCCTACCAGCCGCACGCCACGATCGAGCAGTTCCACCGCGCCTATCCGCAGGCGGCGGACTTCTTCGCCTTCAAGTGGGAGATGGATCCGCACTTTCGCTTCACCAATTCGCTATGGGACAAGTATTACCGCGCCTGGCTGGAGCGCGCGCAGCCCGCGCCCGTGCCGCGCTATTCGAGCGAGTTCCACCAGGTGTTCGGCGACGTGCACCTGTCCGACGCGTTCTACCGTTTCCTGCAGGCCGTGTTCCGCACGGTGCCCGAGGACCGGCTGCACCACCTGATCCGCCAGGCCTGCCAGCTGCACCGCGACGAGGAGAGCGTGTATCGCCACATCCAGCGCGAGTTCGGCAGCATCAAGCCGCCGCTGGCCGATCTCACGCACGCGCTGCCGTCGCTGATCCGCCAGAAGCAGGAGATGACGCAGCAGACGCTGCAGCTGCTGGGCCAGCGGCGCGACTTCACCGGCTACGCCGAGATCGGCTCCAAGGGCCGCTACTACCGGGGCCTGGCCGGCGCACTGAAGTTCAAGGGCCGCAAGATCTTCATCGACGAGCGGCCGCAGTCGTTCTCGCCGCCCGACATCATGGAGCGCGGCCAGATCGCGCGGCTGGGCACGCAGCTGCCGCTGGACGACTATGCGCCGCTGCCCGACTCGATCGCCGACCAGAGCCTGGACTTCGTCGGCTGCTACATCGGCCTGCATCACATGACGGTCGACAAGCTCGGGCCGTTCCTGGCCTCGATCCGGCGCGTGCTGCGTCCGGGCGGCGTGTTCATCGTGCGCGAGCACGACGTGCGCGACGAGAACGTGCGCGCGCTGGTCTCGCTGGCCCACACCGTGTTCAACGCCGGCCTGGCCGAGACCTGGGAGACCAACGCCGGCGAACTGCGCCTGTTCGAGCCCATTGCCACCTGGGTCAAGCGCCTGGACGAGGCGGGCTTCGACGACAGCTCGCACCGCATCCTGCAGGACAACGACCCGACCGGCAACACGCTGCTGTGCTTCGTGCGGCGCGCCGACGGCGTCGTGACGAGCCGCTCCGCGACCAAGGCGGTGTCCGCGTGACGCGCTGGCGTGCGTGGGCGCTGGCGAGCGCGCTGGCCGCGTGCGCGCTGGCGCGGGCGACCGACCTCAAGATGGCCACTGACCCGACGGCCGTCACGCCTGCCGTCGCCGCGGCCCCGCTGAGCGCGCCGCCCGAGCACCGGCGGCCGCCCGACCAGACCTTCCTCACGTTCCCGGAATGGTTCCTCGTGCACAGCCCGGCCGAGTACGCGCACTACCTGGCCAGCGGGGAGCCGGTGAGCGCGTTCCCGCTGTTCGCTCATGTCGCGCAGTTCTGGCAGGCCTACGCCGCGGTGACGCGCGAGGTGCAGCGCTTTCCGTTCAACGGCGGCTACCACCTGATGATCTGCGTCATCGGCACCAGCACCAGCGTCGAATACACGCTCAAGGGCATCTACGAGCACACGATCGGCCGCCTGGCGCAGGCCACGGTCTCGCGCCATGACCCGGTGCCCGAGGAACGCTTCGCGGCCGCCTACGCGCAGCGCTATGTCGACTTCATCCGCGTCGACCCCTGGTACCTGTTCGACTTCGGCCGCGAACTGAAGACGCTGTGGTCGGACGCACCGACCTCCGGCCCCGACCTGACGCGCCGCTGGGAGCGCCGCTTCCTGCTGACGACCGAGCTGCTGGTCAAGAGCGGCTACGGCAAGCTGATCAAGCTGGGTACGCAATCGATCTACGACGCGCCCAGACCGGTCACCGCCGTGGTGCTGACCGCGATGCCGCCGCGCGACGCGGCGCATCCCGAATTCGCGGTGCTGCAGAGCGCCGGCCCGCAAGTGCTGGCGACGGTCCCGCGCTACGAAGGCTTCACGACCTATGCGCGCTGGCTGGCCGCCAACCATGCCGACTTGCGCGAGATCGCGGGCAACGACGGCGACGTGCTGCTGAGCGTGCTGGCGCCCGCCGCGTGGCAGCCCGACGCCGGCGCGCGCGTGCTGTTCGAGCAGCCCGTGCTGACCACGCCCGGGCGCAAGCGCAGCGTCTTCGCGCTGCCGATCGCGCAATTGGCCGCGTCGCTGCGCGCGCTCGACCGGCAGCCGGGCGTGCGGGTCGAGCACATCTACGACTTCTAGGGTCCGCCTGACCCTGACGCTGTCCCGCCGGTGTCACCGCGCGACGGCGCCACGGAGTACCCTGTCGCCCTCGCCCCCAGCGGCCCACGGCATCAAGGAGACCCGTCATGCACATCCCGTCCCTGAAGGAAGTGGTCAGCGCCGAGGAGTGGCAGCTGCGCTGCGACCTCGCCGCCTGCTACCGCCTCGTCGCCGCCTACGGCTGGAGCGACCTCGTGTTCACGCATATCAGCGCGCGCGTGCCCGGCGAAGGCCACTGCTTCCTGATCAACCCGTACGGACTGATGTTCGACGAGATCACGGCATCGTCGCTGGTGCTGGTGGACCAGGCGGGCGACAAGGTCGGCGACTCGCCGTTTCCGGTCAACCGCGCCGGCTTCGTGATCCACAGCGCGGTGCACGCGGTGCGCGAGGACGCGCAATGCGTGCTGCACACGCACACCCGCGCGGGCGTGGCCGTAAGCGCGCAGGCGGGCGGCGTGCTGCCCATCTCGCAGCAGTCCACCTTCGTGCTGGCCTCGCTGGCCTATCACGACTACGAAGGCGTGGCGCTGCGCGACGAGGAAAAACCGCGGCTGCAGGCCGACCTGGGCCAGGCCAACTACCTGATGCTGCGCAACCACGGCCTGCTGACCGTGGGCGGATCGATCCCGGACGCGTTCCTCGCGATGTACATGTTCGAGACCACCTGCCAGATCCAGCTCGCCGCGCAGGCGGGCGGCCCGCTGACGATGGTCGACCCGCGCATCGTCGAGGGCGTCGGCGAATCGATGCGCAAGCAGACCGCCAACCAGGGCGGCGCGTTCGTCTGGCCTGCGCTGCTGCGCAAGCTCGATCGCATGGATCCGAGCTATCGCACCTGATCCGGCCGCGCTGCTGGTCGATCGTTCAGGCGGCCCGCGCGGCCTGGAGCCTGCCTTTGCTCAGGCGCCAGGTGTGGCATACGTCGCACGAATCGCGGTGACAACGCAGTCTTGGACGCCACTCCCCCTTTTGCGTGAAGCCATTGTCGAGTTTGGCGGCTATCCTGCGCGCCATCCTGAGGAGGAGAGAAAAGTGAAATGCCAACCCTGCGGGCAGGACAACGCCGCCAGCGCCTTGTTCTGCACTGCCTGCCGCCGTCCCCTGGTGGACGCGACGGCCCCGCCCACACGCCTTCAACCGGCGGCGCGACCGGCGATGGCGACGGCGGGTGTCGCGCCGCCGCTGGCCGGCCCCTCCGCCGGCGCCGCGGACGCCCGGCCGTCGCGCAACCGCTTCGCGCCGCCCAATGCCGGCCGCGCGAGCCGGCTGGCAAGCGACTCCGACGTCATGACCGACGACGAGGCCTGGGCCGCCGTCATCGGCAACTCCAACACGCATCACTACCTCACCCGCTTCGACCGTCTCGCCAAGGGCGACAGCGGCGGCTGGCACTGGCCTGCGTTCTTCGTCACGTGGTACTGGATGCTGTATCGCAAGATGTGGGTGCCGGCGCTGCTGTACTTCTTCGCGCCCTGGGTGGGCGCGATGGTCATCGGCGCGACCGGCGCAGCCGTGCCCGCGCTGGCCGTCCTGCTCTACGTCGCCCAGTGGCTGGCCATCCTCTTCGTGCCGCCCTTGCTGGCCAACAAGTGGTACTACAAGCACTGCGAGAACAAGATGCGCGACGTGCGCGCCCGCGGCGGCTCGAAGGACCAGATGCTGGCGCGCCTGGAGGCCGCCGGCGGCACCAGCAACATCCTGGTGATCGTCCTGGCGGTGTTCGGCCTGGTTGCCGCCATCGGCATCCTCGCCGCCGTGGCGCTGCCCGCCTACCAGACCTACACGGTCAAGGCGAAGGTCGCCGACGCGATGCTGGTCGGCGCCGAGGTGTCGGCCGCGGTGGGCAAGCAGTACGAGCAGACCGGCCAGCTGCCCGGCCAGGCCGACGTGGACAACTTCGTCCTGCAGGCCGCGCACCATTCGAAGTACGTCACCGGCGTCGACCTGGACGGCGCGGACGCCACGCTCACTGTCCACGTGAAGGCGCCGCCGGTCGAGGGCTCGTACCAGTTGGTGCCCGCCTCGGACAACAACCATCGCCTGAGCTGGACCTGCCGCAGCACGGACAAGCTGAGCCGTTACGTGCCGGCGAGCTGCCGCTCCTGAACCGGCGGCCAGCCGCGGCCGGCGGACGGACCCGAGCCGCTCAGACCGTCGGCACGCGCACGGCGCGCAGGAACTTGCCCGCCACGCGCATCACGGCGGTCGCTGCGGCCTCGCTGGCGTAGATGTCCGGCACGCACACAGCCATGCCGTCGGCCGTCAGCGTGCCCGGATGGCGGATGCGAAAGAACGGCGCGGGGGCCTCGAAAGCCTTGGGGAACGCGCGGATCAACGCGATGTCGGTGCCCGGTCCGGTGTCGGCGAGGCTGCCGGCCGGCAGCTCGCAGCTGGTGAGCACGTGCATCGCGTAGAACTGGCCGTAGCCGGCCACGTCCACGGGCAGGAATTCGAGTTCGGGGAAGTGCGAGAGCTCGTCGCGCACGCCTTGCGATACCACGTGCGCGGTCGGATGGAACAGCACCGCGGTGGCGATCTTCTCGGAACGGTACAGCTCCAGCGACGGCACCTCCCAGCGATCGGCCAGCGGCGCCGTGGTCCGCAGCAGGGGTTCGTTCCAGGCGGAGTGTTCGTTGTCGACCCACTCGGCGGCGGCATCGGTGCCGTCGATGAAGACGGGCTTGATCTCGAAGACGGGCATTTCCCAGTGTATGGCCTGCGGCCGCGGGCCGGCTCCAGGCCGGCTGATCAGCCCCTCGCGGCGACAAGGCAAGAGGCGGCCGCCACGGCGGGTCAATCATGGGATGACCCGCAACCCAAGCGCCGCGCGCCGCCGTAGACTCGATGGCGGGGATATTCGCCTGCCAAGCGGCAAAGACCGCGCGAGGCGCCTGTGGGGGCCACAGCGAGCATGAAACGATCGTCCGCGCGCCTGAGGGCCGCGTTTGCACTGGTCGTCGTCGTCGGAGTCGCGGTCCTCGGGGCGGTGGCCTGGACGACCCATGAGCAATCGGTGCGGCTCGACGAGACCGCCGGCTGGGCCGAGCGCACCCGCACGAGCGTCGCGGCGGTGCAGGCCGTGTCGCTGGCGGTGCTCGAGGCCGAGGCCGCGCAGCGCAGCTACCTGCTGGGCGCGCCGTCCGCGCTGGCGCGCTACCAGGAGGCGGTCGCCAGCGCGAAGCGCAATCTGGACATCCTCGCGCCCGACATGCGCGACGACCCCGAGCAGGCGCAGCTGCTGTCGGGGCTGCGCACGGCGGTCGAAG
>Ga0209759_1001131_pt1 | contig 17122 bp, 15 predicted proteins | sample AraplaCL_Col_mMS_FD_184261 | JGI IMG/M metagenome (GOLD analysis project Ga0209759, IMG submission 184261) | Arabidopsis root microbial communities from the University of North Carolina, USA - plate scrape CL_Col_mMS (SPAdes) (version 2) | ecosystem: Host-associated > Plants > Roots >...
CTCGACGACCTTCAGTGTCTTCAGGCGCGGCGTGACATCGACGCCCAGATCTTCAGGCTTGAGGACTTCCAGCGGCTTCTTCTTCGCCTTCATGATGTTCGGCAGCGTGACGTAGCGCGGCTCGTTCAGGCGCAGGTCGGTCGTGACGACAGCGGGCAGCTTTAAAGACAGCGTTTCAGCGCCGCCATCGACTTCACGCGACACGGTTGCCTTGCCGTCAGCGACCACCACCTTCGATGCAAACGTCGCTTGCGGCAGGCCAGCCAGTGCGGCAAGCATCTGACCAGTCTGGTTCGAATCGTCGTCGATAGCCTGCTTGCCGAGAATGACCAGCGAAGGCTGCTCCTTGTCGACCAGTGCCTTCAGCAACTTGGCCACCGCCAGCGGCTGCAGTTCTTGCGCAGACTCGATCAGGATCGCGCGATCAGCACCGATGGCCAGCGCCGTACGCAGCGTTTCCTGCGACTGCGTGACACCCGCCGACACAGCGATCACTTCCGTCGCCACGCCCGCTTCCTTCAGACGTACCGCTTCTTCAACTGCGATTTCATCGAACGGATTCATCGACATTTTCACGTTCGCGATGTCGACGCCCGTGCCGTCCGACTTGACTCGAACTTTCACGTTGTAATCGACCACTCTTTTGACTGGCACCAGGATTTTCATGCACACGCTCCAAAGTTACGAATACGTCAACCCAACGAACATTATAACGACTGCCCTCACGGCAGCCCGGTCGCGGGTGCTTTAGCAGGAGGATATCGCTCCTCAGCGGCGTGACGGCAATATCGAACGGTCGTTCTATTTTAAACTCGAAAAAACCCGGGCGACAACCCCGGGTTAAGACTTACGACTCTAAACTTTCCATTGCCGTCGTATCTTGCTTGCTTTGTAGGCAACCCGCTTACCACGCGGTGATGACCGACCCGCCGAATTTGCTTTCCACGAACTGCTTCACTTCCGGCGAATGATACGCCGCGACCAGCTTGGCAACCCACGGCTTATTTTTGTCTGCCTCGCGGATTGCGATGATGTTCACGTAAGGACCTTTTGGGTCTTCGATCGCGATAGCGTCCTGCTTGGGCTTCAGACCTGCTTCCATCGCGAAGTTCGTGTTGATCGCGGCCGCGTCCACGTCGTTCAGCGAGCGCGGAATCTGCGCAGCGTCGAGTTCGACGATCTTCAGCTTCTTCGGGTTGTCGACGATATCGAGCGGCGTCGCCTTCAGGCCCGCGTCGGCACGCAGTTTCAGCAGACCCTGCTTTTGCAGCAACAGCAGCGCGCGGCCGCCGTTGGTCGGATCGTTCGGCACCGCGATCTTCGCGCCCGGTTGCAGTTCGGCGAGCGTCTTCACTTTCTTCGAATAGATGCCCATCGGGTACGTGACCGTATCCGCGATACGGATCAGCTTGTAGCCGCGGTCCTTCACCTGCGCTTGCAGATACGGGTCGTGCTGGTAGCTGTTCGCGTCCAGATCGCCGCCGGCGAGCGCGGCGTTCGGTTGCACGTAGTCGGAGAATTCGACGATCTTGATGTTCAGACCGTTCCTGGCCGCGACCGTCTTCACGACTTCCATGATCTGCGCGTGCGGACCGCCTGTGACGCCGACCTTGATCGTGTCTTCAGCGTGAGCCGCGTTGGCGGCGATGAGCGATGCGGCGCCGAGCGCGGCAGCCAGCTTGAGAATGAAACGACGTTGCATGATGGACCTTTCCAAACCTATCGACTTTGTTGTTTTACTTATGGCTCAAACGACGCACGAGCCAATCCCCGAACGACTGCACCAGCTGCACGAAGACGATCAGAATCACCACGACCGTCAACATCACTTCCGGCAGGAACCGCTGATACCCATAGCGAATGCCGAGATCGCCGAGACCGCCGCCGCCGATCGCGCCCGCCATCGCCGAATAGCCGACCAGCGAGACGAAGGTAATCGTCAAGCCGGCGACCACGCCCGGCAGCGACTCCGGCAATAACACCTTGAAGACAATCTGGCTGGTGGTCGCGCCCATCGCCTGGGCCGCTTCGATCAGACCGCGATCCACTTCGCGCAGCGCCGTCTCGACCAGACGCGCGATGAACGGCGCGGCAGCGATAGTCAACGGCACGACGGCGGCCGCCGTGCCGATCGAGGAACCGACCACCAGACGCGTGAACGGAATCACGGCCACCAGCAGAATGATGAACGGCGTCGAACGCACTGCATTGACGATCACGCCCATCGCGCGATTCACGGCGATGTTCTGCAGCACGCCCTGGCGATCCGTGAGATACAGCACCACGCCTAGCGGCAAGCCGACCAAAGCGCCGACCAGTCCGGAAATGCCCACCATGACGAGCGTTTCCCAGAACGACTGGACGAACATATCGAACATTTCACTCAACATACGAGAGCTCCTCCACCACCACACCCTGTTCACGCAGATACGTCAGCGCCTGCGCCACCTTCGCCGGTTCGCCGCCCGCGAGCACCGCGAGCGAACCGAACGCCTGCCCCTGGATCTCGTCGATCTGGCCGTGCAGGATGTTGAAGTCGAGTTCGTAGCGGCGAATCGTTTCGGAGAGAATCGGTTGATCGACGCCTGAGCCGGTGAAGGCGAGGCGCAGCAAGTGGCCGCTGCCGGTCTTCAGCCGCTCGGCGACACGCGCCTTCATGGCGGGCGGCAATTCCTGCGCGATCACGTCCCCGATCAAAGCGCGCGTGACTTCGTGATGCGGTTGCAGGAACACGTCGATGACCTTGCCTTCTTCGACCACACGGCCCGCGTCCAGTACGGCGACGCGATCGCAGACCTGCTTGATCACGTCCATCTGGTGCGTGATCAGCACGATCGTCAGGTTCAGTTCGCGATTGATGCGCTTGAGCAAGTCGAGAATCGCGCGCGTGGTTTCGGGATCGAGCGCGGAGGTCGCTTCGTCGGAGAGCAGCACTTTCGGCTTGCTGGCCAGAGCGCGCGCGATGCCGACGCGCTGCTTCTGTCCGCCGCTGATCTGCGCCGGATACCGATCTTTCTGCGCTGAAAGACCGACCAGTTCGAGCAGCGGCAGCACGTTCGCTTCGATTTCGTCGCGCTTCATGCCGGCGAGTTCGAGCGGCAGCGCGACGTTCTCGTACACCGTGCGCGACGACAGCAGATTAAAGTGCTGGAAGATCATGCCGATCTCGCGGCGCGCCTCGCGCAATTGCGCGGCGGGCAGCGTCGTCAGATCGCGGCCGTTGACGACGATATTGCCTTCGCTCGGGCGCGTCAGCAGGTTAAGGGTGCGCACGAGCGTACTCTTGCCCGCACCGCTGCGGCCGATGATGCCGAACACCTCGCCCGCCGGAATCGACAGATTGACGTTGTGCAGCGCCTCGACCCAGCCCCGGGGCCCGGCGAACCGCTGGGAGATATTGCGTATTTCGATCATGGAAAAACGAAACGGCGGAGTCTGTCGGCGAGCGTTGTGTGCTCCCGGCAAGCGGCCGCCGTTGCTTTTATTGGGATTTGAGCCCGCAATTCTACCGCAGCGTCGTCATTCCCTTTAATAATCAATTACGATCTTTTCATAACCTGAAAGCATTAGAGGCTCGCCCCGTGTGGGGCACTCGCGCGCGCACGGTCGCTGCGACTATGATCGGCGGAACAAAAACGGGAGAGGCGCGCAGGCATGGACACATTTCAAAGCAGCAACGTACGGTCCGTCGCGGGCAACAGCGGCGGCAACACCGCCGGCGAACCGCAGCGCGGCTCGGTGACGACCGCCGACGGCGTCGACCTACCGCTATACCGCTGGCCGGCGACCCCGCCAATGCGTGCCACCGTCGCACTGCTGCACGGCCTCGCCGAGCACGCCGGCCGCTACGCGGCATTGGCTGCGCGGCTGAACGCGGCCGGCATCGAACTGGTGGCGATCGATCTGCGCGGCCACGGCCGCGCGCCCGGCAAGCGCTCCTACGTGAAACGCTTCGACGACTATCTGCTCGACGCGCAAGCCTTGCTCGACGCCGCCGCGCAAAGTTGCGCTCCGCTCTTCCTGATGGGCCACAGCATGGGCGGCGCCGTAGCCGCGCTGTACGCGATCGAGCGCCTCGACGCGAGCGGCCGGCGCCTGAACGGCCTGATCCTGTCGAGCCCGGCGCTCGCACCCGGCCGCGACGTGCCGCGCTGGATGCTCAAGCTGAGCCAGGTGATCAGCCGTCTCTACCCAAGCTTCCCGGCGATGAAAATCGACGCCGCCTTGCTCTCGCGCCTTCAGCCCGTGGTGAACGCCAATCGCAACGATCCGCTTGTGCATCACGGCGCGATTCCCGCGCGCACCGGCGCGGAACTGCTGCTGGCAATGGCGCGCATCGAACGCGGCCGCGCGGGTTTGCGTGTCCCGCTACTGGTTTATCACGGCACCGCCGACAAGCTCACCGAACCCGAAGGCAGCCGCGAATTCGGCCAGCACGCGGGCTCGCCGGACAAAACGCTGACGTTGCACGAAGGCAGCTATCACGAGACGATGAACGACCTCGACCGCGATCGCGTGATCGGGGCGTTGATCGACTGGATTGAAAGACGGCTGGTGATCCGATAGAGCCTGAGTCACGCGCGGCTAGCCCGCGTCGCGTTTCCAGTCAGGCGGTCGTTTGTCGATGAAAGCCTGCACACCTTCGAGCGCTGACTCATCCATCATGTTGCAGGCCATGGTCTGACCGGCGAGTTGGTAAGCCGCCTCGATACCCATCTCCAACTGACGATAGAAGAGGCCTTTGCCGGCGCTCACAGCTTCGACGGGTTTCGCGCAGATACTGGTGGCGAGCCGCGTGATTTCCGCGTCGAGCGCGTCCGCTGAGACAACGCGGTTGACCAGACCTTGCTGCTTCGCTGCGGCGGCATCGATGAAATCGCCGGTGAGCAGCATTTCAAGCGCCGCCTTGCGCGACAGGTTGCGCGACAGCGGCACGGAAGGCGTCGCGCAGAAGAGCCCAAGGTTCACGCCCGACACTGCAAACCGCGCCGTGTCGGCGGCGACCGCCAGATCGCACATCGCGACGAGCTGACAGCCGGCCGCCGTGGCAATGCCTTGCACCCGCGCGATCACCGGTTGCGGCAAACGCTGGATCGTCATCATGAGTTTCGTGCAGCGGGCGAACAGCGCCTGGTAGTAAGCGAGCGACGGCGCCGCGCGCATTTCCTTCAGATCGTGCCCCGCGCAGAATGCTCGGCCCGCGCCAGCGATCACGACTACGCGAGCATTCGACCGCCCGATTTCGCTTAATGCGGTGTGTAGCTCGTCGAGCAAAGCTTCTGAGAGCGCGTTGAAGGCATCGGGCCGGTTCATCGTCACACGCACGACGCCCGGCACGCCGTACGCGCCGTGTTCGATCTCGACCAGTGAAGCGTTGCTCGCATCGGCATTCATGGCTCGGTCCTAATGCGTTTTGAGTGGATGGCGCCGCGCGACTCGGCGACTCGGCGACTTAGCGACTCGGTGGCTCAGATCCCAGCCAGCGAGCGCACATGCGCGACTACGCTACGCCCGAGCGCGGACAGGTTGTAGCCGCCTTCGAGACAGCTGACGATCCGTCCGTGCGCATAACGCTTGGCGATCTCGCGCATCTGATCGGTGATCCAGGCGTAATCGTCTTCGACAAGGCCCATATTGCCAAGGTCGTCCTCGCGATGCGCGTCGAAGCCCGCCGAGATGAACAGCATCTCCGGCTTGAACTCATGCAGGCGCGGCAACCACAGCATGTCCACCGCTTCGCGCACCGCCATGCCTTTCGAGCGCGCCGGCATCGGCACGTTGCACATGTTGGGCGCCTGATTGTCGGCGCCGGTGAACGGGTAAAACGGATGCTGGAAGATGCTGCACATCAGCACGCGCGAGTCGCCCGAGAAAGCCGCTTCGGTGCCGTTGCCGTGATGCACGTCGAAATCGATGATGGCGACGCGCGCGAGTCCATGCACTTCGAGCGCATGACGCGCGGCGATCGCGACATTATTGAAGAAGCAGAAGCCCATGGCGCGCGCCGGCTCCGCGTGGTGGCCGGGCGGCCGCACGCTGCAGAAGGCGTTGTCGTAACGGCCTTCGATCACCGCATCGGTCGCGGCGACCGCAGCGCCGGCCGCACGCAACGCGGCTTGCAACGTGCGCGGGCACATCGTCGTATCGGGATCGATTTCGGCGACGCCTTCGACGGGCGAGCGGCTGCGGATATAGTCGACGTGAGCTTGCGTATGCACGCGCAGCAGCGCGGCATCGTCGGCGAGCGGCGGCGACTCGCGCTCGATCAAGGAGTCGATGCGGCTCGCGATCAACTGATCTTCGATTGCCTGCAGACGCGCGGGGCATTCTGGATGCCATTGCCCCATATCGTGCAGCAGACAGTCGGCGTGGGAATAGAAGCCTGTTGCCATGATTCTCTTTCTGCGGCGTCGCGCCTTCGAGGCGCGCGCGGCATGTCTCCATCCAGGGGTGCGCGCCCTCGGCGCGCCAACATTCATCAAGTTACCACACGATGCGGCTGTGACGCGTCAGGCACAGTTTTGCGGAAGGCGTCGGGTATACTGCCCCGATCGGTTTTTCCCCGTCTTTCACTTGTCTCCTGCGCCACGCGCCTTTAGCTCACTATGACCGTCAAGCTTGCTCTGTCTGCACGAAACCGGCTACGCACCAGAACCATGGCCGCCGCACTGTCCGTCGCATCGTGCATGTTCATGGCAACCAGTCCGGCGAGCGCGCAAAGCGCCGCAAAAAAACCGCCGGTGCTGCTCGCGCAAAGCCAGCCGCAACCCGCGGTGCCGCAAGGGCAAACGTTTGAAGAAGAGATCATCCCGCAGCGCTACGCGAACAATGCCGACGTCAACGCGTTCATCAACGACATGGTCGCGCGCTACGACTTCGACGAATCCACGCTGCACTCGCTCTTTGCCGGCGTGAGTTATTCGGCCACCGCGGTCAAGCTCGTGACACCATCGCCGTCGCCGTCGGTGAAGAACTGGCGCGTGTATCAGTCGCGCTTTCTCGACCAGGTCCGCATCAATGCCGGCGTGCGCTTCTGGCGCGCGAACCAGGCCACGCTGCAACGCGCCTATGAAGAGTTCGGCGTGCCGCCGGAAGTGATCGTCGGCATCATCGGCGTCGAGACGATCTATGGGCGCTTTATGGGCAACTTCCGTGTGCTCGATGCGCTGACCACGCTCAGCTTCGATTATCCGAGCACCGCCAATCGCGCGGATCGCCAGGCGACCTTCCGCAAGAATCTCGAAGACTACCTGGTGTGGACGCGCGATTCGCAGATCGATCCGACCACGGTGCTCGGGTCGTACACCGGCGCGATCGGCATTCCGCAGTTCCTGCCGAGCAGCATCGTGCAATACGCGGTGAGCTACGACGGCAACAAGCGGATCGACTTGCGCACGAGCCAGGCGGATGCGATCGGCAGCGTGGCGAATTATCTGCGTCAGAACGGCTGGGAAAACGGCCGGCCGGTGGTGTGGAAGATCGGCTCGGACGCCGGCAGCCTGGGTGTCGCGCAAGCCGCCGCCGACGGCCAGCCGGAGCCGCACTGGCCGCTCGATCAATTGCTGCGCGCCGGCTTGCTGCTGAACGAACCGGGTGTGGATGTGGCGTCGGAGGCCGGCACGCCGGTAACGGTGGTGGACCTGCCCTCGCCGGGACGCGGCACCGAGTTCATGCTGGGCTTGAAGAATTTCTATGTGCTGACGCGCTACAACCGCAGTTTCTTTTATGCGCTGGCGGTGTATCAGTTAGGTCAGCGGGTCAAGGCGCAAATGGAAGCCGGCGACATAACCAACGCCGTCAACAACGCGGCGCCGCCGGTTGCGGCCTCGCAATAGGCTGCCGTGCGGGCACCGGGTGCGCCTCACAAGTCGACGAGATGAAAAAAGCGCCGGTCTTGAACCGGCGCTTTTCATTGGCGAGCGAGACTTTAAGCTACGCGCTTAAGCGGGAAACACACCCGTCGACAGATAGCGGTCGCCGCGATCGCAGACGATGAACACGATCGTCGCGTTCTCGACCTGCCGTGCGATGCGCAGGGCCACTTCGCACGCGCCGCCCGACGAGATGCCGGCAAAAATCCCTTCCACCGACGCCATGCGGCGCGCCATCGCTTCCGCGGCCGCCTGACTCACGTTCTCCACGCGGTCCACGCGACTGCGATCGAAAATCTTCGGCAGATAGGCTTCCGGCCATTTGCGGATGCCCGGAATGCGCGAACCCTCTTCAGGTTGCGCGCCGATGATCTCGATAGCCTGATTCTGTTCTTTCAGATAACTGGACACGCCCATGATCGTGCCGGTCGTGCCCATCGACGACACGAAGTGGGTGATGCGCCCTTCCGTGTCGCGCCAGATCTCCGGGCCCGTGCCTTCGACGTGCGCGGCCGGATTGTCCGGGTTGGCAAACTGGTCGAGGATAATGCCCTTGCCTTCGCGCTGCATCTGCTCGGCCAGATCGCGTGCGTACTCCATGCCGCCCGTGACCGGCGTGAGCACGATCTGCGCGCCATACGCGGCCATGCTCTGACGGCGTTCCACCGACAGGTCTTCCGGCATGATCAACACCATCTTGTAGCCACGGATCGCGGCCGCCATGGCGAGCGCGATGCCCGTGTTGCCGCTGGTCGATTCGATCAACGTGTCGCCCGGCTTGATGCGTCCGCGCGCTTCCGCTTTCTTGATCATCGACAACGCCGGGCGATCCTTCACCGAGCCCGCCGGGTTGTTGCCCTCGAGCTTGGCAAGAATCACATTATTGCGGCTGCGGATCTCGTCGTCGGGAAGCCTGACGAGTTGTACGAGCGGCGTATTGCCGATCGTGTCTTCAATCGTTTTATAAGCCATATCGGTTCTGGTGCTGTCGATGCGCGGAGTCTTCGATCTATCGATTCTAAACCACCGTGCCCGCGGCTGCCGTGCGGCCCTTCTGCCCGCATGGATGCAGGCGCCCGCGTGCGGGCGCCTGCAACGCAAAAAGCCCGCGGCTGAGTACCGCGGGAGCCAGTCATTTGCATGACAGCTGAAGGAGCGTTCCTGCCAACTCCGACCATGAAGGGAAAACGATGCGGACCGACCCGCGCGCGGCTCATAAGGCCGCGCGCGCCCGGTCCGTGTCAGGCTATTTCTTCACTGCCACCGTGGCACCGTTTTTTGGCGTGGCGGCCGGAACGGCCGCGCCTTTGGTCTGTGCAGACGCCGCAGCCTGCGGGTTAGCAGCCGCGCCAGCCGGACCGACAGCGAGACCCTCCGCTTGCAGGCGCTCGACGGTATGCCCGCCCATGCCCTTGACGCGCTTGCCGAGGTCGGCCGGGTCCTTGAACGGACCATGCGCTGAACGCTCTTCGAGAATGGCTTTCGCTTTGGCAGGACCGATGCCCTTGATGCCGCGCAGCGCATCCTCATTAGCCGTGTTGACGTCGACCGCCGCATAAGCGTGGCCAAAAGCGGCGAGCATGGCCGCGGTAACCAGAATTTTTCGAAACATATGGAATCTCCCTCGTACAACCGGTTGGCGACCATCACCAACCGGGAGATTCCAGTTTAAAGAGGGATCCGAATTATTTACACCTGGCCGAATAGCCAACGCACGTAACGGTCGACACCTTCCTGCACGCTCAGGAACGGCGAGTCGTAGCCGGCCGCGCGCAGCTTCGACTGATCCGCCTGCGTGAAGCACTGGTACTTGCCGCGCAACGCGTCGGGGAACGGAATGTATTCGATCAGCCCGCGCTGCACCTGATCCGCGAGCGAGAGCGCCGGTTCGTTGTTCAGCGAGCGCAGCGTGTTGACCACCGTGCTGGCGATGTCGTTGAACGGTTGCGCGCGGCCGCTGCCCAGATTGAAAATGCCCGACTTGTCCGGATTGTCGAAGAAGAACAGGTTGACCTTGACCACGTCTTCCACCGAGACGAAATCGCGCGTCTGCTCGCCCGCGGCGTAGCCGTTGTATTCGCCGAACAGCTTGACTTTGCCCTCGGCGCGGAACTGGTTGAAGTTGTGAAACGCCACCGACGCCATGCGCGCCTTATGCGTTTCGCGCGGGCCGTAGACGTTGAAGTAGCGGAAGCCCGCGATCTGGCTCTTCGCGGTAGGCAGCACGCGGCGGATCACCTGATCGAACAGGAACTTCGAGTAGCCGTACACGTTCAACGGCTGCTCGACTTCGCGCTCTTCGACGAAACGGCTCGACCCGCCGTAGGTTGCCGCCGAGGACGCGTAAAGGAACTGGATGTTCTGCGCGAGGCAGACGTCGAGCACGTCGCGGCTGTAGCGGAAGTTGTTGTCCATCATGTAGCGGCCGTCGGTTTCCATCGTGTCCGAACAGGCGCCTTCGTGGAAAATCGCGCGTACCTTGCCGAAGTCGCCGCGCTTGAAACGCTGGACGAACTCGGTCTTGTCGAGGTAGTCGTCGATCTCGCAGTCCACGAGGTTCTTGAACTTGTCCGCGCGCGTGAGATTGTCCACGGCGATGATGCGTTGTTCACCGCGCTCGTTGAGCGCCTTCACGAGATTGCTGCCGATAAAACCGGCCGCGCCGGTGACGATGAGGGTCATGATTGATGATCCTGCGATAGTGAGCTTGGCATTGGATCGGAGTCAGCGCGTGGCGCCCGCTCCGATCGACAGGTTCAGTCGACGCCGCGCGGATCCCTTTTGCACGCCGTTCACAGAAGCACAGCGAAGGACCCGGCGGGCCGCATCAGTGAAAAAGTTCGTCGTAGTCGACAGTGGCGGTGCCGAGTTTGCCGACCACGATGCCGGCTGCGCGATTCGCGAGCCCGACCGCCTCGACCAGCGTGAGACCCGCGCCGAGCATGGCGGCGAGCGTGGCGATCACGGTGTCGCCCGCACCCGAGACATCATACACTTCGCGCGCAACCGCCGACGCGTGCAGGATGCCGTCGTCCGAGAAGAGCGTCATGCCCTCTTCCGAACGCGTCAGCAGCAGCGCCTTGAACTGCAGATCGGTGCGCAGCTTCGTCACGCGCGCGATCAGATCTTCTTCGGATTTCCACTGGCCGACCACTTCCCGCAACTCGGCGCGGTTCGGCGTGATCAGCGTCGCGCCGCGATAGCGTTCCCAGTCGTCGCCCTTCGGATCGACCAGCACCGGCTTGCCCGCTGCGTGCGCTTTCGCGATCATCTGCGTAACGTGGGTCAGGCCGCCCTTCGCGTAGTCGGACATGAGAATCACGTCGTGCGACGGCAGCAGCTCGTCGAACCGCGCGAGGCCCGCGAGCAGCACTTCGTGCGCCGGCGAGTTTTCGAAGTCGACGCGCAGCAACTGTTGCTGCCGCGACAGCACACGCAACTTGATCGTGGTGAGCAGCGCCGGATCGCGTTCGAGATGCGGCTTCACGCCGCTTTCGTCGAGCAGTTGCACGATGCGCTCGCCCGGTTCGTCATGGCCGACCACGCACAGCAAGCCGGCCTGCGCGCCGAGCGCGACCGCGTTGCGCGCAACGTTCGCCGCGCCGCCGAGACGATCTTCCTGACGCTGCACGTGCACGACCGGCACGGGCGCTTCCGGCGAAATGCGGTTCACGTCCCCAAACCAGTAGCGATCGAGCATCACGTCGCCCACCACCAGCACGCGCGCGGCGGCAAGCTGTTCCCGCGGCACTACCGTGAGTTGTGGCGCGGGCGTGGTCGGCGCGGCGCCGGGCGCGGTCTCAGGCAACGGCCGGAAGTTCAGAGGGTTGGGCATAAGGGCGTCCAATCGAGTGGTAGTCGATGCCGAGCTCGGTCATCGCGTCCGGTTCATACAGGTTGCGGCCGTCGAAAATCAGCGGCGACTTCAGCACCGATTTCAGATGAACGAAATCCGGGCTCTTGAATTCTTTCCATTCGGTCACGATCACGAGGGCGTCGGCACCCGTGAGCGTTTCGTCCTGCGTGGTCGTGAAGGTCAGACGCGCGAACTGGTCCGGTGCGTCGTGCAGGTCCATGGCGAACACGCGGCGCGCTTCGGTCACCGCGACCGGATCGTACGCGCGCACCTGGGCGCCGCGCGCCAGCAGTTCCGCGATCAGACGACGGCTCGGCGCCTCGCGCATGTCATCGGTATTCGGCTTGAACGCGAGGCCCCATACGGCGAACGTGCGGCCGCTCAGATCATCGCCAAGCTTGTCGGTGATCTTGTGCACCAGCACGTCTTTCTGCTTGTGATTCACTTCCTCGACCGCTTCGAGGATGCGCAGATTGTGGCCGCTCTCGCTGGCCGTGCGGATCAGCGCCTGCACGTCTTTCGGGAAGCACGAGCCGCCGTAGCCGCAACCGGCGTACAGGAAGTGATAGCCGATCCGCGGATCCGAGCCGATCCCTCGGCGCACCGCTTCGATATCCGCGCCGACGCGGTCCGCCAGATTCGACATCTCGTTCATGAACGAGATGCGCGTGGCAAGCATGGCATTGGCGGCATATTTCGTGAATTCGGCCGAGCGCACGTCCATGTACAGCGTGCGTTCGTGATTGCGATTGAACGGCGCGTACAGACGCTTCATCAATTCGCGCGCGCGCACGCCGGGTTCGTCTTCGTCGATGCCGATCACGATGCGGTCGGGGCGCATGAAGTCGTCGACCGCCGCGCCTTCCTTCAGGAACTCGGGGTTGGACACCACCGAGAAGCGATGCTGCGCGCTGGCGGCGAGCCCGCGTTTAGCCAGTTCTTCTTCGACCACCGTGCGCACGCGCTGCGCGGTGCCGACCGGCACCGTCGACTTGTCGACGATCACCTTGAAGCCGTTCATCGTGCGGCCGATGTTGCGGGCCGCTTCCAGCACGTATTGCAGATCGGCCGAGCCGTCTTCGTCCGGCGGCGTGCCGACGGCGATGAACTGCACGTCGCCATGCGCAACGCTGGCTTCGACATCCGTGGAAAACGTGATGCGGCGCGCTGCGCGCGTCCGCGCGATCATTTCCTGCAGGCCTGGCTCGTGAATGGGCACGCCGCCGTTGTTGAGGATTTCGATCTTGCGCGGGTCGACGTCGAGACAGAAAACGTCGTGACCGATCTCGGCGAGACACGCGCCAGTGACGAGACCCACATAGCCCGTGCCGATAATGGTGATTTTCATACGCTTTCCGGTAGAGGGTTCCGGTGAGGATTCCCGGCGGTGAAGCCGGTCATGAACATCTTGCGATAGGCGTGCGCACGTGGGCACTTGCCCTGCTGCGCCCATTTACGGCCAAGCCGCACGGCCGGAGCCGGTGTGGCCGCCCGAGCATCAGTTCGATGCGGTAATTGGCTCGACGCGGCGCGGCGCATAGGTTTCCCAACCGCTGCAACCCGGGCACTGCCAGTAGAAAAGCCGCGCCCTGAAACCGCAATTCTGGCACGTATACCGTGGCAGATTTTTGGTGCGCTGGCGGATCAGCGTGCGCATCAGTTCGAGTTCGCTGCGCCGCGGTTCTTCCGCGGCGGCTTCCTGCGCTTCGAGCAGCCGCGTCATGCCCGCCAGATTCGGCGACTTCTGCATTTGCGAACGCGCCAGCGCGTGGGCGGCGTCAGGTCCGCGCAACGAGGCGACGTGCTGATAGGCAACGTCGAGCAGGTCGTTGGTCGGATAGCGGTCCACCCACGTGGTGAGCAGATCAGCGCCATCTTGCGGGCGTCCGAGCGCCTCGTAGGCCTTCATCAACTTTTCCGCGACTAGCGGCAGATAGGCCGGATTCTGCTCCTCCACCCGGCGCCATTGGGCGATGGCCGCTTCCTGCGCGCCGCCGGCCGCGTCGACGTCGCCGAACAGGATCGTGGCGCGTACGTTGGTCGGGTTCGCCTTCAGCGCAAAGCCGAGCTGGCGGCGGGCTTCGTCCGGCTTCTTCTGTTGTAGCGCTTCCTGGGCGAGTTCGCAGTGGAACTGCGCGATTTCCTTGTCCAGCGACTCGGCGCCCATCGTTTCCAGATGGCGGGCCGTATCGATCGACTTGACCCAGTCCTTCTCGATCTCGTAGATGGTGAGCAGCGCGCGCTGCGCGCCCAACGCGTAGTCGCCGGTTTCGAGCGAGCGGAACGTTTCTTCCGCGCGATCAAGCAGACCCGCTTTCAGGAAGTCTTGCCCCAGTTCATAAAGTGCGTGATCGCGCTCGCTGACCGGCAGATCGGCACGGCTCAACAGGTTCTGATGCACGCGAATCGCGCGGTCCGTTTCGCCGCGGCGACGGAACAGATTGCCCAGCGCGAAGTGCAACTCGACCGTTTCCGGATCGAGCTTGACCACTTCGATGAACGCGTCGATTGCCTGGTCGGGTTGCTCGTTGAGCAGGAAGTTCAGGCCGCGAAAATACGAGCGCGGCAGGTTGGCGCTTTCGGACAGCAGCGTCTTGAGGTCGTAGCGCGCGGCCATCCAGCCGAACGCGAACGCGACGGGTATGACGAGCAGCCACCAGAAGTCTAGATCCATGCGATTAATGCAAATGTGCGGGAAAGCGAAAACGGAAAGCCGCGCTCAAGCGCGCGGCGGAAGGCATTCAGATTAACGGCGGCATGGGCGGTTGTTCGACCACGACCGGGGTTTCGCGCGCGACCCGCAACTCGCGCTTGAGCCGGCCATTCTCCATGCGCAAGCGCAGCATGGCCGGCATCGACGACACCAGCCCGGCCAGCAACCCCACCACGAAGAACGCGAGGCCGATCAGGATCAACGGCGCCGACCATGCGTAGCCCGCGAGGAAATTCAGCGTAGCAGGTTGTGTATTGGCGAGCGCCAGCACCAGCAGCAGCACGAACACCAGCACACGGATCAGCCAGACGATAAATTTCATGAATAGGTCTCTTGACGGCAGTTGCGGGGGTGACGCCGGCTTGATGACGCGTCGCGCCACGGTGTTGCCCGCGCCGAAGTGACCCGTATTGTAATTGAAGCCCTCGCGGCTGGGCAGGAAGTGGGGGATTCGGGGGGTTATGCGAGGTTGGCTTGTTTTGGGCGGGAGGGTGTGGGCGGTGCGGCGATGGGTTAGCGTTCGGCGGCTTTGTTTGTGGGTTGTGCTGGCGGACAGCGTTGATTCTGCTGCGGATCGCCGTGGCGGCGTACTGCGGCCGTTCTTGCCTGCGTGAGCGTGCTCGCAGGTCACGCCCGCTGGCCACGCGTCGAATTCGGGGCAAAACGCCGCGGCGCAAACGCCAAACATATAGGCGAAAAAAAAGCGCCCGAAGGCGCTTTTTCTGGTCTTTTGCCGACTGGCTTTGGCCGCTGACACTACCAATGCCACGCTGCAAACAGCACAGCGAAGCATTTACAGGTCGTCATCCGGCTCTTCGGCCTTCAACGGCTCACCCGCGCGACGATCTACCCGTTCGCGCAATTCCTTGCCAGGCTTGAAGTGCGGTACGTATTTCTCAGGTACCAGCACCTTCTCGCCCGACTTGGGATTGCGCCCCACGCGGGAGGGACGGCGGTTAAGGCCGAAGCTGCCGAAGCCGCGAATTTCAATGCGATGGCCGTTGGCAAGTGCCTCCGACATCGCATCAAGCATCGTCTTCACCGCGAAATCCGCATCTTTAAGGACAAGTTGCGGAAATCGCGCAGCCAGCTGGGCGACCAATTCCGATTTGGTCATACTGCAGCAGACCTCTCAGGCTTACTGGTTCTGGCCGTCGAGCTTGGCCTTCAACAGCGCGCCGAGGTTCGTCGTGCCGGTGGCAGCCGAGCTCGAGTCCGACGAAGCCAGGCCGCGGATCGCTTCCTGTTGCTCAGCCGAATCCTTGGCCTTGATCGACAGGTTGATGCCACGCGACTTGCGATCGATGTTGATGATCATCGCGTTGACCTTGTCGCCTTCCTTCAGCACGTTGCGAGCATCTTCCACGCGATCTTGTGCGATTTCCGAAGCGCGCAGGTAGCCTTCGACTTCCGCCGACAGCTGAACCACAGCGCCCTTCGCGTCCACCGTCTTGACCACGCCGTCGACGATCGAACCCTTGTCGTTCATTGCAACGAAGTTGCTGAACGGGTCGCCTTCGAGCTGCTTGATACCCAACGAAATGCGTTCCTTCTCGACGTCGATGCCGAGAACAATCGCTTCCACTTCGTCGCCCTTCTTGTACTTGCGAACGGCTTCTTCGCCCGTTTCCGACCACGACAGGTCCGAAAGGTGAACCAGACCGTCGATGCCGCCCGGCAGACCGATGAAGACGCCGAAGTCGGTGATCGACTTGATTGCGCCTTGCAGCTTGTCGCCCTTCTTGAAGTTGCGGCTGAAGTCGTCCCACGGGTTCGGCTTGCATTGCTTCATGCCGAGGCTGATACGGCGGCGGTCTTCGTCGATTTCCAGAACCATGACTTCGACTTCGTCGCCCAGTTGCACAACCTTCGACGGTGCAACGTTCTTGTTCGTCCAGTCCATTTCCGACACGTGAACCAGGCCTTCGATGCCCGATTCGACTTCGACGAATGCACCGTAGTCGGTGATGTTGGTGACCTTACCGAACAGGCGCGTGCCCGACGGGTAACGGCGCGAAATGCCTTCCCACGGATCGTCGCCGAGTTGCTTGATGCCCAGCGAAACGCGGTTCTTTTCTTGATCGAACTTGAGGATCTTCGCGGTGACTTCCTGGCCAACCGACAGCACTTCGCTCGGGTGACGCACACGACGCCATGCGATGTCGGTGATGTGCAGCAGGCCGTCGATACCGCCGAGGTCCACGAACGCGCCGTAATCCGTGATGTTCTTCACCACGCCTTCCACGATCGCGCCTTCCTTCAGCGTTTCGAGCAGCTTTGCGCGCTCTTCGCCTTGGGTCGCTTCGATCACGGCGCGGCGCGACAGCACGACGTTGTTACGCTTGCGGTCGAGCTTGATGACGCGGAATTCCAGCGTCTTGCCTTCGTACGGGGTCGTGTCCTTGACCGGACGCGTGTCAACCAGCGAACCCGGCAGGAACGCCCGGATGCCGTTGACCATGACGGTCATGCCGCCCTTGACCTTGCCCGTGATCGTGCCGGTCACGAGTTCGTTGTTGTCGAGAGCCTTTTCCAGCGACAGCCACGAAGCGAGGCGCTTCGCCTTGTCGCGCGACAGGATCGTGTCGCCATAGCCGTTTTCCAGCGCGTCGATCGCGACGGAAACGAAGTCGCCCGCCTGCACTTCTACCTCGCCCGCGTCGTTCAGGAACTCTTCGAGCG
>Ga0209759_1001133_pt1 | contig 17089 bp, 11 predicted proteins | sample AraplaCL_Col_mMS_FD_184261 | JGI IMG/M metagenome (GOLD analysis project Ga0209759, IMG submission 184261) | Arabidopsis root microbial communities from the University of North Carolina, USA - plate scrape CL_Col_mMS (SPAdes) (version 2) | ecosystem: Host-associated > Plants > Roots >...
ATGCACATGTTCCGTTGTCGGCTGCGGCTCGGGCGGTCCAGTGACCAGAGGGCCTCCGCGAACAGCTTCCCAGGTCGAGAAAATCGGAAGGCCGTGACGAGGCCGGTGCGGTCGGCGAACTGCTCCAGCCAAGCATCAGTTAGCAGTGCCCGGATGACCATGCCGACGAGCACCTGCGGGTCCTCGGCTTCTGCACCGCTCAGCTCATCGTCGCCACCGTCTTGCGCCTTGACGCTTTGGTACTGCCGAACGACCGGCAGCAGGAGCTCACGCAGCGCATCCCGCGTGAGGTTGTGAGCATAGTCGGCCATGGGGCCGTGTAGTCGGTCGTAGAGTGCCCGCAGGCAAGCGGCCACAAGCTCTCGGCGGGAGCTGTTTAGCGGACGGAAGAACCGCTGGCGCTCAGCCTCAAAGAACACAGGATGGCCCGCTGGTGGGGTCATGGGTTCCGGCAACAGGGCAGACATTGTCAAGGCAGATTGCTCCCATCAGCCTCGGGCGTTACGGCGTTGACACTACCTTCCGGTGCCGGCTTCACATCGGCAAAGACGTCAGCTTCTGGCATTTCTACTCCCGTTGCTCTGATAACCGCTGATGCAGCACTGCCCTGAACCGCTGCTGCGCGTTGCGAATTGAGGACTCGTTAGAGTGCCGCCTTCTCTTCGATGAATCGATTCATTCGTCCCGCCAACTCGTGACGCCGGAACTGCAAAAAGTCTCGATAGCGTTCAGTCGCCCAGAGAGCCGAGTCGGTCGGCACACACTGGCTACTGAGTGCCTCTTGTCCTTGTTTTTTGACGATGTCCGCCAAGTAGCTAGATGCGTCCTTGTTGCTGATGCGGCGATTCGTCTGACCTGTAATGAAGGCCATATTTGCAATTTCGTTGATTTCTCCAGTCTCGAAGTCTCCTTTGAGAAGGGACTTGGGAATGATGTGATGCCACTGAATGAAGTGCAGCTTGCCCTGATGCGTCAGCGAAAGGCCTAGGCCGCTATACCAGTCCTTAGCACCCGAGGCTTTGAGTGCGAGGTACGCGAGGGAAAACAATGGACTGTTGACACCGCGGCCAGCGAGGTCTGTAGGCTCGATATGGAGGCGGCCGAACTGACGTTTCACTGGCTCCATCAAGGCCGCAATGTCTCCTGTGCGGAACAAAATCGCCAAGTCCTCATTCAACAAAGTCTCGGTCGACCCGCGCGAGTAGCGGCCTCGCGCATTCGCGACCAGCAACCAGTGCAGCAAGCGGCTTTGTTCATCGGCGGTGAGCTTGTTGTCCTTGATGTGGCTCACTACCGCCAACGCGTGAATAAACATGGGCGAAGACAGTAAGGATTCATCTTCGATGCCCGCGTTGGCACGCAGAAAGTTGATGGCAAAGCGCAGCCCCGCCTTTGCCTGTTCCCAGCCAACTCGTAGCTTGTCGACAGGAGTGCTCGCGACACGATGGAATAGGCACTGTTGGGTTGCGAAGACGACGATGGCACGCACGAACTGACCAAGCTCGATGTTGAACCCGCTTTCCTCGCATTCGTCCTGGAATTGCTCCAGCTCTTTCAGGAGGTTCGGCCAGCGTGATGTCATCTGGGCCAGCGCCAAGTCAGATGACCGTAGCTTTGCCCCCAGTGAGTTGACTCGCACGAAAATTTCGGTGACCTCCTCATAGCTCATGCCTCGCTCGAGTACATGGACCACATAGTGGTACTGCTTGATGGCTCGTAGCTTTTTGAGGCGGTCGGAGTATTTCTGGAAACGAGGGTCCGAGATTGACTCAATTCCCGCCCGCCCGAGAATTTCTGCGTCGTTTGTGTTGCGGAAAACTTCACTGACAGACACCCACTGGGGCAGCGAGAGCAGCGTTTTACTGGCAACGACAAATGTCCGCCGATTGAGCTTCTCCTGCAGCGCCTGGTCGCTCTCCTCAGTGTCTTCTGCGTCGTCCGAAAGCTCATCGTCGGGTGTTACGGGCGACGCTTCATCGCTTTCGACCTCAACGATGTCGGTCGGCGGGCCTTCCGGGTGCTCCAGGTTAAACAGAATGTCAATGGGTCTCTTCCGCCCTCGCACAGATACAGGTTCGCCATTGAGCACAGCGGTAAGCGAAGTTAGTCGTTGCTGACCGTCCAGCAATAGCTTGCGCCCGGCAAATGCGCTGAAGTCTTGTTCAATCGCAAAATCCCTGGTTGGCACGGGCTCGTCGGTTTCCCACATCAAGATGGAACCACTGGGGTAGCCACGATAGAGCGAATCGAGCAAGTCGCGGACACGCGTTGCTCGCCAAACGTAGTGCCGCTGAATTTCCGGTAGCCTCAGCTCACCACGCTTGTACATATCCACTAATGTGCCAATCGGAATGTTCTGCTGTTGCATAGTTGGGCTCGTCTGAACGGTGAGAGATGGTTTTTTGGAGCGGGAAGTCCCGCGCTACGACGGTGCGGTCGAAGTAGCGCAGTGGCGAGTCGTGAGACAGTAGCTCGCCAGACCAACGTCAATGAGTGCGCAGATGAGCTAGGAGCTGCTCAGTCGACAGCGGCCCATAGATGTGTTGCCTTTCTCGGTATCTGGTGATGGCGGCCTGTGTCCGCGGACCAGGATTGCCATCTGCTTGCCCCCTCAGATAGCCACGCGCAATAAGCAGCCGCTGTACGTCACGGTACATTTCCGCTTCCGTTTGGCGTAAGACGGGCATTGCGGCAACCACGGGAGGAAGCCAGTAGGTGCCAAGAATATGAAGTGGCGAACTGGGTTGGACATGCTGGACGAGCCAATTCGCCGCCGGGGCCGCCGCATCACGAACGCGAGGCGCCCATTGATATGTGCCAAGAACCCCATATCCCGCGCCGAGCATGCCTACTACTGCTGCGCTCATGCATGCTGCCTTTAACGGCGCCCAGTTTCGACCGTGCTGGCGGTATGACTTGGGGACACGTCTGCGCGCGACAGCGCTCACGCTCGCACTGAGGGCCCATGCGGCCGGCGAAACGATGAGCGTTCCAAGCACTGCAGCAATGACGCCGAGCATGATGCCGCCGATGATGCTGCCGGCGGTCAGGGTGGTTCGCATATAAAAGGAGTCGGCGCCGAATGCAAAGCCCAGGGCAATGGGCGTTGCGACGACAAGACCCCAGGCAACCTTGGAGTTCGCCGGAGAGACCTTGTCCAAGACCTGTCGGATGGACTTTCCAATGGCTGCCGACGTATCGGCAGAGATGAAGCCTCCGGCGACCTTCTGGAGAGCCGTGTCACTGTCACCCAACCGGTCTTTGGGCAATTGCGCAATCTCCCTGAGCGCAGCATCCAACACGGGGACAGCGCAATACTCACCGAACAGCCGCCGTGCTTGCCGCCTTGAAAGACGCTTCGTATTTTGGGCGCTGACGGAATGAGCCAACTCTGTCGCCAGCAGTTGGTCAAAAATGGGCGGCGTCAGAATCGGAGTGGCTCGGGAGCCAACGCTTGCGACCGTGTATGGCATTGCCTTTACGCCGACATCCAGCTCAACGACTTCGGCCTCGCCAACGTAATGCACAACCCAGTTGTCCTCTTCGTTGTAGCCGGTTTCGGCGAGCTCGAGTGGGACAAGTCGACGGGCATGCTGAGGACCATATCGGCGTAGTGCGTGTGTTAGCGCAGCACCAGAGAGCCCTGAAAGCGCAGGCACATGCCAAGCCGGCTTGGCGATAGCTTTCACATGCGTGGTATCGGTAAATCGGCCGTGCCCATCGCAAGCACGACACCGTTGTTTCCCGGACCCGCCGCAACTTGTGCATACGACCTTGCCGAAACCACCGCATCCACCGCACGTTTCCGTCACGGATTGGGTGTACGACTCGTTGTGGCGACCATTCCAGCGCGTGCGCGTCACCATGCGCGTATGTGTGCCGCCGCCACCGCAACTCCCGCAGCGGCGCTTTCCGTTGCCTCCGCAGCCGGAACAGCTGACACGACCGTCACCGCTACACGGCTGACAAGTCCGGTGCACGGTGAAGGCGCCGAAATCATGGACCAGTTGGTTCTGGCTGGAGTGCGCCAACGAATCCGCGTCGTCCGTATCGATGCGCTGCATGAAACGGCCGCGCAGGTCGCGATTGTTGTGAGCCTCACGGCAGAGTCCCGACACGTGGGCGTTCAGTGCTGACGCGTTGTAGCCGAAATGTCGCTCAGCAATGGCGGCGTTGCCGGCTACGGTGTTTTCTGTGAGTTCATGGTCAAAGCACCAGGTCACCAAACACGTCGCCATGTAGCGCTCGTGACGTTCGCCGGAAACAGTGAGTTCCTTCTGCTCAAGATGATTACCAACGAGCAGTTCGCCCAGTGAGTCGAACAGCTTTTTTCCAGCTGCGGTGCGCAAAACGGAGGACATTGAAACGAGGTACTGGATGTCGTTGTGATTTTGGCCAGGTTATTCGATGCTGGCCGTGTATTCGATTATCTTGGCGGTCTGGGCCGCCCTCACTTGCCATGAGGAAGGTGACACGGCCGAGGCCCGACATTCGTGATTTTTCGCAAACAAACCATTTATCGCCCATCCCGGCGATTCTTGTAGAGAAACGTTATAAAGTTCTCTTCAGCCCTTTCGGCACCCCACTTTGGAGGGGTTACACCTCGGCGGAATTCACACACCAAAACGACTTCCGACCGCAGCCCATTCGTTCGTGTTAGCCCGACGGAATGGAACCTCAATGAACTAAAAAATAATTAAGTCTGATTTAAGTAAGACAACTCTCAAGCAATGCGAAGTGAGGCTCGTTACAACACATTGTGTCGCAGCTACTGCCGAGGCCCCGGCCTTTCGCGAAAATTTACGCACCCGGATTTTCCATGAACGGCAAGTGCCACTGAACAGTTTTCAATGCCGCACGCTGCATGCAGGTCGCAGTGGATGAATGGGTGAGGAGCGCAAGGGCTGGAACGACTCGGATGAACGTACGCAGCGATGTCCCCAGTTTGTTCCCAGGACCCGGCAAAGTGCAACGGCCATAGCCCTCGCAGATATTCCACGGCTGAGGCTGCCTGGGGTAATTTTTTTGAATCTTCCTATGTGTAACGCGATGGGGAGGTGGCCAGGTTTTTCTCCATAATATGAGCTGTTCCCCGCTTGCCCTGTCCGCGTTCACAATGCCCTGGTGGCCAATTACCCCCCAGACTCTCCGCACACTGACGACTGCTGTAACCCTCTTCGCTGGCTCGCATGCGTGGGCACTCGATGCGAGCTCAGAAGTCCGAGTTCTAACTCGGAAGACGAAATCGAACCTCGTTTTCGTCAAGGGTGGCACGTTCAAGATGGGAGACTTCGGACCAGAGTCGACCCCGGACAAAATGTCTCTCGTGCCGAGCTATGGCTATGGAAGTCCCGTCCATGAGGTTCAACTCGATGGCTTCTCCATCAGCAAGTACAAGGTGACGTATGCGGACTTCGATGTCTATTCAGACGCGGAGGGGAAACCTCGTATCGCCACGCTGCCTTACGAAGCCCGATTGCGACGAGTTCCTAACGTGCCGGCCGGGGTTAACTGGCAAGAGGCTAAGGATTACTGCACTTGGCTCGGCAAGGTCTCAGGTTTGCCATTTGACCTTCCGACAGAGGCGCAGTGGGAATACGCGGCGCGCAGCAGCGGCCGGCTCGTGCCCTACGCTACGGACAACGGGAAGTACGAAGAGGGCCGTAACGTGGTCAGCTACGCGCAACGGAAAGCTTTGATGTCCGACGGTAAGTCCTCTGCACCAAAGGTCTACCCCATCGGTAAATTCCCAAGCAACCCTTTGGGCCTGTATGACATGACGGGCAACGGTACCGATTGGGTCAATGACTGGTTCTCGGAGAACTACTACGAGCACTCGCCACGTAAGAACCCATTGGGTCCTGATTCCGGTACCGAGAAGGTAATGCGCGGGATTGAGGGGGACTACGGGACCGGTGTTGCGATGTATCGGCATAAGGCCGCACCGAAAATGCAGCCTCTCATCAACGACGATGGAACGGTTTTTTCGGAGCGGCATGCCACCACCGGCTTCCGCTGCGTAATGAACTCCCCAGCAAAGATTGCACCCTAACAAGTCGTCTATGCGTAAGTGGGCGGCATCGCCATCGAACCGATGTCCGCCAGCATGGAGTGGTCAATGCCCTAGGTACGCTGCTCAGCGTACTGCAGAGAATTGTTGTTGAACATCGGAAATCCTCGGGTTGGCTCAGACTTCAGTGAGGCTTGCAGCTTGTTGCAGAAGCCCTCTATTTTCTTGCCGTCCTCAGCGGCTCCCGAGGGCGTCATAAGCGCACTGATTGGCGCTGTGTTACGCAGCGGCCTTCAAACGGAAGCACCTTGGTCAAGGCAGCGGGCCAGCGGCGGAAAGCTAGTCGCCCAGGACACCGGTTAGCTTCCGGAATGCTCCCTCGATTGATGCGGCTGGGTGAAGTTTTGTCGAATCTTCATATATGTAACGCGATGGGGAGGTGGCCGGGTTTCTCTCCATAATATGGGCTGTTCCCCGCTTGCCCTGTCCGCACTCACAATGTCCTGGCTGCCAATTCCACCCCAGACTCTCCGCACACTGACGACTGCAGTAGTCCTGTTCGCTGGCTCGCATGCGTGGGCACTCGATGCGAGCCCTGAAGTCCAAGCTCTAATTCAGAAGACGAAATCGAACCTCGTTTTCGTCAAGGGCGGTACGTTCAAGATGGGCGATTTTGGCCCGGTCAGCACACCAGACAAAATGCCGTATGCGCCCGGCCGAGCCCACGCGACGCCGCTGCACGAGGTCGAGTTGGACAACTTCTCGATGTCGAAGTACAAGGTTACGGTCGCCGACTTTGACGTGTACACCGATGCTGTCGGCAAACCGCATATCGCGCAGGCCAAGTTTGATAAGGAATACAGAACGGTCCCTGACGTGCCTGCTGGAGTCAACTGGCCAGAGGCAAAAGCCTATTGCGGATGGCTTGCGAACGTAACCGGCCAACCCTTCGATTTACCAACAGAAGCGCAATGGGAGTTCGCCGCCCGCAGTCGTGGCAAGTATGTCCCCTTCGGTACGGACAATGGCAAGTACGAGGAGGGGCGCAACGTTGCGAGCTATGAACAGCGAAAAAAGATGCTGCCGAATGCGGATTCCCCAGCCGTCTATCCAAACGGCAAATTCCCACCGAATCCCCTGGGCCTGTATGACATGGGCGCGCACGGGCAGGAATGGGTGAACGACTGGTTTGACCCGGACTACTATGAGCACTCTCCGCGCAAGAACCCACAAGGGCCCGCGACCGGAACCGAGAAGGTGCTTAGGGGCATCGAGGATGACTATGCATCGTCCGTGACTATGTACCGACACAAAAGCGAGCCCGTTGTGCCGCCGTTTAAGAGCCGGCATACCGGTGAAGTTCTCGCCGAGCGTTCAGGGAAAACTGGTTTCCGGTGCGTGGTCAACGCGGCCAAACAACTTACTCCGTAGCTGCTGTCACGCGTACGAGCTGGGTGGCATTGGCATCGAGCCGATGTCCGCCAGCATGGAGTGGTCAATGCCCCAAGTACGCTGCTCGGCGTACTGTGGCGAATCGTTATTGAACATCGGAAACCCTCTAGTCGGCTCGGACTTCAGTGAGGCTTGCAGCTTGTTGTAGAAGTCTTCTATCACCTGCCCGTCCTTGGCGGTTCCGATGATGTCCATGTTCAGGAAGTCTCGCACTTGTTGGCGGTTGTCGGCAGTCACCGCATCAGTGCACTTCGAACCGTTCGGCGACATGTGCTGGATGATGTTGTCGAAGTCGCGGCGAGTCTGAGCTGCTTTCAGAATCGCCTTCACGGCGTCCTTGCGCCGGCCATAGTAACGGCCGCCATGGTTGCGGCCATCCCAGCCATCAATCTTCCAGTCGTGCCGTGTCATCTGGTACAGCATGATGCCCCTCGCTTCGGGTGTGGTGTAGCGAAGGTAGTCACCCGCGTTCTTTAGAATGCGGTTCATTAACTGAACACGCTGCTCCTCACGCTCGAAGCTGTCCACGATTTCCTTGTATTGGCGATTAATGGTCTCTTGGGCCCAGCCGACGGTGTCTTCGATTTTCTCGATGGTTCCTTCGACAATCATCACCTGCAGCTTCACAATCGCGTCGAAAGCTTCTGCCGCGATGAATTTAAGCTGCTTGTAGTTGGCGTGATAGAGCTGAAACGCCAACCACGTCCAGAATTGAGCAATCTGGCCCATGTCGACCTCTAGCTCGAGCTTGCCCTTCGCGCCCAATCCCAAGCACGCACTCGCCATCATTCGGAAGCGGAACTTGCCGGAGGCGTAAGTCAACTCCAACATGCAGCCGGCACCGATGCCAAGCAGACCGGACACGGAGTCACTGACCTTGGCGAATTCCTGATAGCCCAGGCCCAACTGCTCAGGGTTCAACCACTGCAGACCACCCCATAGCTTCACCTCTGCTTTGGCGCCGGCAAACACTTCCAGCTCAGCTTTGGCAGTCGGGTCGAGGTGGTTATCTTCCAGCTTTGCATTAGCTCCGGGGCCGGTCGGCTGTTGATTGACATTCAGCTTTCGCGGCTTACGGGTCGCCGTTGCGGCTGCGCCGAAAAGACCCAACTCCTTGCGTTTCTCATCTGTCCAATCGACTGCGATGCCGGCTTCGCCGACGATGCTTCCACCCACCATCCCGTTCAGCGCAAGCTCAGCAGCAAATCGAACCGCAGTGGAAGTGTCCTTGGGGTCGTCAGTCAGCTTCCACACCCAGCCGACGCGGTCAGGGAAATAGATAGTCGTAACGGCCTTGGCTTCCGCGATAGCAACTTCAGCACGGGCGCTCGCCTTCAGGGCGCAGTTGCCCTTGAGCGGGTCCCACTCGGTCGCCAGACCATAGCCAGCGAAATAACGCATCACCTGTGCTTGCGCTGTGAGGTCGATGTTGTTGTTCCACTTCGCGTTCGGGTTGCTCGTCGCGCGGTCATACTTCAGATGCTTATTCCAGCCATCGGCCCAGTCCCACAAAGCTCCCTGGACGCAGTGCGTCTCAAGCTTGAGAAAATCGGCTTTGAACTTGGTCTTGAGCGTCGACACTCCCTTCTTCAACTCATCCTTGTCGAGCTTGTACTGGTCATTCTCTTTCTTGATAAAGGACTTTTGCCCCGAATCCTTTTCCTTCGCCGTGCCCTGTCGCTTCTCCCAGCCGGTCGGGACGTAGCGGTCCCAGTTGCTCTTGATGCGGTCCGAGCGCACGTAGCGCGCGGTGTACTTGCGGAACTTGCGCACCGGTCCGCCAGACGCGTTGTAGATGGGGATGATTTCGACAATCGACATATGTCCACTGTCCATCTTGCCCAGCGGCTTGAGCGCTCCGTGAAGCTTCTCTTGCGCGGCCTTTGCCTCCGCATACGCCTGCTCCAAGGCCTTCGCAGTCTCGGTGTATTTCGCTTGACCCGACTGTGGTGTGAGGTCAAGTTTGTGCAGTTGCTCCGCCAAGTCGTCCGCCTTGGCGTTCGCCTTGTGGTATGTGTCGATGACATGGTCCAGGTAGTTCGCGTCGTTCTCGAACTGCGTCACGTCCTTGGACGGGATGCACATGAACTCGCCGGTGTCAGGGCGGAAGATGAGCAACGGCTCAGGCACGTAGTCAACGAATACCTTGCTGCCTTTGATTGGATTGGTCGTCGCTGTTCCGCGCACAGGCGGGCGTTCCAGCTCGATGCGGCTCTCGGCGGCCGGCGCGGGAATAGCGGGCGCGGGAGTAGCGGTCGGCGGGACAGCGGGTACGGGTGAACGCTCAAATGCCATGGCGGTGGATTAAAAGAGAACCTTGATGCCTTCTTGACTGGCTGTGTAGACGCGGGAGATACGCCCCTGCTCATCAGTCATGCCCTGTGCGAGGATGTTGCCTTTGGCGTCCTCAACGACATAAGGGTGATGGGGCAGAATCTCCTGAGTCTCCTTGTTGCGCAGCACGAATTGCTCGTCATAGGGCGGCTTCCCTTTGGGCAGGGTGTTGTTGACCTGCGCTCCGCCTGGACCCACAAGGTTGTGGTTGGCACCCTTGAAAGTCACCATGCCGGGTGCGTGCAGCTCAATCGTCCCGTTCGTCACCTTGATTTGAGCGCCGGCGGCGTTAAGCAGAACGTGCCGCTTGGCCTCAACGGTAGCGCTCGCCTGGGTCGACGCGAAGGTGACCTGCTTCTCGGCTGCGAATGCTGCGCCACCGGTGCTCGCCGTCAAACCAACTTTGCCGGTTGCAGCGTGCAGAGCGATGCCTGGCGTCGCATCAGACGTCTGGCCAACCGCCTTCCCATGAGCGAACAGACTGATGCCTTCCGTTGAGGCCATGGCCAGGTTGCCGCCTGCGGCGACGTTGGCATCCTGTTTGGCGACGGCCGTGAGCTGTGTTGTGGCAACCAGAACAGCGTCTGCTGGTGTGGTGGCCAGGATGCCCTTCGGGGCCGACACCTGCAGGTGCGGCTGGCTGTATGCGACAGCGCTGGCTCCTTGGCCACCGGTCTCGGCGTGACGCAAGACCTCGGTGGTGTGCCGAAGCTGTGCGAGCGCCGGAAGGTCCTTCGCGGAAGTTTCGTCAGGCAGCCCCGCTTTTTGCTTTCGCGCAGCATCGGCCAAGGACTCCGCGAGGTCACTGCTGGCCTCGATTTGATTGGCAGCATCCTCGCTATCCAGGAATGAGGCGCCGACATCTGCAGAGTGCGCGCTCAACAGCAGTCCAGAGCCGGCGCGCACGCTGCCGCTGTCATCCGTTTCGAGGGCTGCGCCGTGGCCCAGGTCACCTTCGCGAGCGTTGTCCTTCTGGGCCTTGTGGTGGCCGAGCGTGAGTGCGCTCGCCGCTTGCGTCGTGGCAAGCTGACTGCGACTCTGGCCAGCCGTGTCGTCGAACAGCAACTGGTTATGGCCGCCAGTGCCATCTTGGCTATTGCTCAGTGCCTGGGTCTTGATGCCCGACAGCACCGCATTGTGCGCATACGGACCTTGGCTCTGGGCGTTCCCCGCAAACCAGGCTGGCGCGTTGCCCGTGGCACCTGCGGCTCCCGCCTGGTTCTGGTTGTACTGGGCATCGGTCTGGCCACTGCCGTTATAGGCGGCGCCAACGACGACCGGCCGGTCGATGTCCCCATACGGGAATTCGACGAGCACTTCCTGACCCACGCGGGGTAAGGCGACACCGCCCCAGTTTGGACCAGCAACCGGCGCAGCAACGCGCACCCAGCAGCCAAGACCCGCGTCGGCTCGAGCGTTGTCCTCGCCGGCAGGGTGCGCCTGTCGGCTCGCAGAGCGTGCGCCGCGCTGCCAATGGAATTGAATCTTGATGCGATGGTCGCGGTCGGTGTGGACGGGACCACCGGAGCCAACTACGAGCGCGGTCTGGGTGCCAACTACCGTTGGGCGCGGATGCAATTGCCGACCGTGCTCGTCCTGCAACTGAGGCCGGTACGGCACCTTGGATGAGATGACGGTGAACCGGTTGCGGTAGAACGCCTGGTTCTGTGTATCAGCGCGTTCAGTCCCACCAAATGTTTGAGCAAGAACCTGTGCGAAACGCTCGTTGAAGTTATTGCGTGCCTGATGGATGACAACCAAGGCAACGAATCGCTCGGCGTCGTCATGCCCATAGTGGTCCACGAGCGAGAAGGTCGTTGCTGGCGCTAGCGTCCGTACCGTACCTTCACCGTCCGTCTGCGCATTGCGGACTTCGATGGACTCCAGCACGAGGCGTGCGGTGCGCTCGGCCTGCTTGCTGTCTTCGAACCAGTATTGACCCGGATAGTCGGTGTCCTGCAGGGTGATTTGCTGACCGCCATCCTGATGCGCACCGATTTCAGCCTTGCGAACGGTGTTGGCGCGGTAGTCGGCGCTCGAGAGCGACACAGCATTGGTTTGCCACCGAGCCACCTCCGACCAGTGGTCGATGACGTCTTCGTTTGCTGTGGCATCAGACCTGCCAAAGCGGATGGAGGTTTGAGCGTTGTCGGTGAAGACCTCATTGGCGTCCGCTATGACCATACGGTGCACGCCCAGTGACTCACCATCAGCCGCCTCGTGCTCGAAGTAGTAGAACAACCCCTCTTCGGCCAACAGCCGGGCGACGAAATCGAAGTCGCTTTCTTCGTACTGCGTGATGACGCTGCGACGGGTATAGACCGAAGCATCGCGCAGCGACCAGCGCCACGCCGGTACCAGCCGACCCTGGCCACTGTAGTCGCCGAGCACGCTGTCGATAACCTCGACGACCGACATGTCCTGGAACAGGAAGCTGTCTTGGCGATAGCGCAAGAACGCCAGCCATGGCTCGATGACCATTCGGTAACGGGCCAAGCCGCCGTTGGCTTCGACCTGTTCGAAGCGGGTGACGTGACCGTGAAAGGGACGCAACGCGCTGCGGCTCCGCTGCGTCAGTAGGTCGACCCGAACGACCTGTCCAAGCAACTTGGAAGCGTCGAGATTGGCGTCATCCGAGAGCAAGCTCAACTCCAGTCGGAAGCCTCCATCATCAAGGCATTCGCGCGCGTGGAGTCGCTCCGGCAGTAGGACGCTCGAGCCAAGCGGTGTGTGTAGGTGCAGCAATCGATTGGCTTGCGTGAAGCTCTCGCGCAGCAAGCTCGCGAGCTCGGTCATCGAGACCATGTTCTCCCCAGCAGTGTTGACTATGCTGGCCTACGTACGGTCGTTGATGGCCCGAGAACTGGCCCAGCACAAGATTTTTGCGCTGCAAATACTAGAGGATTGACGTGTTGGCAACACCCCTATTGAGGCCGTTTCGTATTGAACGTTTTGAAGACCTGTGTTGCAGAAAATTTGCGAGAACAGCAATCTAAGGTGAATCCCGGAACTGAATTCACGGAGCATTAAGAACTGGTAATTTTCGCGCGAAGGACCAGACCCATAACCCGCTTTTCAAGAACCTCGTGAATGAGTAGCCCCCAACATGCCAAGCTCGAAGCTATTCCAACCACTCTGCGTCGACATCCCGTAGTAAGTGACCACCAAGGATGTAGTCACCAAGCCTCTCCGCTTTTGCCTCGAGCAGTTCCAGCTCACCGGCCGACAATCGGTCCAAATCAAACTGACAGTAGAGGTTTCGCTGGCGGAATGTAGCTTTCACGCGCGCAAGACCTGCGACCAGTGCTGCGGGGGATTTGACGGCGATGCTCTCGTGGCCACGGAACTCCACACGAACGCCAACGGCTCGGCCGAGCCGACCTAATTCAACCGCATCCTGCCAGCCAGACTCGTAGTCCAGTTCGACAGCTGCGACTCCACCAGAGCCTATGAGCCGCAGCGCCTCCTCGCGACTACCGGCGCGCGCACTGCGTATCGCCGTCTCGTCGTTCCCTGGTATTCGCGCGGGCATGCGTACCACGTGTACGGTTTGCATCATTTTCTTCCAAGGGAACCCAGTCAGGCCCCCGCTGAGGGTTGTCAATCGAGCGCGTCCCCGCCGGTCATGGCCGTGGAGCGACGTCTACGGCGCTCGTCAAACCCTCTTGGAGGGTTCCTCCCCTCTTTCCGACGCTACGCATAATGGGCTACCATCGGCCACGAATACTGTACAAATATACAGTATTTCCAGCTACGCTGTAGGCCACTTTCCATGCCAAACACTCCGCAGAAAGAAGCTCTCTTCGCCCGAAGAAGAACACGCGTTGAAGCGCCTGGAGCGCGGCCGTCGACAGGGAAGACAGGAACGAGGACAAGATGGGAGATGACGGAGCCAATATGCTTCGAGCCATCCAGAGCCCCCCCCAAGAGGGCCGTCTCACTGCACCCCTGTGCGAGACATGCCGCTCACGCCTCTGGCACCTAGAATGACCTTACGTGGACCAGACGGTAAGCAGATAGCGAAGCTGACCCTGGCGCACAAAAAGGGAGCACGACGATGGCATCCGAGAACGAAATCGACCTGGGCATCGCACTCCGTAAGTTTCACGAACTCGCGTTAGCGGACGGGGACCTCGGCTACGAGTATTGGTACGGGGTTGGCCAGCTGCTCAAGAGAGCGGCGAGCATGCAGACAGAAATCGACGCACTATCGCGAGAGCTTGAAATCTGCCGAGCGAAGCAGCGTGAGCCATTCCGCAGTTCAGAAGAATAGGCCTTGGACTATCGCTACATTTGATATGACGCGGGGCCACGCACGGCCACAGTCATCAATCTGCGCATCATGCTCCCCCGCGCTGCATATACTTTAATGCAAGACGCTAACATGCTGTCCGCCGCGCAGAATGCCGCTGAACAGTGGGGCCGCCCCATCCAACTGATGGGCTTCGGTGATGTGGTCATTGCCGCCTGCGCGGGCGAGGTACGAGCACCAGCGCGCAGGGGACACCGGATTCTGGGGGGCAGTTCTGAGACATCCGGCACGCTGGCGAAGGCAGAGGCGTGGAACGAAAGTCTACCGGGCGAGGCCGGCTCCATACCGTAGTAGTCGGGGCGGCTGAGTGAAGGTGCGTCCCAGGCAATCCAGCCAGGGAGGGCTAAGCTCAGCCTCACCACCCGTAGCCAAACCATCAAGGTATGCATACGTTTTTTGGCTGAACCCTTGTAGGCGCAAACATAATGAGCCATCTCCCGGTTCAGCCTTACATGCGGAAAGCGCAACGAACGCCAACCACGTCCATTCGTAAGTGCACGCACTGCATGCTAGCCTCGGTTGGCCTCTCGCTCATTCCCGCAACAAGGCTGCACTGAGTGAATGCTTCAGCGATTGGGCTTTGTCCGGACGCGGCGCCCGTAACCATCGCCCGTCATCACATGCACGATTGACGGATTCGCCTGCGATAGCTGCGGCAATTCTGCATGGAAGCCATAGAGACGATGCAGCGCAACAGCAACCGCGGATGACCTCGAATACCCGCCTTCGCAGTGGATGACTACAGACCTGATTTCGGCGGGCAGCGACTCGATAAACGAACGAATCGAATATCCCTGCTCTTCAGTGAAGGCATATGCAAGCTTGCCGCGAGCGCGCTCAGACAAATTCGGGTTGAGGAAGTCCACGTCGGCAAAGCTCATGCGCAGCATATGAGCGAAGCCGCCGGGATTTGCAGGTGGGCGCTCAGGTGCGGTGATTGAAATAACAGCAATCGATGGTAGCAGCGGTAGCCTTTCTGCGTCCGTCCTCGATAGCGCGAACACTTGCCTCACACCATCTAGCGGCGGCCTGTACAGCTTGCCAAGGACATCCTGCAGTCGCTGTGCCATACGCACCTCAAATGCGTTTCAGCATCCCGTATTTGCTCACCGAACGACGATAGGTCCACAAGAACAGGTCCACCGCGAGAGCGACATCCTGATACTCATACACGCCCAACATCGCTTGCAGGTAGTCGTCACGGCCAATGCCAAGGAAAGCAAGAGGAGCGCAGCCGTGAAGCAACAGCGGGATATTTGCGACCAAGCGGCCGGTGCAGTTGTTGCCATCGTCGAAGGGCTGGAGGTACTCAAGATTTACCCATAGGAAGAAGGCGGCCTCGACCGGATTTTTGATGAGGGCGGCTTTGCCAACGATGGATTTCAGCATTCGCTCCACCTGCTCTGCGTCCCGCATTGGCGAGTAGAGCGTCCCCGCAATGCCAAGCTGGCTGTTGCGGATGGCCCCCAACTTTGCACCGTCCGGTACCAGGTCGCGCATAAGCAGCGCGTGCAGGTTCTGGACGACCAGGGTCGAAAGGCCCTCCTGCGGAACGCAGTCCAGGAGAAACTCGATGGCTGCCCTGTGATTGAGCAGCATCACAGTGTCGATGTCACATCGAAGGGCGCCGCCATTGAGCAGTTCCTCTGCGGCGTGCCGGCTGTAGCGATTACCGTCCAGTCGAGATGAGTTCCAAGACAGGTCGATGAGCAGATGCGGAAACGCCCTCTCCCCGTAGCTCCTCGCAGGTTGTGTTTTGCCTTGCCCACACAGAGCGTAAAGCTCTTCGGCCAGTTCTTGCGGCAAGAGCCAAGCATGGTTGGGAACGTAGCGTTCGACAAAATCCTGCTGGTACGTGGCCGGACCACGCCCAGCCAAAGGGAGGTCAAGCCTGTGCGCAAGCTTGATTCCCGCTGGTGACATATTCCGCTGCAGCATGATTTCCGGTGTCGATAGCGTTCGGCATCTAAAACCGCAGACCACAGCAACGAGCCTTTTGGCTCTCCGCAATATGCTCGCTAGTCTGCTCAACTTTAAGCAGATACGTAGGGAAGTGACATCTCACAGGACCCACGGCGGAGCTCTCTCTTACTGGACGGGCGAAGCGGACACGAACAAGTCCTGGCCCGCCCGTGCGCCAAGCACGGCGAGGCGACACAAGTCGGCAAGACGAATCAGCCCACCACGAGCCGCGCCCCCAGGGAGTTGCTTCGCACCCACCATATCGACGCCAGACAAAAGCTTCGACAGCGCAGATGACTTGGACCCGATGCCACGTGCCAGGTCTGCAAGCGGTACATAGGTTTGCCGGAACGCCAGCAGTTGATGCGGCAACACAACTCGGCACGCCTGGCCTCGCAGCACAATGGTCTCCGACTCCAACAGACCCTCGTCTATCCAGTGCGACACGGTCTCCCACTTCCAGCCAGTGAACTTAGAGAGCTGCGGAATCGACATCCCCGCCTCGAGTAGGGGGGTCCCAAAGTAGGAAGCCACATCAGCTCGGCGGAACACCATGTCGCCAAGTCGACGACCTCGTGCCACAGCCTTCACCGAGCCGTCCGCAATGGCCCGCATCACGTCCTGGATAGCCCGCTTGTCTCCCATGCGCCGGCTGGATAATTCCGCCCAAGTGAGTTTGTCATCCTCGGACGCGGTGGCCGGTGCCGCAGCATCTCGAACACGGTCCGCTAGCTCTGAGATTGACCGGCGCTCTACGAGACCGCCTTTCAAAAGGTCATGGCGCCAATTTGCGTCCGCCTGAATCACGCCGGCGGCAATCATGTGTTCGAGCACAGACAGCGGCACCCCTGCCAGCTCACATGCCTCCGCGCCCGAGACCCATTCATTGCGCCGCTGCTTGATGCGCTCCACCTCGGCACAGGCAAGCTCGTAGACCTGGCCGCGCGTACCTGAACGACGCGTTCGATGACTGCACTCCCCCGCATGGATAGCTTTGTGCACACGAGAAAGACTGACAC